>Ga0256829_1000056_pt1 | contig 150908 bp, 158 predicted proteins | sample 131447metaG_FD_185979 | JGI IMG/M metagenome (GOLD analysis project Ga0256829, IMG submission 185979) | Hydrothermal vent microbial communities from Lau Basin, Pacific Ocean - 131-447 | ecosystem: Environmental > Aquatic > Marine > Hydrothermal vents | place: Pacific Ocean: Lau Basin... | reverse complement strand
GCAGCAAACCCTACTCCACAGGTTAAAGCTGTGAAGCTTAGCAGGAAATGTTTTCTTTAGATATAGAAACGTGATAATTTGCCTTGAATGGAATTTATTATTCTAAGCGGCTTGTAGCCAGAATGAAAAAGAGTAGAGGCACGCAGCCAATCCTGGAGAGGTTTACAATAACCTAGGATGAAAAAGGAATTTCATTGACAGTAGATAGAATTGATTAAAGAATTACATGACCACTATTAGCCTCTACAGATCATTTTTACTATGCATCTAAACTGAATTAAGGTTAAAAGCACCTGGTTTTTAAATATAACAAATGCGTGACCAAAGCTTGGGATTCGGACTAAAAGAGAAGTATCAAAGCCTAGATGACGTTGATATTAGTGTATTGAAAACAATTGAATTAGAAGAAAAGAGAATCGGAATAGCGCCACTAGAATACCTGGAAGCAAAGAGAAAAATATCGCACTCATCATTAATGAATTCCATCAAAAAACTTTTGGATCTGAAACTAATCAGATCTGAGAACGCATCGTTTTATGGATATAAGGTAACCTATGCAGGTTTAGATACGCTTGCCTTAGACTTTTATTTTAAGAAGAACATAATATCAGATATAGGAGATAGGATAAACACGGGAAAAGAAAGCGACATTTACATATCGGTTTTGCCAACAGGCAAAAAATCTATAATAAAATTCCATAGAGAGGGGAGGATCTCGTTTAGGGCGATAAAGAGAAAGAGAAACTATAATATGGAAAATGTGAGATCATGGCTACACTTAGCTGAGAGAATCGCCAAGAGAGAATATGTAATTCTAGAGGATATATGGAAGGGTGGAGGCCTAGTCCCGACTCCAATTGCGTATAATAGGCACTCCATAATAATGAGTAAAATTGATGGTATTGAGTTATATAAACTCAAGATGATCGATATTAGAACTATATTTAACGTGATCAATGATGTAGTTAAGACCCTTGCTATTGCATATAGGCAAGCAAAGATAATCCATGGAGATGTAAACCAATACAACGTCTTAGTAAGTAACGAACAAATCCCGAAAGGGTACATCATAGATTGGCCTCAATATGTTCCTGTGTGGCATAGGGGCGCAGAATGCCTATTAAGAAGGGATATCGAATATTTAGCCTCTTATCTACATAAGAAATTTGGTTTAGATATAGATAGAGAGGAAGTTTTGAAAAAGATAAAAGGTGGAAGTTAGTGGAGGGGAAAGAAAAAGGATTTTTTATGGGAATTGATATAGAGGAAGGTAGCCCTATTTCCAACAAGGAACAGAAGTTCGCTGCAATAATCATAAATGAAAGTGGTAAGGTCATAGATAAGTTTAACGGGATTTCATTATCGTCACTGATAAGAATTGCATGGGATTGGAAACCTAAATACATAGCAACTGATAATGTATTTGAATTAGCCCCAGATGAAAGATCCATATCGAAGATTATATCCCTCTTACCCCCAAGAACTAAGCTGGTTCAAGTTACTATAGAGAATGGAAAGTTTGTGAGCATAAAGGAAATGGCCAGGAAGCTAGGCATAGAAACTGATCAGCCCAAGCTTACTGCGAGTAAAACCGCATACCTAGCAGCCTTAATTGCATCGAAAGGAAGGGGTTCGAAGATATCTTTTTCGAATGAAAAAACGCAGATCATAGTAAGCAAGGCAAGATGGACAAAGAAAGGAGGAATGAGTCAAGCAAGGTATCAGAGAAGGATAAGGGCCTCGATCTACATTGCAGTTAAGAAGGTTAAGGAATCCCTCCAAAAAGCGGGCGTGGATTACGATATCTTCGTAAAGAAGAGTGAAGGTGGGCTTGACTCTGCAGTCTTCGTTGTATATCAACCAAGAGAAAAGCTCTACGGAATAGTTAGGCCCCGCAGAGGAATGGACTATGTAATTAAAATAAAACCAATATTCGAGGGAAAGCTGCTGTTTGATGGCCTACTTAGAAATAATAGACATGATAAACCCATTATTGTCGGGATAGATCCTGGTATGACTATAGGAATAGCAATAATAGATCTTGAAGGTAATGTTCTTTACCTAGATAGTAAAAAAGAGATGGATAGAGGGAATATAATATCATTAATATACTCTTATGGAAAACCTATTCTTATTGCAACAGATGTGAAAGAAATACCAGACATGGTAAAGAAACTTGCTGCTCAAATAAAAGCAGAAATTTATGTTCCTAGCGAAGACATACCTGTTATAGAAAAACTTGGACTGGCTCTAAGAGCCTTGAAAAACAACTACCCAGGATCTACGCACGAAAGAGATGCACTTGCTGCTGCATACAAAGCCTATCTCTTTTTTAAATCTAAGCTCTCTCAGGTAGAATCATACGTATCTAAAATGGACATAGACCTTGATGTAGAAAAAATAAAGGCTGATGTGATAAAAGGAGTTAGCATCGCTAATGCCGTTGAAAAACAAATCAACGAAATGATAAAGACTGAACTTAATGAGGGTAACAAAAAAATCATTCATAACGACATCAAAGAAAGAAATTGTAAAAACGGAAAGGCTGCTATAGAAGAACTCATTCATAAGATAGAAAAACTAAGAACCCAAAAAGCTATATTGGAAAACAAAATAAATGAGTTAAATAAATATATAGCAAATCTCCAAAACGAGATTAGGGTCTCAAAGAGTAAATTAAAAGAAGAAGTATTAAAAGATGAAACCATTGAGAAACTTAACGATGAAATCCATAGACTAAAAGAGATAATAAACGAAGTTAGCACTAACCTAAGTATTGAAGAGAAAAAGAACGAGATGTTGAGAAGCATATTATTTGACATCATGAACAAAAAACTCCTTTTGATTAGAAGAGTAGAATCATTAACAATGAAATCAATTAAAAAACATGAAGGCATCTATGGCAAACTCAATAATGGAGACCTGGTGCTCGTGGAGGATACAAAAAACTTTGAAAACAAGGCACTAGAATACATCAATGCAATCAACATACCTGCTGTAATACTAAGCAGGGAAAATGACGTCCTAAGCAATATATTAAGGAAGCGTGGAATAATACCTTTAAACAAGGGAAAATACAAGATTATAGACCTAGACTATTTTACATTAGTAGAATTCTCTATAATAAAGGATATATCAATACAAAAAAAGGCTAGCGATGTAAGCAAGAGAGAAACAGACCTCAGTAACATAATAGAGGAGTATAGGAAAAATAGAATGTCTTTATTTGAATCCAATACTTGATAGCAACACAATACCTACTAGTACATAGAGACCTCTCCCTTCAATATTTTCATAGTTAGTTCTGGTAGGTGCTCAAGATAATTGTCAACTATGCTACTGATCTCTGCTTTAACATTAGAAGTTATCTTTGCTTCATTATCAAGAATCAAAGCAACATCAGCTATTAATGGATCATTTATTGGTCTTCCTATCTGACCTAAAAGTCTCACAGTAACCTCTCTTATACCGCTAACTTCACTATATATCTTTTCAGCTATTTCCTTAGAGGCTATATTATATATTTTTCCAATATGGGTTACTGGATTCTTTCCAGCAGTGGCCTCAAGGCTCATAGGCCTCATAGGAGTTATTAGACCATTCACCCTATTCCCCCTACCAGTTGCACCATCATCTCCATGCTCTGCACTCGTTCCAGTTACTGTTAAATAGAAAACTCCCTCCTTTGGAAGGTCACCATTATTTATATAAACATTTATGTTATAGTTCGAGGCTTCCTTTGATGCCAAATCGAGAACTTTTTCTTTTATCTCCTCCTTTATTTCCATATATTCTTCTTTATCATTAACAAACCTTGATACTATGGCGTTAGCAATCGTAATATCTATATTATTTCCGTTTCTTAATCCCATCACCTTTACATCCTCACCGGAAGCAGGGACTTTTGACTTGAATTCCTTACTATTGAGTGTCCTTTCAATATTAAACACCAACCTCTCTAAGGTAGTCATTGGTGCAAAGCCTGCACCGAAGCTTGTATCATTCGACCTGTGTGACTGCGGATCTGATTCATATATACCCTTAAGATCAGCACTACCTTTTCCTATTCTATAATCAACTATTACATGTTCTTCTGGATCCAAAAACCTCATATTCCTAGATATCCAGTCCTTTACTGCCTTAATAACTATACGACCCACAGGTATTTTTTCATTACCACTTGATGTCTTTACCTCTGTCGTTGCTCTTCCAGAAACTATAATGTAAATTGGTTGAATAACCTCACCGCCGCCCCACTTCGGTATTGACTGCCCACCTACCAGTAAAACCTTGTCTAAGTTGTGGTGCATTATTAATCCGAACCTTTTCAAATAATATAGACTCAATTGTCTGCTAGCCTCCTCAGATACAGCATCGCTTATATAATCTGGGTGCCCAAGACCTTTTCTTTCTACCAGCTCAACTCTATTGTCTTGTACTGAAGAGTCTATTAATTCTCTAATCACTATGTTTTTCCCCATTTTTTAACACCTATTGCATATACCTCTAGCTTTTTAAATCCTGCAAAAATTTTAAATCATTTTGCTATATATTTTATATATTACTGTATTAATAATTATTTAAATTTAATACTTAGCTTCTAGAAACTATGAGAAATTATAGATAATTGAAACCAAACAATACAAAATGAATAAATACCCTAAAAAACATTATAAGATTGGGTGGGAGATCTGTTTGATATTTCTTTTAATGATATAAACAATGAAGTTGTTTCTAATATTATAGATAAAACAAGACCGACTTGTCATCCCAATGACCTCATAACAACTGTGAGAAAAGTTGTAAGGGAAACAGGTGCAAGGGTAATCCCCGTTGTTGGAGAAGATGAAAGGCTACTAGGAGTAATAAGAAGAGGTGATATACTTATGATTTCGTCGACAAAGACCAACGCAACCGTGAATTCCATCATATCTAATCCAGTAGTTACTATAAACAAAAACAGCAAGGTTAGTGATGCACTAAAACTTTTACTAAAATATGATGAATGGAATGCACCAGTAGTAAACGAAAGCAATAAATACATAGGCCTGTTAACCCTGGGAGATATAATCAAGTTATTAGTATCTAATCATATAGGTTTTCTAAAGAGTAGCAAAGTAGAGGAATATATGAGTAAAGATCCCATTTCGGTTAACGAAGAAGACCATTTATCAAGCATATGGAGGAAAATGGCAAGGCTTAAGTATGCAGGTTTCCCTGTTACGGATGAAAAAGGAGTACTGAGCGGAATCATAACTCAATTTGATCTATTAAAAAAAGGCTATGCAAGAATACACCTTGAAAGTGAATCTGGGGTAAGTAAAGGCCCAAAGGTAAAGGACGTTATGAGCTATACAGTAAAGTATCTGTACCCTTGGTCGAGTATGTATGAAGCTGCCAAGATAATACTTGAAAGGGGGTATGGAAGAATACCTATAGTCCTTAGCGAAAACAATAAAAAGCTTGTCGGAATAATCGATAGGGAAGATGTTGCGAAGTTAATAATTGGTGATAGAAATGGGTAAAAATGTTAGGAGATATTCACCGATAAAACTCTCTTCAAATGTAAAAGCAATAACAATGCCAAATCTTAGGTATCCTAGCGAATTTAAGTATTTAAGGGCTGATTCTAAACCTAATTGGAATCAAAGGGTTAGAACAAAAGAAGGAGAAGCGGGCCTAATTTCATCGAAACCTCCAATAACGATAAACCAAAACTCAATAATCCTTGATGCGCTTGAAAAAATTACCAAACATAACATAAGAGGTATTATAGTTACAGATGAGAAAGAAAGGTTAAGAGGAATTGTAATGGCTACGGATCTAGTCAATTATTTAGGAGGCGGTGAATATTATAGAATAATTGAGCAGAGGCATAAAGGTAATATATACTCTGCAATGAATGAAGAAAAAATATCTAGTATAATGAATCCAATGCCGATCTTCGTAAGCAAATCGCAGAAGCTACTTGAAACAATTAAAATCATGGAAAGCAATGGATTAGGCATGCTACCAGTACTAGATAAAAATAAAATAATCGGCGTAATAACTGAGCATGATATAGTGAAGCACTTAATTTATGAAAACAATAAGAATTTAGGAAAGGCTGTTAAGGAAATTATGACTAGAAACATAGTTGCTTCATATGAAAATGACACATTAAAAAGGGTGGCGCAACTAATGTCACTTTATGGTTTTAGAAGGGTCCCTATAATTTCATATCAAAACAGTGAAATAATTGGGATAGTATCAGCAAAAGATTTTGTTAGCTACTTTGGTTCACATAGGGTTTTTAAAGAAGCCATATCCTCAAACATCGAGGAAATACTAAAGCTACCCCTAACTGAAATAATGAGAAAAGAGGTTTTTACAATAACTGGCGATGAAGACATAGCTAAGGCTGCAGAAGGCATGATAGATAATAATGTTAACAGCTTAATAGTCATAAACGATAACAGAGAGGCTATAGGTATAATAACTGAAAGGGATGTATTAATGTCTCTACTAATGGGGTGATAGCCATGGCTCCAAGAATTTCCTCCTATATGAGATCGCCTGTATACGTTGTGTCCCCAACAGATTCCTTAGCATATGCTAGAAACTACATGCTGAAAAAAGAAATCAGCAGAGTTGTAGTTGTAAATGACACAGGAATACCAGTTGGTATCCTAACGGTAACAGATATAATAGAGACGCTTTTTGGCAGAAACTATCAAAAAACGCTGGATAGCATCCTAGTAAATGAAGTGATGACAAGCAATCCAATAGTTATAGAGGAATCAAAGAGCATCAAGACCGCCTCCTACTTAATGCTTAGGCATAAAATAGGCGGGTTACCTGTAGTCGATAAGAGAGGCAAGCTGATAGGCATGCTGACAAAAACTGATATAGCAAGAGCTTTCTATGAGAGATATAAAGGTAAATTTGTTGTGTCTGATTTAATGAGAAGAGATTTTACAACTGCCCTTTCCAGCCACAGCATATTTTATATAGCCAGGCTACTAGAAACTGATCCATCAGGTAAGGTAATTGTTATAGATAGCAACAATAAACCTATAGGAGTGATAGCTAAGAAAGACTTAGCCTATGCACAATTACCTATTTCAGCATTGATTACAAGGGGCAAGGATAGATACATAAAAACGAAGATACCAGATATATATAGGAATAAAATAGTTAGCATCAGGATGTATTTAGTTCCCATAGCAGAAGACATAATGTCAAACAACCCACTCACAATAAACCTAGATGAAGATGCTTCTAAGGCCGCAGAGCTCATAGTGAGAGAAAATATAGGCGTTCTACCAGTAACAGATGAAAGTAATACCATAAAAGGAACTATTACAAAGCTCGAATTTCTTAACGTGTTTGCTAAATCATAAATCCTATGAAAATATACTGTTTACATAATCCTCTTTATCAAATAGCTTTAGATCCTCATATCCTTGACCATTCCCAACATAGTAAATAGGTTTGCGTACTATAGATGCCACCGATATCGCAACACCTCCCTTAACATCAGCATCTAGCTTGGTGACTATTACACCATCGATTCCTACCCCGTCATTAAAAATCTTAGCTTGATCCACAGCATCGTTACCTGTCAAGGCATCTACCACCAATATTTTGAGATCAGGATTAGTGACCCTTACTATTTTCCTCAACTCACCCATTAAGTCTACATCACTATGCATTCTGCCGGCAGTATCTACAAGCACAGCACATACTTTTCTAGACCTAGCAAAATTTATCGCATCATATGCAACGCTTGCAGGATCCGCTCCATATTGACCCTTAATGATATAAGCCCCTACGTTTTTTGCATGTTTCTCTATTTGTTCTTGGGCACCTGCTCTAAAAGTGTCTGCAGCGGCTATGACACTTGATAGGTTATTCTTTTTAAGCATAAATGCAACCTTCGCTATGGTAGTTGTTTTACCTGCGCCATTTATACCAAGAAATACTACAACAAAAGGACCATTCTTAGAGCATTTCTCCCTGATACTCTTTACCAAATCCACTTTTCCTAAATCAAAAATGGATTTTAGCAAATCCGAAAATGCATTTTTCACGACATCCTCTATGTCTTCTCTCCTCTTTATTTTAAGCCCTACTAATTTTGACTTAACCGATTCCGCTATCTTCTCTGATATGTCATATGCAACGTCATTTTCTATTAGGTCAAACTTTAAATCTTCAATTATGTCTTCTACATCTTCTTCGCCTAACTCTTTATATTCGACCTTTTCCTTAATTTTACTAGATACCTTTTGAAAGGCCTTCCTAAGGCCTTCTAACAAGTTCTTGCACCTTTATTTTCCTTGTTTTTGAATCTCGGTGGCAACCTGTTGTAAAATTGCCTCATATTGTTCTCTGAGATTTTCTAGTTGAAGGAGTCTTTGATTCACGTTATTGATAACCTGATTTAGTTCGCCCTCTCTTTCAGTTAATATCTTCATAGCCTCTATGGAATTAAGCTTGGCATACACATCTGCACCTAGATATATTATATATTGGTTTTTATCAACAGGCCTTGCAAATATCATTGCCATATATCCAGGATCTAAGGGGAATATTACCTCGTCAGGAGATTTGCTGTTGCTAATAGTATCAATACTAGACTTAGCTTTCTCTATGCCATCCTTTTGTATGAGGAGCTGTGATATCAGCGACCTTAACTGTGAGATTTCTGACTTAACTGCCTCATACTGTAGCATAAGCTCATTTACATCTATTGCTTCCCTTTTAGACATTAATCCCTCACCAATTTACTTAGATTATGAACTTTAATTATGCTAGTATCTGTTACTTGATCTATTGGAACTTCTTCGATGGAGCCTATTTTTATATGATACCTTTTTAGTTTGTGCCTACTTCCAAGTTCCGAATACACCCTTTCAAGCGCATGTTCCTTACTTAACGCTCGAACTACTACTGAAAACTTATTCCATGTAGGAAACCTATCATGTGAAATCATCATTCTACCGCTAATCCTATATAGTTTTATTTCATCCATTTTCTGCACCCACATCCTCATACCAGAAAAATAGAATCAGGCCGGATATTTTAAGTATTCGGAATAACCTTGCAAATCATAGTGAAAACGCAATCTGGCTAATCAAAAAAGGTCAAAATCTTCATATACGAGAAGCTAATATGCATTACAAATATTAAGTCTAACACCTTAGGCTTATTGCATAAATGGTCATCGACCAAATACCTTTCGTTATTTAAGAAAATAAGGCAGAGCGTAGGGAATCCTAAGGTCTTTTAATATACTGTTTAAACCAAAACCCCCAGGTTATATCATCCTTGCTATAATAACTATAATTGCTATTATAGCAGAAATTATCATCAAGGTCATTGGAGAAATCTCTATTTTACTGTCATAATTCTCATAGAACGCTATCAATCCTGCTGCTGTCATAGGAGATGTCTGCTTTTTCTTTGATGACCTTCTCTTGGGTTTCGTGGGCATTAACTACACCATTAATACTATGGTATTCTAGTGCTTTTAACTGTTTTGATAGATCTTACCATCTTATATAGAGATAAGGGATCCTTTTCAACGATTGTGCCGTTAACTATCCCATCCGCACCGGCCTTTATTAAATCCCTAGCCACCTCTGGCTCAGTTATCCCTCCTCCTACAAGGAGGATACCATCATACTCGACCTGATCCAAGGCTTTTCTAACCAGAGATATGGTTGAAGATGGTATCGGACTAGGTGCCCCACTACCAGCTTCTAAATAAATTACTTTCGTACCGAGCATTGCACCGGCTAAAGCATATGCGGCTGCTATATCCCCTCTTTCATATGGTATAGGCCTTGCCTTACCAATATATCCAGCCGCCCCACCGTGACCTATAATTATATACGTTGTCGGTATTACCTCGAGTCCCATCCTTAAAATTATTGGAGCAGCTTGGGCCTGAACGCCGCCAACATAATAGGGATCATCGCTATTAAGCAATAGCATAAATAAAACAGCATCAGCGTTGGATGTCAACCCATTTATGTTACCTGGAAAGAGTATTACTGGAAGTCCGGACTCTTTTGTCTTTTTAACTAACCTAGATAAGTGGGGTTCGTATATACCCAAGGAACCACCTATTAGCAAAGCTGTTGATCCAGCTTTTGCTGCATTAATAGCTATATTTTTAGCATCTTCAACGCTTGTCTTATCAGGGTCTATTAGAGTTAGATGTATTTTTTCTTTTTTATTATTTATTAATTTTTTAAGCACGTTAGCCCTCAATGTTCCACCCTTGATGCTTAATATATGGATGCACAAGCCTTCTCAATACTCATTCTACCCCTGTTTCTACTTGGGTCTTCGCTTCTTTAAATTCTTCGCTTTTCTCACACTCACTTAACCTGCCTTCATAATCAAGGTCTATTATCTTGTTGTATACATCTACCCTGTCATAGATGTTAGGGACTTCCATTTCGCAATAAAGGTGGCAGTTTCCACACTTAGCTATGGCCAATTTTTTGTCGCCATTACCTTCAATCTTCTTAAATTCTATAGTTAATGTTAATGCGTTACATCTAGGACACTGAAAATACCTGCTTGGTTGCCTTGGTTTCTTTGGTTTGACTGATTTCCTCCTTCTTCTCCTTGCCAACAATAACACCTCTAAACCTTTGCGATTTATATGTTGAAAAGCACAGCTTAAATTTCTGACCTTTGAAATTAAAACCTAACAAAAACACCTATCAAAGGTTATGTTAGAGGGCTTCTTTTAGTAGTTCCAAGGTCTTTTGTTCATCCACATTAATACCATGGAGCCTACCTACAATTTTTTCTAAAACAGCAGGATTAGAAAAAGCCCTTCTAGTAGCTTCACTTAAAGTTTCCTTATCGAACCCATAATCACCGAGTCTCTTTGAAAAACCTACAGAAGCTACGAAATTACTTAGAACATCTCTTATTAGGCCTGGATCAGAGTTAGGTTTTACATTTGGATCCAAAACGCGCAGAATTCTAGTAGAACCTTCTGGTGAGGCCATATGCACTAAAGGTGCTAAAAGAGGCCCTACTATAGCCAACCCACAACCATGTGGTAAAGACGGCTTTATCCCGCTCATAACATTTTCTATTGCATGTATAATATTTGTCGGCGAAAGGTCTATTGCAATACCTGCTAACATGGATGCATACAACAAGTAATATCTTGCTTCCATGTCTTGTAAAGATTGTATAGCTCTAGGCAAATATTTGCTTATTAGCCTTACAGCTTCTTCAGAAAGCGTCCTTGCTAACGGAGGGCTGTTAAGCGTGGTGCTCGATTCATATGCATGATAAAGTGCATCAAAAGATGTACATAAAACTTGTTCCTTGGGCAAGGTTATTGTATACCTAGGATCATCAAAAGATACCTTTGGATAAGAAACAGCATTACCAAGTTTATCTCCTTTCTCAGCATCTGTCATATTTGCATACCTGTCTACCTCACTTCCAGTTCCATGAGTTAAATTTATCGCAAAAACAGGAACTGTCCTTTTCACATCCTTTCTTCCATAGAGGTAGTCTATGGCACTACCACCATTTGCCGCTACGGCAGAAGCGACTTTCGCAGTATCTATTACGCTTCCACCGCCTATTGCTATTAAACAGTCAACATTCTCTAAAGCTATAACCCTGGCCAACTCATCTGCTTGGGTCGACAATGGATTTGGTGTAACCTTGTTAAATATTGAGTATCTAATAGACAGCTCGTTCAAAAGTTTTATTACATCATTCTGTGCACCACTCTTTATTGCAGAACTTCTACCAGTAACTATAACAACATTCTTTACGCCAACCAAGTAATTCTTTAAATCGTCTATAGCAGAAGGCCCGAAAACTATCTTAACATCATTATATGACCATGTAAACTTTATCAATACGCACCACCTTTTTATATAAACAATCTTCCGTGTTAATAAGTAATAATTATATAATTGTTTGCAACTATCAGGTCTAATTTAAAAACCCCTATTCCTAAGTGTATAAGTTGGGTGCGGCGGTAGTCTAGCCTGGATTAGGACGCTGGCCTGCCACGCCAGAGGTCCCGGGTTCAAATCCCGGCCGCCGCATATAAAGACAGCCAGAAGTGGAAAGCCTTTAAAACTTTTGATTATGTTAGCAAATACAATAGACACGGCTATAATGAAGGAATTAAGAATGAAATGGGCAAAACCAAAAATAGAGTACATCGGAGATATTGCGATAATAAAACCACCCTTTTTCAATAAAATAAATATCGATCATATAAAGTCGCTAGCCAATGAAGTAATTGAAAAGCAAAAATCCATTAAATCTGTATGGTTAGCAACCTCCCCAGTAAAAGGCAAGGAAAAGACAAGGGATTTTATACATATAGCAGGTGAAAAGAGGTCACATACTATCTATAAGGAACATGGATGCTTATTTAAGGTAGATATAAGAAATGTGTTCATAACACCTAGGCTAAACTTTGAACACCTAAGAGTTGCACATATGGTAAGAGAAAATGAAACTATAATAAACATGTTTGCTGGTGTCGGCCTTTTTTCAATAATCATTGCCAAAAAATCGAAACCATTTCTAGTGCACAGTATTGATATAAACCCACATGCCTATAAACTAATGAAAGAAAATATAGCTTTGAACAAAGTTGAAGGAGTAGTAATACCATATTTAGGCGATGCGGGCGACATCATTAAAGAAATATTGCAAAACAGTGCAGATAGGGTATTAATGCCCCTACCTGAGATCGCATTAGAGTATCTAAGCTATGCCATTTTATCAATCAGAAAAAAAGGATTTATACACATTTATTTACATGTAAATTCAAAAAAATACCAAGATCCCATAGAAGTCGCTAGAGAGTTATTAGCTAATAAGCTAAACGAGTTTAAGATAAGTTACGAGATAAGAGGTTCAAGAATAGTTCGAAGCGTCGGACCGAGATTGTATCAGGTGGTCTTGGATGTATTTACAAAAAAACATTAAAGATGTCTTATTGAGAGAAAGGATAATAGGCTATTTAGATCCAGGGGCAGAATGGTTTCTATTCAAGATAAACAAAAATACTCATATCTTCACGACAAGTAGCTGCATGGGCAGAATAACTATAATAGAAGGAAGGTGGTATTGGGAAAGAGACAGAGCAAGAATTGTCATGAAATCTCATTCACCAATAACCATCTATGATATTGCAAAGGCAATCATTAGACCCTTTGATAACCTTTGGCTTAGATCTACAGGTCCTATATTACACCTAAAGACAAGAAAAATAGAATGTGCTTTTTTCATTCTAGAGGTAGCCAGAAGTTCCGGATTCAAGCATAGTGGAATAATCTCACGATCTAAAGATGAATACACTATAGAGCTTATGAGTGCAGTACAGGTTTCAATACCCCTAAAAATTAATGGTACTTTTACGTTTGAACCTAGATCGCTTAATCATATAGTTAAGCTAGCTAATGATTCTATTTTAGAAGGCAGAAAAAGGCTTGAAAAGTTAGCAACAAATTTAGAAAAAATTAACTGTTAGTACTCTTATATGACTTCTCATCCTAGGCAGTACTGTTCGGGCTAGAGGGTACAAAGTCGTGGATATTCTTAGCAATATAGCAAGTGGTCTTGAGACTGGCCGTGGGGATTTGCTAAAGATCTTTCAGCCATGTAATAAATAAGTAGGTAGATGTCATGGTTATTAGCTATATAGACTTATGAGATTTTCTTTGAATACCTTGAATACTTCTTTAATCAATTTGATACTAGAATAGAGGCTGTTTATAATGAAAAGCCAAAGAATCCATATCAAGAACCTGTGGAGAACCTGCTAGCTATAGTTGCATTATTTGCTGAGAAGCTCTATAGGTTGAGAAGCTACAAGAAGAGGCAGTTAGTTCAGGAGTTCAAGAAGCTCTTAGAAGAAGTTAAAAAGAATGGTTAAAGTAAACAGTCATATAAAGGGTGTTATGGTATATGACAGGAACTATATAGATTTAAATTTCAGAATGTTGGCATAGGAAAAAGGTATGGTGATATAATGACTGCGGAGTCCAGTGAAGACATTATGAAGTTTTATAGGGCATTCAAGGTTAGTGAGGTGAAATTATGAAATTAAAAATATTATCATTAATGGTAATAGTCCTTGTCTCGGCCTTTATGTTTAGTTCTATAACTATTGCTCAAACAAGCTCACCTCTAAAAGTAAAAGTATCTAATACCACTGTTACTATATCCACCCAGTATTACAGTTTAGTGTTAAACTTATCAAGAGGAGCTTCTGTTGCAAGCTGGATAGCGTACTCACCTACAGGTCCTGTAGAAATAGTGAGAAATGGTTCCCAAATACCCTCCATGGTGCTGTCAATTAATGAGTCGTTTCCAGGAAACCTTTATACGACGCAATGGAAGGCAATAATATTGAACAAAAGCAAAGATTATGCGAAGATAATGTTAATGCCAATCAGCTACAACAATGACATCTACATAAAAGAATACATAGAGGTGAGCTCTTTTTATCCGTTTATTGAGTACTCTATTAGTATTGCTACTAATAAGACTTCCTCCCTGATAAAGAACCTGTACTTTGGTGTGGGGGCAAACACGCCGAATGCTACTTGGAGCTTTGTAGACAATTATATATCAAATAATTCTTTAATTTATAGCATATATAATAAGAACGTAACGTCAAAGGGGGTTATAAAAAAGATGTGCGCTATTGGTTTTGGTAGCAAAGGTATAAAAGACATTATTGGAGTGAGTTTTCCTGTGCCAATCAACATAGAATACAAATTCGCAGAAATTCCAGCTAAAAACACATCTAAGATCGCTGGCAAGTCCTATGTAGTATTTGCTATACAAAACATAGAACTTCATAGGGGGGAGGATTATAATATTTCTTTTAAGCTTTACGGTATACCCTTCAACCCCGAGATAATAAGTTTAGTTAATGCCGTGGGTATGGTTTCACAAGTATACCCTTCCATTAATAAAAACATAACAGAGCTATTGAACTATCAATCATACATAAAGTCTTATATAGCTAAGCTGACTTCGTTAAACTCAAGCGTGAATAATCTAACTAACAAGGTTTCTGAGCTACAGGCGTTAATAAGCTATTGGAAGCTTAGGTATAGTATGGCAAGTACTTTAAATAGCAAGTATTTAGCAAAGATTCATAAAAATGGTGAGATTTTGATAGGCTTATTTATATTAGGCATAGTTATTGGTGTATTAGGTGGGGCATTCCTACTCAGACCTAAGCCTATAGAGGCAAGAGTAGTAAGATCTGGGAGGAAAAAAGAGAAGAAAAAATGAGTTTTATTTCTTAATCTTTAATAGGCTTAATAACCTGCTAATATTTGTGCATTTTTCGAGTTCCCATACCATATTTAGTAGTTTCTCTCTGTTCTCTTCACATAGCTTTCCTTGGGTTATTTTTAGAAACTTATTTACAACACCCTCTCTGGTTAGGGGATTTTTGAAGTGACCGGGCGGATAGGTACTACTTTCCTCAACTGTGCTGCCATTATTCAGGGTTATTTTTATTGAATTCTTTATTCCTGTTGGATATATTTTATCAAATTCCTTGTTAACGATAACCTTCATCCTTGACATTACTTCTCTTACATCTTTTGCTAGGTATCTTTCCTTGTGGAAGGTACTTAACCATATATCTCCATCCAAGAGTGCTGCTGCAATAATGTAGGGAAGGCTATGATCAGCCGTCTCCCTTGTCTTTGGATCCCACTTTTCAGGGTCTTTAGCTATTATATTGTATGCTACCTGAAACGTTTCGACTTCAACACCCTTAATATCTTTGGGATCTATCCTTCCAAGTTTTTCTCTTATTTTTAGTGCAGCTTCTACGGCACTCATTGCATGATATTCAACGGGCCAGTACTTAATGCTGGTTTCCATGATCTTATATGGTTCACTATTAACCCCCCCTAATTTTGGTATATCAAATTCATCCCCGTTTAGTGCGACCCTGAAGAAACCAAATTCTCCTGAAAATATGGGCGATGGTCCTTTCATACCTTTCGATGCTAGTATTGCAGCAAATAATCCGTTTCTTGAGGAATTTGCAGCTGCACATCCTTTCCACATGCTTAGTTCTCCAGCTCTTGTCTGCCTTAAGGCAGCTGCATTGACAGTTGCTATGTTTATTGCATGAAACATTTGCTCTTTGTTTAATCCCAAAACCTTTCCTGCACCTACAGCAGAAGCTATTGCAATGTATACTACATGATCCCATCCTCTGCTTCTAACGCTATATGCGTCTGCAAGCCTTGCTGAAATTTCATAAGCAGAAATTAGACCCTCTATAACCTTTTTACCATCGGCGTTTGATATTTCCGCTGCTGCAATTATTGCTGGTATGTTGTCGCTTGGATGCAGGGCTTCCTTTGATAGGTATGTATCCATAAAATCAAAGTACCTAGTTGCACATCCATTGGCAAATGTGCTATGATCTGCCGGCGCTTTCCTATCAGTACCCCATATAGTCGAGGCAAGCCTTGAGCTAGAGGAAGATTCAGCAAGCCACCTTGCAATACTCACAGGCTCTTCATCAAAGGCTCCAATAGAAACCCCAAAGGTGTCTATAATTCTCTTCTTTGCTTCCTCTATTGCCTCTTTTGGCAGAGATTCATAGCTTACCTGAACTGCCCACTCTGCTATTTTTTCTGAAAGATCCTTATAGGAATTCATATCCTCACCTAGTTTAATATGAATAGTGTAAATATTAATACTTGATTCCATAGAGTAACTATAAAACCGGGCCATAGATTAAGCTTTATAAAATCCTATGCATCAAAACTATAAGGAAAAGAAAGATGTTGGCATACAGCAAATATCCCTTTGCATTATCACTTGATGAATATGCTAGGAAGAGCCTCGGGTACAAGGTTGGTCTAGATGAGTTAATAGAAAATGACAAGGTAGTTAAAATAGCGAAGAAGAGGATAGAGGGTGCCATAACAGAAAGAATGAGCCCTACAAAAAACGGTTTTTCTACTGATGATGAAGTGTTTTCATTTTACTTAGCCTTGGGTATTATAAAATATAGCAACTCGCTCCTTGCACTAAACCTGTTTACAGAGGCTGAAATTAATAGAGCAAGGAATTTTATAGTTAATGAAGACGAGGAATCTTTAATCCTCTTGGCTAGGTCTTTGGATATTATAGTGAATAAACAACAGATAAGAATACCATGGATAGCAACATCAACGGGAGCTATAAGGTATAAAGTATTGAAATACTACGTAGATCTTGGTTCCTTTTTGAAAACTGCTGTTGCTTCTCAGAAAAAGGAACTCAAATTGGTTAATTCATTTTTGATTAATGGAAGGGTGTACCTTGATGAAGGTATTCTTAAGTCACTAATAGAGGTTGGTATAGGCACTAAAATAAAAACCCTAGCAAGCGAGCTTGAAGTGAGCGAAAAAATGAAGAACCTCTCTGGAATAGTTTCTAGGTATTTAAAGGCAGTGGAAAATAAAATTCCTATAAGGAAGGTAGAATATAATAGCTTTCCTCCATGCATGTTAAGTCTAAAAAACGAAATTGAAAAAGGATTGTTTATAGGAGATGAAAAATTGTTTGTATATATTGCTTTTTTGATATCGATAGGGGCCGAAGAGGAAGAAATAAGTGATGTATTAGAGAAGTCTTTGGGGATATCGCATACATTATCTTTAAGAATAACAAGGACGTTTCTAGAAAACGAAGACATAATGCCCTATAGATGTGATGTGATGAAAAGAAAAGGTTTATGCCCAAAAGATTGTGGAGCTAGACATCCAGTTCTTGCGTACAAAAGAAACCTAGGGGCTCAACTTTGAGAGATGCTCATAGGCATCCTTATGCCTATCAAAGCCTTGAGAATCCTCAGCCCCTCTTGAGTTCATTGGGAGGCATATCATTACCTTTCCTAACTTTATCTAAGTCGATTAATATAACAGATTTCATACTACGCTTCGACCTAGATCTAAGCAACTCATCAATTCTACTTCTAGATCCTACAATTAACAGTAAGCCACTTATATATGACTGTCGAGAATTTATAAGATCCATAAGCGAACTTAACATAGTTATTTTATTTCCGTCAATTGCTACTAAAGCAACCTTGCTCTTTTTTGGTATACATTCTTTGGGCAAAATTATTACATCAAAATACTCCGGTGATACCTTATAATTTTTAGATATTATGTGATTTGAGTAGGGGCTATGAGAGGATATACATAACCTTGTGTGAAACAACGTCGAAAAAATCGAGCCGAGTGCTGCAGAGTAGTTCTCTGGTGAAGTAACAATAGAATTGATCTTTTCATCCTTTAATTCTTCAAGAAACTTCAGACCAGTCAACATCATTATCCCAGGATTGCTTAATAACGACCACAGCTCCTCTTTGTTCCTAAAATATCTTACTAACACGTCTTCAATCATTCGGTTTTCCCTTATCTTTTTTAATATCTTTTCTGCTGTACTTCTCTCTGGAACAGTCCTTAGAACCACATATCTCCAAAGAATTTGTGCAGGAACTCCTAGTCTTTCTTCTAATTCCTTAAATGAATAAAAATACTTTAGGGCACCCAGTAGCCTAAAGACAAGGAGTTTTGTATTTTTCGTGTTATCTATAAACTCGCCTAAGCCATATTGATTCAAATCCTGAGGCTGCCTGCTGTCATGCAAATTATCCATAATCCAACGCTCTCTTTCCCTTCAGTATCCTGTTGTATCAAAAATATTTTTTAAGTGTTTTTCTGTAAGGTTTAAATGACAATAGATTCGATGTGAGCCACCGCCTTTTAATACAGGGCTTCTTTGGTTTCACCAGCTTTTTACGAGTAGTAGCCTTATGCAGGAGTCTAAGGCTAGTTTATAGTGACTCAATCCCATTAACAATGTTTTCAGAAAAACTTATAATATTATACGATATTATACATGACATAACGAAAATTTAGCTCATTCATTTAGCTCATTCTTCGTCCTCAAGTTCCTCGTCTTCAAACTCGTCCTCAAATTCTTCGTCCTCAAGTTCCTCGTCTTCAAACTCGTCCTCAAATTCTTCGTCCTCAAGTTCCTCGTCTTCAAACTCGTCCTCAAATTCTTCGTCCTCAAGTTCCTCGTCTTCAGGCAACCTTTAACACCCCTATCTTTCAATGTTAAAATATCAATCGAGAAAGATATTTAATACTCTGTTGATATAAGTATACGTTATTCCATTATAATCATGATAATATATACTCATATAATATTAATAAGCTATTCAGAAAATTTGAAAGGCTAGGAAAAATATATATTTTTACAAATTCGTAAAATAAAGAAGGTGCTAACTGATGCCAAGAAAAGCCCCAAGTAAAAAAATATCGATGAAAGCTTGTAAAAATTGTGGTGCATTGGTTCCAAAAGAGTCCAACGTTTGTCCTGTTTGCGGAAGCACTAACTTTAGTGAAGATTGGGAAGGAATATTCATCGTTCTCGATCAAGAATCTGAAATAGCTAAGGAATTAAAATTTAATAAAAAAGGAATTTTCGCAATAAAAGTTTCAGGTTCATATACAATAAAGTGATGAAGTAGCAATGAAAATATATGGATTGAAAGTTCCAAAAAAGTATAGGTACGATTTCTCTCAACCTAGGGGCATATTGGTAAAGGGTGAAATTAAAGAAATAATAGATAGGAGAGGGTGGAATAAAATTATATGTGTGGGTGATGTAGTTTCATTTTATTGCCTAAAAGCAAAAAGGAAACCAGACATAATAATATTGGATGGCAAAACTCTTAGAAAAAACATAGAGCTAAGACTAGACAGCAAAATAATAAAAAGATACAAAAGGCTAGATATCGTTAACCCACCAGGAGTAATAAATGTTGAATCGTTCAAAGAGATTTGCGAGACTGTAAAAAATGATTCCAAGAGAATTGTGTTTGTTAATGGTGAAGAGGACATGCTTGCACTACCATGCATGGCATGCGCACCTATAGGTTCATTAGTAGTTTATGGCATCCCTGATAAAGGTGCTGCACTTGTTAATGTAAGCCTATACATAAAGAGGGATTTGCAACAAAGAGTCCTTGTATTGAACCCTATCATAACGAATATCTAACATTTATGAGCAAGCCTTTAATGTTTTGGGCATAGCTAAAGGTTTCTTTAAATAAACATCACTAAAATACCTTTAGTTTTTATGAATAGCTTCTAAGTAACCATGCCGGAATGTCTTTGATGAACTCATATGCCTCTTCCCACCCATCCAAACTTAGTTCTTTTGCTAATTCATCTAGCGTCATTTCTGTATTTGCGTATTTCTTGATCTTTTCCAGTACCTCATCATTTATTTCTATTTCTTTATTCCCTACCTTTATCCTATATTTCTCCATATGCCCCACCAATCTATTTCATTGGCTATAAAAAGAGGTATTTATATTTTGCATACGTTACTAATCAGAAGCAAAAGCTAACAGTTGCTTAAAGAAATTTCTACTATTGAACCGTCAGACAGATTCAGCTCATCTCTAAGCCTCTTATCAGATATTATCTCTACTACGTCTTTATTATAGAGGGTTATTTCTGGTCTCAAAACATAGGCCTTCGTTGAACTGAAGAGGAGAATTGGATATGCTATTACCTTACCTAAATTCATCCCAGCAATTACCGGAGGCTCTATCACAATGCTCTTAATGTGGTCTAGGCATTCGTTAAACTTGTCAATCCTCTCTACAAGCCGTGCATTAAGAGTACCAGGATATGGAACAAAACCAATAGATTTTTTAATGTTTTTTGCATATATACTAACAAAGAATTCCCCCTCTTTTTTACCACTGAAAACAACAGCCTTGAATATTTCATCATCACACATCCCTATCACTTACTTCTAGACTATATTAAGATTTAATCTTAAATAATTAAAACATTTCAGCAAACCCGTTACACCAAAACAAAAATAAAGTATCCTCATCTTAACTTATAAATCCTAGCAATTTTTAAAGATATGGTGTCAGATTTGCCTAAGAAAAGAGAAAGCAGAGGAAGAAGAAAGGGAAGTAAAGGTAAATCAAGGCTTATACAATGCGACAACTGCGGAAGGCTTGTTCCTGAGGACAAGGCTATATGCGTTACACGAAACTATATGCCTGTAGACCCTCAGCTAGCTGATGAGCTAGTAAAGAGAGGCGCAATAATACCAAAATATCCGGTAAGAAAATGCTATTGTATAAGTTGTGCAATCCATTTTGGTTTAGTTAAAATAAGGGCAGAAGGAGAAAGAAAACCAAGAACTAACCTCATGTAGTTCTTGGTGTTTTTGATGAGAAATACCCTTATAGTCTCGTCGCCAAGCCACCTGCATGCTGGTAACATAGATCTCAATGGAAGCATGGGAAGGCTTTATGGGACATTAGGTTTTGCCCTAGAAAAACCCAGGTTTACAATCAAAGTAAAAGTAGTTAATAATGAAAGCATGGAAGGAAGCAGAGACAAAGAAATACTCTCTTATCTAAATCTTTATAGGGATTATATGGGATGTAATAAAGAATTCTCTATTGAGATAATATCAGATATACCAAAGCATGTAGGCCTAGGAAGGACTACAGCAATGTCACTCTCAATAGGTTTTGCCCTCAACATACTATGTAAAGCGCGCCTAGACATAACAGAGCTAGCAAAAATAGCAAACAGAGGAAACAGAAATTCTGCTCTTGGTCTATATTCTTTTAAGTATGGCGGCTTCATAGTTGATGGAGGGGTTAAGAGTAACAAGGTAGCACCAATCATATTTAGAGGCTTTGTTGATGAAAAGTATAAATTTCTTGTAGCTATACCAGAAAAGCCTATAAAAGACATAGTTAGACTCAAAGAAAAGGAAGAAGCCATATTGTCCTCAATACCAAAAATGGATGAGAACTTTGCTGCTTATTTATCCAGGCTTGTTCTAATGAAGATACTACCATCCTTTGCAGAAGGTGATCTCCATACATTTGGGAAAGGGCTAACTGAATTCAACAGTTCCTTAGGAAAATATTGGAGTAGATATCAAGGTGGAATCTATTGCTGCGATGAAACCAGCAAAATTATAGAAGAAATGAAGAAGTTAAACTCGCTATGCGCCTGTCAATCTAGCTGGGGGCCAACAGCTTATGGCATATTTTTATATAAAGATATCGAAAAGGCTTATCATAAGATTGAAGAAACCCTTCGGCATATAGGCGGAGGAATGGTTTGGATATCTAAAGTTGATAATAACGGTGCGTATGCAAGGTTTGCATAGTAAATGCTTGTGTAACAGATTATTAGCCCTACAACCCAGCTACCCTACGATCTTTATACTTAAAATAATTTCGTTAAAAACTTATTTCATTAACCCACTTACCTACCCTTGCCTGGAGCATTGCTCCTCTTCTCTCTACTTCATATAGCTCTGTTCCATCAATAACTATCTTATTAGATTCCCCTACTAAGGTCAAATTGTTTATGTAGAATTTCTTCGAAAAGCTTATCCTATTTCCTTTACTTTCTATCATAACATTTCTATAGGTAATTTTAGAATTGCCATATATTATTATATCTCCATCTGAAAGAGGTATTATGCTATCCTTCCTGATATATATAGGCATATCATTCACAGACCTGATCCAACCTTTCCCCGAAACTTTTCCTTCCCAATATTCTACCCATTCTTCCCCGGGTAAATAAACAAGTCTCCTATCAGTATTTGGATGCAAAATAGGTGAATAAAGGATTGATCTGCCAACCATGTATTCATCGTCAACATGGTATGTATTCTCATCCTCCTGAAACTCATAAAAGAGCGGTCTAAGTATAGGATGACCTGTCCTATGGGATTCCTCGGCTAGCATATATAGGTATGGTAAGAACTTGTATCTAGCATTTATAGTGTCTCTCACCTTTGACTTGTAGTATTCTGACAAGAAAATAGGCTCTGTATCTATTCCATCCTTTGACTTATGCGATCTGTATAGAGGGAAAAACAGGGCCAGTTGATAATATCTAAGTAGTAGCTCTTGGGAATTCTCAATTTCTGGCATATTTCTGCCCCAAAACCCTCCGATATCAATACCCACATAGGGAACCCCTGATATAGATAGGCCGAGTACTAGCTTAAGCTGTAACTTCAAGTCATCCCATGAAGGGGTATTATCGCCGGTCCATACAGAGGCAAACCTTTGGATTCCTGCATATCCAGATCTTGAGAGAATAAATGGTTCTTTATTAGCTTGTATAAAACCCTTGTACGTTGCCATAGCCTCATAATATGGATAAGCGTTTCTAATTTTGTTATGATAAACCTTTTTTCCATTGAAGTTATGCATAACATGTTCAGGAAATGTATAATAAGACCTCTCTTCATTTATCTTCAATGGAGTATTCTTAAGCACGTCCATTATTTGGGCTATTTGCGTAAAATCAGTAGGCTCATTCATATCAAGCCAGATCCCATCTACGCCCTGTAAAACCCATTCGGAAACAAGCTTGGCCCACCAATTCCTAGTTTCTTCTTTAAAGAAGTCTGGATATACGCAGGGGCCTGCCCATAACCTACCTACAAAAACTTCATCCTTATCAGTCTCGCAATAATTTCCAAGGCCAGATAAAAAGATTCCATATTTCTGGTCAACCTTTATTCCATGGTCAATTATTGTAATAACCTTTATACCTCTCTTATGCATTTCTTTTAAAAAGCCTTCGGGATCTGGAAACCTATCCTTGCTCCAAGTAAATATCTTATATGAATCCATGTAGTCTATATCTAAAAATACCCCAGTAACCTTAAAGCCTTCAGAGGTTAATGAATCTACTAGCTCGATAATTCTTTCTTGTGGAAAATATGAGTACCTAGATATCATATATCCAAAAGACCAATATGGTGGTAAGTATGGTTTACCTGTTAGGTTTGTAAACCTTTCTATTACATCCTCTATTTTAGGCCCATCAAAAACGTAGACCTCCACAGCCCTTTCAGGTATAACTATCTTTATCTTGCTGTAATCCTCAAACCCTATGTCAAATGATACTTTCGATGCAGAGTTAACGAAGTAGCCCTTGGCTATATTATTATTAACAGTAATCATAAACGGAATGTTTATATATAAAGGATCTTGGAATTTTTTGTAGGTTCCAGCGTCTGTATTATATAACAAATATTTCGCCCTTCTCCTATCCAGTTCGAAAGCCTTTTCACCCAAACCTATGACATGCTCTTTTAGATAAAGGGGCTTCTCTATAATTATCGAACTAGTGTCTTCCATCAGACTTAAGGAAAAGTCTTTAACCCCCTTATTAGAATTCTTACCATCAAAACCAAAATCCACAGGTGGTAGGGGGTTATTTATGCGTATCCTATAAATGCCATTATTTTCATCAACAACTACTTGCAACCTTATTCCACCTACAAAACTTACTTATGTTTGGGTCTAATATTCGCTTAGCGTTCCTTTTTTCCTTGCACAGTCAAATCCAATCTTATATATCAAAAAGCCTAAGGGTACCAGAACTAAGTCAAACAATAATAAAATAATGAAGTAGCTATATAATGCGTGGAATGAAGCGCCCTTTAATAGAGCTAGTCTTAATCCATTTAAGGCAGGGGTCAAAGGAATAGCATAGCTTATCAACCTCACATAGTATGGCAGTACCCTAACCGGAAAAACTGTACCTGATAGTAACGCTGTTACAGTTGTAAAGAAAAATGAGATAGGGTTACCCTGCTTTACAACCATTATTATCCCTCCAGCAATCATTGATAGGCCAAGTGTAGATACCAAAAGTTCTACTATTATAATGAATGCACCAATTAGGTTTGCACCTAAAAATGAAACGCCTAAACAAATGCCAATAGAAACTATAGCTACTGTGTTTATTGTATTAAGAATAAACCCCCATACAGCTGAATAGATCATCATTCCGAAAACCCCTGTTGGTGATAGCATATAATACTCTATTGTTCCAAAAAGTTGCTCACTTCTCATCCTTCCGCTTATTGTTGTTATTACAGATGAGACATATCCTTGAAAAGCAAGCCCAATAACTATAAAAGCTGTATAGTTTCTTACACCGATATATGAAACAAAACCTTGCCCAAAAGATGTACCGACAAAGTAATAAGTAAATATAGGGATTATCCAACTTAATATATTCAATATAACTTGTGTCTTATAACTCGCCCATATCTTAAATCCTCTTAAATATATGAACGCATATAGACGGGATATAATTGAGCTAAACCTCTTCATTTTATCGACGCCCTACTATGGCCTTCAGTTTTGACCGCCAACCAGGATTACATAGGCATCCTCTAGGCTAGGCTCACTTTCCCCTATTATCTCCATATTATTTTTAATTGGACCAATAAAATCAATACACCTTTTTGGTATCCTCAAGTAAGCCTTACCATACCTTAAGTTCACCACAAACCTAGTTATGGTTTTATTTATGTGCCTTTCTGGTACTATAACTTCTATAACTTTCCCCACCCTCTCTTTTAATTCCTCAACACTACCCTTGAGTATTATTTTTCCATTTTTTATGAAAAATACAATATCAGAAAGCTCATCAATCTCTCCCATATAATGACTCGTAAAGAAGACAGTTTTATCACGACTTAGCATTTTTATCATTCTTCTGAATTCCCTAGCGGATATAGGATCTATACCTAACGTTGGCTCGTCCAATAGCAATACTGGTGGATCGTTTATTAACGCCCTTGCCAAAGCCAGCCTTCTTTGCATACCAAGGCTATATTTCATATATGGTATATTAATGAAGTCCGAGAGGCCAACCATTCTCAATAATTCGATACTTTTTCTTTTTGCTTCTTGAAGAGGCAAACCATAAAGTGATGCAAAGAAAACTAAGTTTTCATATCCACTTAACCTATAGTAGAATAGTCTTTCACCAGAAGTGGCTAGACCTATTGATTTCCTAACGTTTTTCGCTTCTCTAATAATGTCATAACCATGAACATATGCGGTACCGCTTGTAGGTAGCATTAGTGTTGATAATATTTTAATTAGGGTGGTCTTTCCAGCACCATTTGGACCTACTAATGCAGCCACGGATCTCTTAGGTACCTCTATAGACACATTATATAATGCATTGATCGTCTTCTTTCTGACCTTAAAGGTTTTTGAAATGTTCGATGTTGTTATCTCCATCGTTCTCAATCTTTATCCCACGTTTCTATATATTCCTGAGCTATATTTACTTAACTTTAATACAGAAATACTTATGAGCCCGTTCCAGCAATATATGTCAAGATGAAGATGAAACGTACAGAAGCTAAAAAGAAGATTGAAGAAATAATAGACGAGGTGGATTCCTATTTAAAAACAATTGATCTAGCAAGAGAGGAAATTGTTAAGATATCGAGAGAAGTTATTAGAAACAGTGGTTGGAGCATTACAGAAATACACAAGGGAGAAATGATTGAGGCAAAGAAATATCTAGATTTGTGTAGAAATTTTGCCATGAGGCTTCAAGAGGTTGCTAAACCCCACCCAGAAATTGCAAATTCCGGCCTTGTATATAATGCCATTAGCGAATATGTGGAGGCTGAGATCTTTTTCAACATTATTGAGCATAGATACATTCCCAGCTTTAAAGAATTGAATGTACACCCAATACCCTATTTACAAGGAATTGGTGATGTCATTGGAGAACTAAGAAGGTACATGCTAGAATTAATTAGAAAAGGTAAGCTGAAGCCTGCATGGGAATTCATGGACATAATGGAATCAATATATCTCCAACTAAGAAACCTGGACTATCCAGATGCAATTATACCGGGAGTAAGGCACAAATCAGACGTAGCGAGAGCATTGATAGATGCAACAAAGTCTATGCTGGTAGATTTGCAATCCAGGGAAGACTTTAAAAAAATTTTTAGTGAAAAAGAACGGGGCAAAAAGTGTGGCGGAAAATAATGATCCAATAGATGCGGCATTTAGGAGTATAATGAAAAAAATATACTTAATCGATAATATGGAAAAAGCGGAAAAGGAGCTAAGAAGATTCTTGTCCAAAATGGATAATGATATAAAAGATGTTCTTCTAGAAAGAAGGAAAAAGTTCTGTAAAAACCCCATGCAAGTAATAGAACTGATAGGCCTTCAGGATTATCTAGAGTCAACTGACCCAGAGAAGGAAGGCATGGAATACAAACTGGTGATGGCTAAGGAGTTGATTCAGATAGGCTTATTATTACAATGTGTTTTTTACTGGACTAAAATTAGCAATGATATAAAGGCACATATCCTAGCACCCTTATATAAGGCATCCTATGCATATGAGCTAGCACTTAGAGAAGAAACCAGCAACTCAATTGATAGCGCTAATGAAAAGTATCTAAATGAATCCATAGAGCTGGCAAGCTATGCTTTGGATAGGGCTGAGGAAATCGGATTGCTCGATGAACTAAGAGATCATATAAAGAGATCGTTAGAAAACATTACATCTTCCATGTTCAACTAAATGCTCTATGTTAAACTGACAAAATCTGTTATACGTTAGTGATTGCCCCTGTGTTGTATTTTCGCTATTTTTGTAACTTTGGTAGCCATACATAGGCTTTCCCCATAAACCTCATCTTTGTTAGCGGTTCATTAAGGGCTACGCTAATGGGTATTGCTTAACTGCCTTACTGGAAATTAAGCTTAGTCTTAAGCCCTTAATGGTAACCTTACTCTCATCGGTGCAAGAAAAGGGAGGTTTATCATTTCATTTTTCTTATTATTAGCTTTTTCCAAGCATTTAGATGCTTCCCAGCTGTCAAATTAAATACCCAAATAAGCAGATGGTCTTGCTTGCAAAAACTTGAACGCTTAAAGCCTTAAAATAAACCAAGTTAATTGCTAATCATTTTCCAAGCAGTTTTAATCTGAGAGTATAACTGTAGTCCACCTCTAATATTTCTTCTATGATTCTATGTAAATCATCTTTATTTATTCTATAGCTAATGTCTCTGTATCTGCCAAGCGACGCTGAGATCTTTAAAGAATAAACATGAGTGCAGCCAAGAGCGTCCTTCCTCTCCAAATTCATCCTGAATCCTTTACAGCTACAGTAAATAGCAGCTCCGGTTTTAGTAACAAGCAAATGGTCACCATGTTCTCCTAAATATACCCATAACTCGGGTTTTTTGCTTACTAAAATGAACTTATCTGAATAAGATTCCTCCTTTATTTTTTTCTTCCAACTACTTGGATATTTCTTGAAAGTTTTTTCATTTATTTCATAACTCAAGAAGTCCCGCCCTTCTCTTAGTTTTGATTACTTCATAACCGCAATCCTCTTTCCCTATAACTATATAGTCTGCATATCCCAAAAACATACCCGTTTCTACAACACCCGGTATTGAAATCAGCATACTATTAATTTTTTCAGGATCTTTGATAGGCCCGGTATTTATATCAAGTAAGAATCCCCCCCAATCACTTATTACTGGTCCATCTTTGGCATTTGATTGTCTTAAAGTAAAGTTAAAATTGCGTAACCTAAGTACATTTGATACAAAGGGATAAGAATCCGGTATAATCTCTATTGGCAAAGGTTTTTTCTCCCCTAATCTCTCCACGCGCTTTTCCTCCCCCACGATAAATACATTTATCTTGCTTGAAAACGCAAGTATCTTTTCTCCTAAAAGAGCGCCTCCATGTCCTTTTATCAAATCTCCCTTAATGGTAAATTCATCCGCCCCATCAATATACAAGTATTCTCCCATCTTCCTAGGCATTTTTATACTATCGATTCCCAATGAAGACAAAAACATGGTAGTAGAATGACTAGAGCTTATTATCTTTTTAGTTGATAAAATACTTCTGGCGTAGCTCATAAACTTCTTGATCGTAGAACCTGTTCCCAATCCTATTATATCAAAATTTGAAGAAATTTGCTCAACTAGTTCAAGAGCACCTTTGGCTGCTTCCTCTTTTGTATCGCACTTCATTATACCACCATAGTTATTACTTCTGACTATCAATATATAAAAGGTTAAAACGTGTCCTCTAGTAGCTAATAGTATTACTGCGAATTTCAAGGAAAACCTTTATCGCTACCCTATATTATACAGCTATTATTACAGCTATTCTTTACCACGCCCTTTAACTATGCCACACCCCTTAATTATTATATCAGTCGAACTTTTCAATCCACCAGAGAACATTTTTTTCTCATTAAACCTAATAATCTTGACCTTTTTGTTAAGTCTCCTTTCAACCTGTTCTAAAAGATCCTTTTCCGAAAACTTCTGATCCGGACCAAGAAGTATTATATCTGGCTTTATATCTTCTATTGGTTTCATGTAATCTTTTTTATCGCCCAGCAAGACCTTATAAACATACTTTATAGACTTCATAACCTCTAGCCTAGCTTTTTCATCTAGCACTGTAGATCTTCCTTTGTCCTTTCTTACGTTGCTATCCCTTGCCAAGACAACAAAGACCTTACCAAGACTAGAGGCGTATTTCAATAAACCTATATGACCAGGGTGTACTATATCGAACGTTCCTGCCAAAAATACCCTTTTTTCTTGAGTTAAAGGCTTCGACCACTTCAATTCAACTAAATTTAGGAATGCTAATGAATCTAACAGGCCTTCGGCATATGAAATGGAAATCAATGCATCCTCTAACCTCTCAGTAGCCAAGTAGTATTTTGCATCTTCTATGTAGGCATTAATGTTTGTAAAAAGTGCTGAAGTTTCTACTCCTTTAGACCTCAACTCTGATTCCTTTGAAACAACTTTTCTAAAAACCTCTGTTACTGCATTGATGTATCGCTGCACCCTCTCTCTTGCACTGTCCATATTTCCACCTTTTAGTTAAACGCACAAAATTGGAATATAAAGCAATTTTCTGCATATACCCGGAAAAAGGGCTTGTTATTATTAGATGCTACAAAAACCATCATTTCCAAAATGCTCAAAAGTTTCTCTAATTGTAAGAATACTTTTTGTAAGAATACTTTAAATACTCAAATAAGCATCATATAGCCATTTAAAAAATTTTTATAGCTTTTTATTATAAATTGTTAATACTTTTCTCCTATGAAATATTTATTTTCATTCAATTAAGAAAACATATATAGGTGAGAAGTGCTTGTCATCCGCAGAAAAGATCAATAAGATATTAGTAATTGGATCTGGTACAATGGGTCACGGCATAGTGGAGGTCGCTGCAATAGCAGGCTATAAGGTATACATGGCAGATATCAACGATGAGATATTAAAGAATGCATTGGAAAAAATAAAGTGGAGCGTAACGAAACTATACAACAAAGGTAGTCTAAGAGAAAGTGTTGACTCCGTTATGTCAAGGATTTCAACAGTTGTTAATGTTGATAGTGAGGGGAATTTTACGGAAGCATTTAAAAATGTTGTAAAAGAAGCAGACATGTTTATTGAGGCAATACCGGAAAGACTCGATATAAAGCAGAACCTTTTCAAGTTTATAGATGAAAATAGGAAAAAAGACACAATAATGGCAACTAATACAAGCAGCCTTCCAATAACAGAGATTGCTTCTGCTACATCATCACCAGAACTAGTTGTTGGTATGCATTTCTTCAATCCACCACCATTAATGCCTCTAGTTGAAATAATTAAAGGAGACAAAACGTCTGATGCTACTGTTTCAACTGTCTATGAAATCGCAAAGAAATTCGGGAAACAGCCAGTTGTAGTTAAAAAAGACGTGCCGGGATTCATTGTAAACAGGGTACTGGCCAGGTTCTTAAACACTGCATGTTGGCTAGCATACAAAGGAAAGGGTTCTATCCTTGAAATCGATTCATCTATCCGCTATAACTTAGGCTTTCCCATGGGAGCCTTCGAACTTGCTGATTACAGTGGTATCGACGTGTTTTACTACGTAAATAAAGCAATAACGGAAAGGGGCTTCAAGATGGTACATTGCCCACTTTTTGAAGAAAAGTTCAAATCAAATGAGCTTGGCATGAAATCTGGCAAAGGGTTTTATGAATATCCAAAACCTGGAGCCTATGTAAGGCCACAAATACCTAAGGACTTGGCAAATAAAATTGATCCAGTTCTTCTAATAGCACCTGCCGTTAATGAAGGTGCATGGTTACTAGAGAATGAAGTAGCAAGCAAGGAAGATATAGATAAAGCTGTAATGCTTGGGCTTGGTTGGCCTAAAGGTCTTTTTGAGTTTGCCGATAGTTATGGGATTGACAACATCAATAAAGCCCTGAGGTCACTAAAAGAAATGATAGGTAATGAAGAATACAATCCAGTAAAGCTATTAGTAGATATGGAATCTCAAGGTCTATTGGGTAGGAAATCCGGTAAGGGTTTCTATGAGTACAAAAAAGTAGAAGAGGTTAGTAAAAAGACTCTTATAATAAGATACGAGAAACCCATAGCTTGGATAGTGCTAAATAGACCAAACAAGCTAAATGCAATATCTCCAGATACTATAAAAGAGTTATACGAGACCCTTGATGAGCTAGAGCTTAATGAAGATGTGAGGGTCGTTATACTAACAGGTTCCGGGAGAGCTTTCAGCGCAGGAGCAGATGTAACTGCATTTGCTGGTATAACTCCAATGCAAGCAGCGATATTCTCCAAAAAGTTCCAAGAGCTAACCCTTAAAATGCAGTACTATGCTAAACCAATTATTGTTGCAATAAACGGATATGCATTAGGCGGTGGGCTAGAAATATCTATGAGTGGTGACATAAGGATTGCTTCTGAAACTGCATTATTCGGCCAACCAGAGATAAACCTAGGATTTATACCAGGTGCTGGAGGAACTCAAAGGTTACCAAGGCTCGTTGGAAGGGGTCAATCAAAGACAATAATCTTCACAGGTGATAATATCACTGCAAGAGAAGCACTTGAAATGAAGTTAGTAGATAGGGTTGTTCCTCCCGAAAGGTTAGAACAAGAAGCAAGAGAACTAGCTTTGAAAATAGCCTCAAAGCCACCACTAGCCTTGATGGCAGCGAAACTATCAATAGAGCAAGGACTTGAAAGCAATATATGGGCCGGTCTAAACCTAGAGGCCAGTCTCTTTGGGTTACTATTCAGCACAGAAGACGTAATAGAAGGGGTTACAGCATTCCTAGAAAAAAGGAAACCCTCCTTTAAAGGAAAATAAATTTTTAAACTCTATGTTTTTTAATTTAAATTAGCCGGGTCGTCTAGCGGCCAAGGATGCGGGGCCTTGGATGGATAAAATCCAAAGGAACCCCCGTGACCGGGGTTCGAATCCCCGCCCGGCTACTTTACCTAAACGTATCTAACCTCTAGGCCGAGTTCATTTAGAATTAGTTCTATTTTTCTCCTGAGTTGAGATCTAACACCCTTTTTCTCTATAAATGCTACCTCCGCTCTTGGTATACTCTTTTCGATAGCTTGTACAATAATATCCCTGTTCAAATAATCTATGTAATACTTAGATATTATATGACCAAAACAATACTTCTCTTCCAGCTCTATCCTTGTAAATTTTGCAGGGTAATGAGTAGAGCCAAAACCAACAGATGGTATACAATCTTCTATCCATTCCAACCCTAGCACCTCCCTTATAGTCTCTCCTAAGGCTCTTACTGCATCTCTATCATTCCACTCATCCTTTGTGCTTCCAATTTCGATAAAAAGTAATGGCTTTAAAAGAGATGTTGGACCATGGTGAGTTGCTTCTAATGTAAAGTTGTAGTCAAGCAGGTTAATTGCATGCTTATAATATATCTTAAAGACAGCCTTACTTACGGCAGGTATTGTATATGATAGCTCCATTGGCCTTCCACCAAAAGGAGCTTGTGGAGATGGGTTTCCTGTGTGGTGTAGAGAAAGGGTCTTCATATTGCTTGTTGATTGATGCTTCGAAATAACTATGATGATATCCGATTTTTCATCAGGTGTTTTATCGAGAAAGTCAAAATTAATCGTATCTTCTTCGAACCCACCAATTAATGTTCCATTAATGCTATAGCAAGATAAGGCTTTCTGGCAATAACTGGTAGAAACACTTTTATTTATGCTAGCCAGCAAATTTGCTACATTCCTTCCTACATCATCATTTATTGAGTATGCTACTGAAAGCTTCGGCATTCTCATTTTCTCTCATTCTTATTGTCCCTATGTTAGAATTAAAAATGCCTTGCGCTATACTATACACCTTGAGGTGATTATCTTTGAAGTCTGACGTGGAACTTGAGATAATATTTAAGGATCCAAGCCTATTAATTAATGCCTTCGAATCAGTAAAAAACTTCATAGAGAAGCTGAGTTGTGTTGTATCGAAATCGTCAGCATGGGTTATAGCGTCATGCGAAGATTTGTTCATCAAAGCAACAATACCTCTATACGAAAATGTGGGCCCGGGTACAGGTGCTACATCAAAGATAATCATGAAGCTAGAAGGGGATACCAATAGAATTGTTAGGATTGTATCGGAGCTTTCATCTATTGTGAAAAAAAGCAACGGAGGATTGATATTAAAGCTGTAAAGTGTAATATTTAAGGTTTTATGAATAAAACCTTAAATATTATGTTAGAATGGTAGGAAAATGGTGATAAAAATGAAAAACGTTATAGTTATTGGAGCAGGAGCCGCTGGAATGTCAGCAGCTTCAAGAGCTAAGAGGCTAAACCCCTCACTAGAAGTCACTGTGTTGGAGAGATCCAATTGGGCAAGCTTTGCTTTTTGTGGCATCCCATATTACGTTGGCAACATAGTAAACGGACTTAATGATTTAGTCTTTTATCCACCCGAGGAGTTCAAAAAAAGGGGTATAGATCTAAGGTTTAATAAAGAAGTTACTGAGATAGATGCAAATAAGAAAGTGCTTAGGTTTGTTGATATTAAAACAGGGAAAGAAGAAAAGATGAGCTGGGACAAGCTTGTAATAGCCACTGGCGCTAGGTCTAAAGCAGAAAAGTTCTGGCCAGAAATAAAAAAAGCTAATAACGTGTTTTATATAAAACACCTTGATTCTGCTGAAGCCATCAGAAACTATGCCAAAACGATAGGAGAGGGAAAGAAAGTAGTCCTTGTTGGCTCAGGTTATGTTGGACTAGAGCTCGTGGAAAACCTAGCTAGGCTTGGGCTAAAAGTGACAATAATTGAAGCAATGGATCAGATACTACCCAAGGCGATAGATAGAGACCTTGCCGAGCTAGTTGAACAGGAACTAAAATCTAAAAATATAAACGTAATTAAAGGCGCACCTGTAGAATCGTTTGAGATAAATGGAAAGAAGGCAATAAAAGTAAAGACTCCCGTTGGCCACATCGAGGGAGATATGTTTGTTATAGGTGTTGGTATAGAACCAAATAATGAACTAGCCAAGATGGCTAAGCTAAGTATTGGAAATAACGGGGGAATATTAGTAAATGAAAAAACATTAACAAGTAATGAAGATATTTATGCTGCAGGTGATGTAACCGAGCACAAAGACCTAATAACAAAACAATTCGTATGGAGGCCATTTGCACAAATTGCGAACAAAATGGGTCATGTAGCTGGAAGTAATATTGGTGGAATGGAATCAATATTTATGGGTAGCCTTGGTACATCTGCCCTAAAAATCTTTGACCTAATAGTTGCCAGAACGGGGCTCAGCAAGGTTGAAGCGAATAGCATGGGATTTGATGCAATAGAAGTATCTCTAAAATCTGGAGTAAAAGCGCACTACATACCTGGTGGAGAAAAGAGAATCAGCGTTAAGGTCATTGCCGATAAGAAAACTGGAAAATTATTAGGCGCTCAGGCTATTGGACCTTCGGAGTCTGTCTTCTGGAGAATAAATGTTATTGCATCACTACTAACAAGAAATTCGACCGTTTGGGATCTATTCAATAGTGACCTAGGCTACCAGCCTACACTAAATCCTGTGTGGGATCCTTTGATAATAGCTTCTAGGCTTCTCATGAGAACTTTAGGCGAAAAACCTATAGGATAGCAGTTTCTGAGGTAAAGGTTTTTATTAGGTCTATGTGGATTATTATGGGGATGTGAGGCTCATTCTATTTGCCTCGAAGGATATTCATGACTTCCACGTGGCTTGTAGCCATGATGAATTATAGAGGTGCAACCTAGAGATGCCTATAATGACCTAGGGAGTAGAAAACGGTAATTATGCAAAAAACATATTTACTGTAAACCTACTTTTCTATAATAATAAGAGCTGATGGAGTTGAATCCAAGAGAAGTAATAGAATTATTAGAGGCCTCTAAGGGTAAAAGAAAGGCGGAGCTTATTATAGACAGGGCAAACCTTGTTAGCGTGACCACAGGGGAACTGCTAGAAGATATATCAATAATAGTTTATGATGGTAGGATAGTCAGGCTATTGGACAGAAAGCATGAAGACCCCACCCAGTATATAGGTTTTAATACAAATATTATAGACGCTAGAGACCTTTATGTCATGCCAGGTTTTATAGAATCCCATATTCATATAGAGTCTAGCCTTCTAAGTGTTAGAGAGTTTGGTAAAGTAGAGGTAATGCATGGTACGACAACACTTATTGCAGACCCCCATGAAATAGGCAATGTTCTGGGATATAAGGGCATTGAAGCCTTCATTGAAGAAAGTAAGTATGCATTGCCAAGAATATTTTTTGAAGTACCTAGTTGCGTGCCTGCTGTGGATCCAAACACAAAATTGGATAGCGGGGGCGAGGTAATAGATAATGATGACATTAGAAAACTGCTAAAATATGATCACATTATAGGGTTAGGCGAGGTTATGGATTTTGATAGTGTTATAAATGGACGAGACCATATGATAGAACGCATAGTTATGGCGCTAAACGATAAGAAAATAGTAGAAGGCCATGCGCCGCTTCTCTCTAACGATAAACTGGACAGCTATATTTTAACAGGCATCTCAAGTGATCATGAATCTGCAATTGCAAGCGAAGCATTAGAGAAGGCCAGAAAAGGGATGTATATTTTTATTAGAGAAGGTAGTGCCTGGAAAGACCTTAAAGAGCTCATAAAATTACTCACATACCACCATATAGATAGTAGGAGGCTCGTACTCGTTGCTGACGATATAAATGTTTTAGACCTTGTAGAAAAAGGACACCTAGACCATATATTAAATGAAGCCATAGGCTTAGGTGTAGACCCGATAAAAGCAATACAAATGGTAACAATAAACCCAGCAGAACACCTCAGAATTGATGATAAAATTGGAATTATAGCCCCGGGTAGATATGCTGACCTTGTATTATCCAAGAATTTAGACAAAATAAAAATCGGGAAGACAATAATAAACGGGAAGGTGGTCTATAACGAAGGTAAATTTTTCTATAACAGAAACAACTTTAGTTATCCTGAGGAGTTTAAGAAAACTATCAAGGTAAAAGAGCTAAATGAGGAGGATTTATTAATAAAAGCTAATGGAAAGGAAGTATTAGCTTATGTAATAAAAGCTATTCCCGGGAGCTCCCTAACAGAAAAGGCTATGGAAAAGCTACCAGTAAAGAAAGGATACGTTACAGCCACAAAAGATATAATGCATATAGCAGTTATCGATAGACATCATAGAAGCAATAACATAGGTAAGGGCTTTATAAAAAACCTAGGCTTAAAATATGGAGCCATAGCCCAGACGATAGCCCACGACACCCACAACCTAATAGTGGCAGGTTATAATGTAAGGGATATGGTTATAGCTATTAGACATGTAATTAACTCGATGGGCGGCATAGCCTTTGTTAATGCCAGTAACCTGTTGTCAATAGTCAGGCTACCAATAGGAGGTTTGGTCAGCGATGAGAACTTTGAAAACGTTTATTGGGAAGTTAAAAAGCTTGAAGAAACGTTAAGAGAAGCTGGATCTTCATTTATAAACGCATCGATGACACTTAGCCTTACTTCACTACCAGTTATTCCTGAGCTAAGGATTACCGATAGAGGATTAATAGATGTTATGAACAGAAAGGTAATAAATCCAATAATTAAACAATATGCCTAAGCGCATTAGCAGGGCTCTATGGTAGCTGGAGGTTTGGTTGTTGTTACAAATGAAACCGCAGTAACGTTTTCTACATTATTAGTTATTTTTCTAGCTATTTCATCCACTATGTGTTTTTCTGGCAAATAGTAGTCCGCTGTCATGCCATCTTCACTGAGAAGTAGGCGAATACTCACTATATATCCTTCTTCCCTCTCATCACCTTTAACTCCAACCCAAGACTCGGAAACAACAGCCAATGCCTGCCATAACTTTTCATATATTCCTTCCCTTTTTAGTACATCATTCAATATCCTATCAGCCTTTCTTGCTATCTCCAGCTTTTCTGGCGTCAACTTACCTATTATTCTAACTGCCAAACCGGGACCGGGAAAAGGATGTCTTCTGATTATTTCCCTTGGTAAACCAAGTATCTTCCCTAATTCCCTTATTTCATCCTTATATAACCCCTTTAAAGGCTCTATTATTTGTATATTAAACCACTCTGGCAATCCCGCAACATTATGATGAGACTTAATTCTCCTAGAATGCCTTGTCCTTCCGCTCTCTATTAAGTCCGGATAAGTGGTGCCCTGTATCAGATAGCTTGCTTCTTTTTCCTTTATGACTTCAAACAGCTTTCTTGCAAAGAGTTCTCCTATAGTTTTTCTCCTATCTTCACAACTCACAATATTCATTGTTTTTTCAATAAACTCTCTAGATGCATCGATGTAAATTGGGTCAATACCTATTGCCTTAAGTTTATTTAACACGTCTTCGACCTCACCATCTCTGAAGAAACCATGATTAATAAAAACTGGTATGACATTTTCAGGTCCAACTACCTTCATAGTTATATAGGTCGAAACCGTAGAATCTACGCCTCCACTTACTGCCGAAATTATTCTACCGCCCTTATACATAGATCTTATCTCATCAACAACTTGCTGGTAGTATAAGGAGACCTTGTCATGTACTGATATTTCTTTATATGACATACCAGATATTTTTGCAAAGTTCTTAAATATAAGATCCCCTTTCTTTGTGTGCGTAACCTCTGGATGAAATTGAACCCCGTAAACAGGCTTACCAGGTATCTTTACAGCAGAAACGCAACCATTTTCGGATAGGCTGAGAACCTTTCCATCGCCTGCATCTATAACGCAATCGCTATGACTCATCCATACTTCTTCAGTATTGTTAAATCCTTTCAAAATTCCTTCTATAGAATCTACACTAACCCTCGTCCTTCCATATTCTGCTCTCTTTACTATTTTTCCGCCATATATTTCTGCAAGAATCTGATTACCAAAACAAATGCCAAGGATTGGTTTTCCTTGGTTAATGATTTTGACTATATTATTCTTTATTTCGCTAATATCATCTCTCAATGAGCTCATGGGACTGCCCGAAATAATTACAGCATCAGAATCATAGACTTCTTTAGTAAACCATGGAGTTAGAACCGATCTCAAACCAAGATATGTTAATCTTTTTTGTATTAAATGTGTATATTGGGAACCCAAGTCAACTATAGAGACGTAAGGCAACCCTCTTACCATCTATTTTTACAGCATGTTGTATTTAAAAGCATAACGCACCATGTCATTCTTATAAAAAGAAGCGTTCCCCGCCTACGGTCTGTGTAGGCTTCTATAGGCCTTTCATCACGGTATTTGACTTATGATAGCACATTAAATATAAATAGGCAGATATCAACTAACGATAGAAATAAGGTGGAAAAATGAACATAGATAGGTTTCTTACATTTAATGATGTAGTCATAATACCAGGAAAGGCTTCAATAGAACCTTCCATGGTAGACCTAACAGGCAAGATATCTAGATCAATCGAAATTAAGATACCAATAGCATCAAGCCCGATGGATACAGTAACAGGATGGAGGCTTTCACTAACTATGGCAAGGTTAGGCGGTATAGGTGTAATACATAGGAACATGTCTAGAGAAGACCAAGCAAATGAAGTTAAGAAGGTTAAATCGCAATCGCCTGATATATGGAATGAAATACCCAAGATAAATATAACAGAAAGCCTTGGAGATGCCTTATCGAGGAAGGAAGATTTTTTTGCCATTGTCAGAGAAAACGATATAAAGGGGATTATATTAAAAATCGGAAGCAACTATCTCTTAGAATCAAAAAAAATTGATTATCTAGAAAAACTTTTATCTATGGTAGGCATAAAACCATCAGTGGATAAAAACAATAGACCTGCAGTAGCCGCAGCTATCTCACCATATGATCTAGAAAGGGCTAAAATGCTAGACAAAGCCGGGGCAGATGCCTTGGTAACAGACGTTGCCCATATCCATAATGAAAATGCACTCTCCGCTCTTAAAAAAATATCTAAAGAAGTTAGTGCAGAAATAGTTGCTGGTAACCTAGGAACTGAAGAAGGTGTCAAAGATACACTTTCTAAGGTTGAAAATATCTCGGGGTTGAGGGTAGGTATCTCAAGTGGAAGCATATGCTTAACTGGAGAGGTTACTGGGGCATCGGTTCCCACGCTTAGTGCAGTAATAAACTCTAGAAAAGCTTTAGAAGAACTAGGTTTATTTGGAAAAATACCAATAATAGCTGATGGGGGAGTAAAAAATGCAGGAGATGCTGCTAAAGCTATTGTAGCCGGGGCAAGTAGTGTTATGTTAGGAAAGTATCTAGCTTGCACAGAGGAGAGCCTTGGAGTAAAAGTTAATGTTGGTGGCAACCTTTACAAGCAGTATAGAGGAATGGGAAGCAGAGGAGCTATTGAAAAGAGGTATAGCGAAGATAGATACTCAAAGCCAACAAAGGTTATAGAAGAAGGGGTAGAAGGCCTAGTACCATATTGTGGAAGTGTAATAAATGCTGTTGCAGAAATTGCGTTAGGATTACAAGCATCATTAGGTTATGTTGGTGCCACAAATATTGAAGCCGCTTGGAATGGAAGGCTGGCCGTAATAACAGCCTTAGGTAACCTAGAAGTAGGTGTGCATGATATAAAGATTCTTATGCATTAGCAACGTAAAGCTTATATATGCGTCATTAAGTAACTAAAGGGGGATTAAATTGACAACCTTCCCTATTTTGCTAGTTTCACAGGCAGTGAGCAATACATCAGCAATTACTACTAACGCTTCTCTAACTAGTATGTTCATGTCATCTATTCATAGCCCTTACGAATTAATAACAATCGTGATAGAAATAATAATGGGACTAGTGCTAGGCTACGTCTCAGTTAAGGTACTAAAATACATCTTGGCTTTTATATTGATAGTTGTTATAGGTATTGTGCTAAACGTGTGGAGCTTCGGAGGAGGGCTAAGTGGAGTTATAGCAAATATACAAAAAGAGGCTGTAATGCTGGAGCCTCTTATAAGAAATATGCTATCAACGTTAGGTATATTGACTATGGGCCCAATACTTTTTGGGTACGTCATAGGAATTATAATAGGGGTAACCAAAAAATAGCCACAAAGTACAAAAAGTTTTGACCTAACCTTGGGGCTTAATAGAAGAGAATGGTTCTACTTATGAAAAAGGCATCTTATGTAGAGCTTATATTTTCAGAAATAACAGTATCCGTAGGGAGTAAAAGTGTATGCTGAATACATCGTCCACGAATGGATAGGTGTGCCACCTGATATAGTGTTTACAGAAGATTTGCAAAGAGCAGTATTGGAAATACTTAGATCTGAACTAGAAGGGCAAGCAGATCCAGACCTAGGGATTATAATTGCGGTGCTTAACGCTGAACTAGAAGGAGATGGAATATTGCTTTCTGGTGACCCAAACGTGTATTTCCCTGTGAGATATTCTATCCTATCTTTCGAACCCCTACAACTAGAGGTCGATAGGGGGATCGTTAGAGATGCAAGAGAATTTGGCGTATTTGTCAGTATAGGACCTATAGATGGTTTTGTTCATAGGAGCCAACTAATGGACGAAGATGTAGAATACATTCAAGAAAACAGGGAGTTTAGAGGTAAGGAAAGCAATAGGACGATCAAAATAGGTGACATCGTAAGAGCTAGGATAACACAAATAAGCAAAGCCTCGAAAAGGTCCGCATTATTTAGGGTCGGTTTAACCATGAGGCAACCTTATCTTGGCAAAGAGGAATGGTACAAGGAAAAATAAACTCAATTACTAGTAGCGTATCCTTGTTTAAGGATTGATACACTCTTTCATGAAGCCGCATATTTAAAGCTTTAAGCCAGAATAGCATTGTTACATATTGAAGCAAGAGGGTGGGATGATTGAAAGAAGAAAAGATTGACTTCAGTGATTTTTCCAAGGTAGATTTGAGGGTTGGAAAGGTAATAAAGGCCGAAGAAGTCCCTAACAGTAGAAAGCTATTGAAACTTCTTGTAGACCTTGGCAGCGAACAAAGACAAATACTAGCAGGTATTAAAAAATGGTACAGGGCAGAAGAACTTGTCGGAAAGTTAGTTATAGTTGTCTTTAATCTAAAACCTAAATTGATGGGTGGAATAGAAAGCCAAGGAATGATACTTGCAACGCCCTGCGGAAATGACCAAAAACCCGTGCTTCTAACTACAGAGGCACCTGTAGAACCTGGTTCAAAGATCTGCTAGAAAAATTTATTGGATCTAACTTTACCTTTTTTATCAGGGCTCAACGATGAAGAGGGTTTTAAGTGAAGAAAAAGATAATGATTTCGAACCCACGCCAAGAGTTGGGCCCTGTGTTGAGGAGCTGTTAGCAAAAAGCGGAGAGCTTGATGAGATAAATAGTGTTGCGCAGAACAGGGAAGCTGATTGGGTAGACCTATTATTATATGACAATAATGGAATTCAATTTTATCTCAGAACATTTGTTGGAATTGATTGCCTTCATATAGTGCAAGGCATACTGGAATCATGTAGTGAAGCTGGCAAGGAAATATGCAAAAGATATGTCGATTATCCTGAGGTTTCAAGGATAGATCTACAAGGAGATTGTATCTTCCTTTTCATTCCACACTTTCCTTCTTTAAGAATACGTAAATTTATGGAAAAGATAGCAATTAGACCAGAAAGGATACTAGCGTATAGGCTAATATATGGAGAAGGTGACATCCTTGAAAGCTAGATTTAGAATTAAGGGATGGTTGGATAATGATACTTATGGAGAGCTGCTGAATTTTTCAAATTATTTGGGAAGGTATCAAGGTACCTCGATTTTTGAAATCAACGAAGAAAAAATGAGGCTAAATGGTTATTCTCCAATAGATGTTATAGAGAAGCTAAGAGACCTTGAAAGGAACGCCTTTGTCGAAGACATAAAAGCTATAGAAAATCATTTTAAAGAAAATCTTTCTATAAAAATTGACTATGATGGAAAGCACATACTATTAAGTTCTAAGGTTTATTTGAAACAATACTTAAGCGACTTTTATGCTAAAGGTAAATATGATAGCTCAAAGAAATCATATATATTTGAACCATACCTATATGTTGACCTGAAAAAATACCTGATGTCTAGGGGTTTTATCATCGAAGATAGAACCAATATATTCCTAAACAGTAAATTGCCTAGAGAACTCTCATTTAATGGAATCCTTAGAGACTATCAAGAGGAAGCGGTTAAGAAATGGAGCGAGAATGGAAAAGGTGTTATAGTTCTACCAACCGGGTCCGGAAAAACAATCATCGCAATACGGGCTATTGCAAAGCTAGGAGTGAATACCCTTATAGTAGTTTATACCAAAGAACATATAAAACAATGGAGCAATGCTATAAAGAAGTTTACAGACGCTGGTTCTCTTGTGGGAGAATTCTATGGCGAAGACAAAAATATAAGGCCAATAACAGTTACAACATATCAAAGTGCATTTAGAAACGTAACCATATTTTCAAGGAAGTTTAAATTCTTAATCTTTGATGAAGCTCACCATTTACCAGCAGAAAAGTTTAAAGCCATAGCAATAGGTATGCCATCACCATTTAGAATGGGTTTATCAGCTATTGCCGTAAGAGAGGATGGAAAGGAAAATGAAATATTTCCTCTTATTGGAGGCATAGTTTATCAAAAATCTCCAGGGGAGCTTTCCGAAAAAGGCTACCTAGCACCTTATATCATAAGAAGGGTCAGAGTAGATCTTAACAAAGAAGATATGAAAAAATATGATGAACTAAAGAAGCAGTATATAGTTTTTTCGAAAGGAAGAAGGTTTGATGAAATATTAGAAGCAGCAAAGAGAGGAGATAGGAATGCTATAAATGCCCTAAGGCTAAAGGCACAAATGCAACATATTGTACAAAATAGTGAGGCAAAAATAAATAAGGTCATTGAAATAGCTAAGAATGAGCTTAGTAGGGGCTCTAAAATAATAATATTTACACAATATAAGGAGCAGGCAGAAACTATAGCTAATAAGCTAGGCGCTTTTTTAATCCATGGTGGGATAGAGGAGAAGATGAGAATAAATGCCCTAGAGGGCTTCAAAAATGCAAAGAGTGCTATACTAGTAATTACTACGGTTGGTGATGAAGGCTTAGACATTCCAGATGCTAACATCGGCATTTTTGTCTCTGGCACAGGTTCTAGAAGACAGTTCATCCAAAGGCTTGGGAGGTTACTTAGACCAATGCCTGGCAAAAAATCTATATTGTATGAAATTGTTGCCAGTAGAACTAGCGAAGAGGCGCAATCAAGAAAAAGAAGAAATGCCCTTTAACCTAAGGCCCTTATACAAAAGAACTGAAATGTTACTTAAGAACTTCCTTCACGAGCTTTGGTATTTCAAAAGGAGTCTCAGCAACCTTTATACCTACACTTCTCAGCGTCTCTACTTTATCTTTATAGGAACCAGAACCCATGGTTATGATAGCACCAGCGTGTCCCATTCTTTTTCCGACAGGAGCAGTCTTTCCTGCAACAAAAGCAACCACAGGTTTTGTAAAGGCTTTTTCCTCAACCATTTTTGCAGCCCTCTCTTCCGCATCTCCTCCTATTTCTCCTATTAACACCAAGGCCTTTGTTTGAGGATCGTTTTCATAGAGTTTCATAACCTCAGTAAAAGATATACCTATGACAGGATCACCTCCAACACCTATTACTGTAGACTGCCCTATGCCATTCTTGCTCAGTACATTGCTAATTTCATAAGTTAGCGTCCCGCTTCTTGAAGCAATTCCTACATTTCCTTGCAAAAAGACGTTGCCAGGCATTATACCAATCTTCGATTTTCCAGGTGATATAATCCCAGGGCAATTAGGACCTATGATAGTCGTTCCCCTAGATCTTGCGTAAGTTATGAATTTTATTGAGTCATGTATTGGAATATGTTCAGTAATAACAACAACCAGCTTTAACCCTGAATCTATAGCCTCATAGACGGCATCTGTTGCAAACCTTGCTGGAACAAAAATTATAGAAGTGTCTGCCTCGGGATGCTCTCTCTTTGCCTCATCAACGGTATCATATACAGGTATATCAAATATCTTTGTACCACCTTTGCCAGGAGTGACCCCAGCGACTATTTTTGTTCCATATTCAAGCATACGCTTTGTATGAAAAGATCCTTCATTACCTGTTATCCCCTGGACAATCACCCTAGTCTTTTCATCAACTAATATCGTCATTTCTGATCACCTCACCTACTCACAACAACTTTAGCTGCTTCTATAGGATCATTAAATACTTCTATACCAGCTTCTTCCAATATCTTCCTTCCTTCCTCTTCATTAGTTCCTGTAAGCCTAATTACAACAGGTTTTTTAATACCTGTTTCGTTTAAAGCCATAATAATTCCCTTCGCTACTTCATCTGCCCTAGTAATTCCGCCAAACATGTTTATGAAAATCTTTTTAGCTTTTGGGTACTGCAACAGGAAAGAAACGCACTGCTTGACATGCTCGGCGTCGGCTCCACCACCCATATCTAGGAAATTTGCCGGCTTACCACCAAATCCATAGACTAGGTCCATTGTAGTCATAGTTAAACCAGCTCCATTCCCCAATATACCTACGTCTCCATCAAGCTCCACAAACGCTAAACCCAACTCATGTCCTTTGATCTCATATTCTGTGTTTTCTCCTAACCTTTCTTTTTCAGTTTTTGCAAAGTCTTTGTGCCTATAGAGGCTGTTGTCATCAATAGTAATCCTCAGGTCTAGTGGTAAGACTCTGTCATCAAGATATGCCAAAGGATTGCTTTCAGCAAGCTCAGCATCATATTCAATAAAAGCCTTGTATAATGTTAACAAGAACCTTTCGAAACTACCCAAGGCCTTTCCAACAACTCCTATTCTCTTCCCTATTAGCCTAGCTTCATAACTTCTCAAACCAACAAAAGGATCTATTGGATACCTTATAATGCTCTCTGGCTTTGTCCTAGCTATTTCTTCGATGTCTATGCCTCCATATTGGGATGCTAATACTAAAGGTCTCCTATCATTTCTATCTATTACTAAGCCTACATATAGCTCTTTTTCATGCGGTATGGCTTTTTCAATCAATATGTAAGAAGGCTTGATCCCCTTAATAGGGGTCTCGAACAACGCCTTTGTTGTTTCTATGGCTTCTTCAATTGTTTTCACCAACTTTATTCCTCCAGCCTTTCCCCTTCCTGCCACCAATACCTGTGACTTCACAGCCAGCGGTGGTTCTATTCCAGAATCCTTTATTTTCTTTTCTACATCATCACCTTTTTTGATTAGTATGCTTTCTGGAATGCTAAAGCCATAATTTCTTATTATCTCCTTAGCCTCAAATTCAAATAGCTTCAATTCCCATACACCAAAATATCAATAGTCCCAAATCAGGATTAAATTCTTTTAGCCTAATCTTTTATAATATGATTATCTATGTGTACCTATATTATTTCCCTTAATGTATGTAAATAGCCAGAAACCTTATTAGCAGTTTGTATTTTTGTATTTTACCATTATAGTCGTATAACAGCTATAGGTGGAAATAATGGTCTTCTTAGCCTTCTTCGTCTCGAGTTTAAAGGGCCATTTCTATGTCTGCTATAAAGCTAAAAAAGGATATAAGCGATAAATTTAAACCTATTAATGGAAACATGGGTGTATATAGTTGAATAGAAGGCGTAGGCAGGCCGAGAGAAGGAACATATATAACATCGACCTTCATAGGCTAAGCTCATATCCAACATACAATAGGGACAAAGGAAATGAGTTAAGCAAAGGTGATATAATAAGGGTTGTTATAGGAGACATGGATGGAAATGGCATGGGCATAGCATCCTATAAAAAATTTAGAGTTTTTGTGAAAGGTGAAGTGTATCCAGGTGACAAGGTAGAGGTTAGGGTAGAATCGATTAAAGGGAATAGTGTGATCGGAAAACTTGAAAGGGTGGAGGAGAGGAGAAGTTGAATAGTCAATGTATGCCAACAAAGGATTTCTTAAGAAACATAGTTAATAATCTACTCTCAGAGAATTCAGAAAAAATACCTAGTAATGTACTTGAAGAAATTAAGAAAAGAATAGGATATGCTGAGGCCAAATATAAGTTTAGCATATATAATGGCAATCCAAGAAGAATTATACAATATCTTCAAAGCGATGACTGGGAAGGGTTGGTTGCATACCTGAGATCCTTTAACCTACACGAAATATTAAAGCTTATATTAGAAAGGTTGAGCAATGAATATAGCTCCTCATGTCCTGAAGTCGCCGAAGTTGCAAAGAAAGTTATGGCTGATGTTTCGCTGGTAAAAGAAACACAAAGAGAAAGGATTACGATAGACATCGTTACGAATTTTTTAAAAATGAATGGCTATCAGACAGAGATTTTAGAAAATGGAGTTTTATTTAAAGATGGTGACATAGATGTTAAAATAGTAATAAAGAATGGAATGCTTTCATATACAATGTGTAAGGAAGGGAAAGCAAGGAACCTAGATTCAATAATAGCAAGGGTAAATAAAATAAAGGAAATATAAGGTAGAAAAGTCTTGGAACCCAGTAATGTGCTTATCGGGGTTATAGGAAAGACTAACGTTGGTAAATCAACATTTTTTAGTGCTGCCACAGAGATTGATGTCCAAATTGGAAACAGGCCCTTTGTTACGATAGAGAGTAATGTGGGTATAGGATATGCAAGAAAAAGGTGTGTACACATAGAACTAGGCCTACCGAAATGCGATGCTTTCAATAGCATTTGTATAGAAGGTAACAGGTTTATTCCTGTAAAGATAATGGATGTAGCAGGCCTAGTTCCAGGAGCCCATGAAGGTAGGGGTTTAGGGAATAAGTTTCTCGATGATTTGAGAAGGGCTGATATATTTCTCTTAATAGTCGATGCAAGCGGTTCCAGCGGACCTGATGGCAAGCCGTTAAAGCCAGGAACATATGATCCTGTGGAAGAAGTAAAGTTTATTTTAGAGGAGATAGATGAATGGATGTATAATTCTATACAAAGAGATTGGGACAAATATAAAAAACAATACGGGATGGGCATAATTAAAGATCCCCTGGAAGCTTTTTCTCAGAGAGTTTCTGGTTTTGGAATTACTAGAAAACAAGTAGAGACTGTGCTAAATAGAATAAAAATTTCTGAAAATGAATTGTTTAAAATTGATAAAGAAAATCTAAAAAACCTTGTCAGAACTATGAGAAAGTTGACCAAACCACTTGTAATTGTTGCAAACAAAATAGATATACCCGAGGCTCAAAAGAACATTAAAAGGTTAAGAGAAACCTTTGCAGAGTATCCGATTATACCTGTAAGTTCTATGGCAGAATTGATATTAAGAAGATTAAGGAAAAAGGGTATAATAAGGTATATACCGGGCGATGCTGACTTTAAGGTCAATTCGTTTGAAAAAATAGACAAAAAAACAAGGAATGCGCTAGAGTTAATTAAGGATATACTGAGCAAATATAAAGGTACAGGAGTTATCAGCGCAATAAATACCGCCCTCTTCGATTCGTTAGGCTTGATACCGGTCTATCCTGTAGAAGACATCAATAAGTTTACCGATAAGCAAAACAGGGTTCTACCTGATGTTATCCTAATGCCAAAAGGCTCAAATGCAAAAGATCTAGCGCTAAGGATACATAGCGATATAGCAAAAGGTTTTCTATATGCAATAAATGCTAGAAGCAAACAAAGGATAAGCTCGTCCTATTTATTGAATGAAAATGATGTCATAAAGATAGTGAGTACTACAGCAAAGCGTTAAATATAGTTCTTTGCCCTTTTAATGGTACCACTAGTTCTTATCGGTATCAGTAATGCGTCCTGATGGTCTAGCCTTCTTATAAGTCCAAGAACAGCTATCAAATTATTTATATACTTATGCCTTATACGGATGATGCCACGTTTGTTTTTCTCATCAAAATATACTAGCTTGTAATAAGAATCGGAAAATAAGAGGTCCCCATACAGGCTCCTAAACTTACTTGATATCGAGCTTTCTATGACCTTTGAGTCTATGGAACCTAATGAAACTACCTCAAATACTAGGTATCTGTTTCTTGCTTTCCTGAATTTATCTCTGACCTTTAGCAATATCCTATATTTTTCTAGATACCTCCTTGAAGACACGCTACCGGCATAATAACCAAGAATTGCAGATATAACTAGGGAAGCAGTCATAAAAGCTATTAAAACGTAATCCATTAACTTTGCTTACCTCTTTCTAGTTAGTTTTCTTGCCTCCCTTTCTGTTTCTCTTAAAATTATTATGTCCCCTATCCTGACTGCACCCATAACATTCCTAGTAATTATCCTGCCTTTATCCTTACCCTCCAATATCCTTACCCTAACTTGAGTTACCTCTCCTGCCACTCCAGTCCTTCCTATAAGTTGGAGAACCTCTGCAGGATATCCTATCCCCTCAGTTATAGACCCTGTGCCATGATGCCTTTCCTTTTCATGAGGCCTTCTATGCATGCTCAACCTATTCACCTAGTATCAAGCTTTTGTTAATCCCTAATATGGATAACGCATAATATCATTTTTAAGTTTTTTGTACTTATAAGGTAACCACCTTTCATATCAAGGTACCATTTAATAGCATAGAAAAAATTTCGGCTTACAAGGCTTTTAATTAACGTCCAGATTGTCAATCTCTGAACAAACACGTTTTGCTATTTCTATTGAAGCTATGAAAATCTTATCAGCGTTTTTAGCTACTGCATTTAGCTTATCCTGCATTCCATCATAAATTTTCTCCACACCCTCTATCAACAACTGCTCTGCTAGTAGCTTCATCATTAAGGTTCTCCTCGAAATAACTTTTTCGAAAAACTTACCCGTTTTCTTTATATGATCATAGTGATCATTAATTGAAACGGCCAAGTCGTCTATACCCTTTCCCATGATCGCACTTGTTTTTAATAACCTTGGCCTCCAAGAAGAATCACTCAAACCTATGTCGCCTTTTTCTAGCGCAAATAACAAATACTCATAGGTCTTTTTTGATTCTTCTTTATCCTCTTTATTTAAAACATATATATCACCGATCTCCATAACGCCTGCCTTTAGTGCCTGTATATCGTCGCCAGCCCCTGGCATAGTTACCACTATTATTGTATGGGCTGCTTTCATGATATCTACTTCTGATTGCCCAACTCCGACAGTCTCTATTATTATTTTGTCATAACCAAATGCATCAAATGCCTCTATCATAGTTAAAGCTGCTAAGCTCAAACCGCCTTTTAGGCCTTTAGAAGAAACACTCCTTATGAAAACACCAGGGTCTGTTGCATGTTCTTGCATCCTAAGCCTATCCCCAAGCAAGGCCCCCTTACTTATTGGGCTGCTTGGATCTATTGCTACGACTGCAACTTTATGCCCATTCCTACGGAGAGAAGTTATGAGCCTCGATATTAAAGTACTTTTCCCACTCCCAGGTATACCTGTGATACCTATAACTTGGGAATTACCAGACCTTTTTGCCAAGCTTTCTAATAAATTTTTTGGTATCTCATAAGGGTTTTCTAGAAGGCTAAGAACCTTTCCCATGGCCCTTAAATTGCCTGAGGATGCCTTGTTCAGCAATTCTTCTAGATTTAACTGAGAAAAATTAGGCAAATGGATCAACCCCTGAAAACTTCCTTTTCTCTCTTTTCCTTGGCTAATTTCCTTACCACATCAGCTATTTTTCTTAGGCTTTCTCCTGGCAGAAACACTTCCCTAACACCTATCCTTTTCAGTTCTTCGACGTCTATTATAGGTATTGTACCACCTATCACCACAGGTATATCATCGGCCCCAAGGGATCTAAGGCCTTCCATTAATTTTTTCATGTGATATATATGGGAGCCACTTAATATGCTAATACCTATAACGTCAACATCTTCCTGTAGTGCTGCTGAGATTATTTGTTCTGGCGTTTGCCTTATGCCTGTATATATGACATCGAAGCCAAAGTCCCTTAGCGCCCTTGCTATTACTTTAGCGCCTCTGTCATGTCCATCTATTCCGAGTTTTGCCACCAATACCTTATATTGCTTTTCTTTAGTATATTGGGGGTTCAACATAGGTTCCAAACACCTCCTTTAATGTATTCATTATTTCACCTAAAGTAGCCCTTGCCTTAGCGGCCTCTAAGATGTAAGGCATTATATTTATATCCTTTTCTGCTGCCTTTCTTAGTTCATTTAGTGACCTCTCCCACCTCTCGAGATTCCTGTTAGCTCTTATCTTGCTGATCCTCTCCTTCTGCCTCCTCTCTATTTCTTCTTGATTATACTCTAACAGCGGAACATTCCTTATTTCATCTATTTCTCTATCCTCAAATATGTTTACCCCAACGATGTATTTCTTTTTTTCTTCCACGTACCTTTGATAAGTATAGCTGGCCTCTGTAACCTCCCTTTGAGGATAGCCTTTCTTAACGGCCTCTAGCATCCCACCAAGCCTCTCAATCCTATCAATATAATCCCATGCCCTGTTCTCCATTTCATCTGTAAGCCATTCCACATAGTAGCTGCCAGCTAAGGGGTCTATCGTATCTGCTATTCCTGACTCATAGGCTATAATCTGTTGCGTCCTTAGGGCTATTTTTGCTGCAAACTCACTAGGAACCCTAAAGGGCTCGTCAAAGCTGTTTGTGTGAAGGCTCTGCGTTCCACCAAGCACCGCTGCCATCGCCTCAATTGTAGTTCTTATTATATTATTCCAAGGTTGTTGGGCGGTCAAGGATACCCCAGCAGTCTGCGTATGGAATCTCATCCACATGCTTCTTGGTTTTTTGGCATTAAACCACTCTTTCATTATTGTTGCCCACATCCTCCTAGCAGCTCTAAACTTTGCTATTTCTTCAAAAAAGTTAATATGGGAATCCCAGAAGAAGCTTAGCCTTGGAGCGAAGTCATCAACGTCTAGCCCTCTCGATATTAATTGTCTCACATATTCTATTCCATCGGCTATTGTAAATGCTAGCTCTTGAACAGCTGTAGACCCAGCCTCTCTGATGTGATATCCGCTTATGCTTATTGGATTCCATTTAGGAAGGTTTTTTACGCTCCATTCTATTAGATCCATGCCCACCCTTACTGCAGGCTCTGGAGGAAAGACATAGCTCTTCTGTGCAATGAATTCTTTGAGAGGATCGTTTTGCGTTGTTCCACCTATTCTGGAATAGTCAACCCCTTGTTCTTCAGCGGTTCCTACATAGAAGCTAAGCAAGACAGGCGCTGGTGGGTTTATTGTCATGTTTGTAGTAACTTCCCCCATGTTTATTCCACTAAATATTATCTTCATATCTTCTATTGTAGGAACGCTAACTCCAACAATACCGACTTCCCCTTGAGCCATAGGATCGTCAGGATCAATACCTAGAAGCGTTGGATAATCAAATGCCAAGCTCAAACCAGTCTCGCCATGTTCAATCAAAAACTTTAGCCTTTTGTTAGTCTCTTCTGGCCCGCCAAACCCACTAAACATCCTCATTGTCCAAAGCCTAGCCCTATACATAGTTGCGTGTATGCCCCTAGTATATGGATATATGCCTGGGAATCCGAGTTTTTTGTTGTAATCAAAATCTTGAATATCATAAGGAGTATAGAGCCTCTTAACGGATATATCGCTTAAAGTGGTAAATTCCTCGCTTCTTTCCGGAACCCTATTAAGCCACGTAGGTAGTACTTCCTTTTCCCACCTTTCCAATGAATCTTTAATTTCGCTTATTGATCTTTTGTCATATAAGTATGTCATTATCCATATCCCGTTTAATATAGTGTTGGATACAAAGTTTTTATAATTATTCGCAATAAATACATATAATATTTGTAAAGAAGGATTTCTCGGCGTATGTATATAAATTTCCTAAGAAAAACATGAAACGGAGGGATTAAGTGTGGTCAAGTTGTACTCAGAGATTTTAAGCAAGGAAATAGAAGTAGCGGACGAGCTAAAAAGAATTGTAAGCCTCGCACCAGCAATAACTGAGACCCTATACCTAATTGGCGCAGGTGATAAAGTAGTAGGAGTAAGCTATTTTTGTAATAAACCAGCAGAAGTAGCGAAAAAACCTAGAGTAGGTGCATATTTGAATGTAAACTATGATCTTTTACAAAAGCTTAATCCCGAAATACTCCTCGTCACAACTGGCGCCCAGAGAGAAAGGATTTATGAGCTTGAGAACAATGGCTATAAAATCTACCCTATCGCGTTACCTGTAAATATATACGGTATCCTAGACAATATAATGGTCGTTGGAATAATAGTAGGTGAAAGATATAATGCTAGGGCATTAGCATATGAAATGAACAAGAAAATGATTAGCCTGCATAATGCATTAAATGGAACAAAACTCTATTATGAAATTAATCTTGGTGGCCCAGTAAGTGTTGGGGCGCATAGCTATATAGGAGATGCGTTTAGCTACATAGGAGCTTCTCATGTTTTTGAGAAAAACAGAACAACATACATTACAAATCCCGACATAGAAGATGTAAAGAGGTTTGACCCAGAGATCATTATTTATGAACAAAAACTAGGAGAGCATGCAGATAAGAAAAAAGTTAAGGAAAAACTTGAAAAAAGAGGGCTCGGTAACCTAAATGCTGTTAAAGAAGGAAGAATAATAGTAATGGAATATGATAGCCTTGCACATTATGGCCCTAGTTTCTTTGATGCCCTCCAAAGGTTAGTTAAAAGGGTTAACGATACATTAACCAATAAATATTAAATTTTTACAAATTTATTTAAAAATATCTCATAGAGAAAGGTTATGTTATTTTCCCATCCTAGCTTTAAAAACTCCTAGCACCTACCTCCTAATAACTTCTTTAATGCTCCAAATAAGATAACTGGCTAAACTCAAGACTATGAAAAGATAAATAATATTTTAATAAAAATAAATTATTAAGAAAATGTCCAACGCTTTTTGCAGGTTTCTCATAGAAACTTAGATTAAAACTGTCGAAAACATGCTACCCTCTTCTGTATCCCTGCTTTTCAAGGTAGAGTACACGCAATGTTTTATAATTTGATCCTTCCTGTTAATCCGATTATTCGAACTTTAACCCCTATATCTATAACTTCTTAATATGACTTCATTATACATTTTATTCTTTTCCAAGAACTTAATAAACCCAAGCTTAAATAACAGGGTGCGTTGAGTTGAAGCCCTTAAGGGTAGACAAGAGAATGATTGCCTTTATTGTCGGGCTATTGGCATCGATCGGATTTTCAATAATGGTTGGACTATCTTCCTATCATATTGCCCTATATACAGGTGGTGGTGGATATAAGAATTCCTACATAAGTGACGAGGTCTATTATGTAGACTCAGCAAGACGAATACTGGTACATGTATTTGGTTATAGTGGACACCTCTACCCCTATAGTGGAGAAACAAATCCGAACTATTACAACTTTGAGCATCCTCCTCTTGCAAAGTATATAATTGGTTTATCAATGGCCCTTATCGGAGATAAGCCAATAAACTGGAGAATTCCCAGCATAATCATGGCTTCGTTAATCCCTCTAATAATTTACCTTGGCTTATCATGGAACAGAGGATATAAATGGATCTCCCTAGGGGTCTTTGCAGCATTGGCCGCCTCTTCTGATAAAATACTAATAACGATGGGATCCCTAGCAATGCTGGATATCTATCCTGCATTCTTTTTAGCAATAGCCATAGTTCTTGCATCTAGAAAGAAGTTACTCCTCTCAGCTCTTTTTGTCGGGTTAGCATCCTCAGCCAAAGAAACAGGACTCTTCGGCTTCTTAGCGCTAGTTTTTCTTTCATTTTCACTATATGCAAACAAGAAAGTTGCTATGAAGAAAGTAGGCGAAATTATCTTCATTATAATAGGGGTCATATTCATAGTATATATTCCCTTGTTTATACATTTTGGCTTTCTACAAGTATTACATGAAACAATTAACGGCTACAAGTGGGACCTACAGAGCAGACCACCTGGACCACCAACGAGCAACCCTAGTGGTTGGATAATTAACGCTAATCCATTTATCCTTTCTTATTCACCCTTATTGCCTGCAGAAACATCGTCGATTATAGAAGTACCGGCGATGGTGTCAGCGTTCTCCATATTTATATCCTGCATACTATATAAAAGAAAACATTGTGTTAATGCCGGTAGTATATTTTATGTTTTCATTTTTATTGGATTCTGGCTGATTTATCTAGCAGGAAACCACACACTATATAGCTTCTATTCGGTTATATTTACACCTGCAGCAGCAGTATCTTTAGCTGAGGGAGTTAACTTAGTAATAGGCGATTCAAATGGATCGGTTAAAATTAATAATAATGCAGTTTAGGCGCAGGAGCCTACCGGAAGAAAACATCTTTACCGCCTTATCCTTATTGAAAGGTTCTAAAGGCATACCACTCTTCAGTGAGAATTGGATTTCAAATAGGCCAATAAATATTGATGACTACTATCACTATGTAGAGAAAATAGGCAACAAAATAGAATCAGATGTTCTTGCAGGCGTACAATATGTAAACGAAAATGGTATAATCAAGTCAATAGGGCTAGCCTATATAAATGGAAGGGTGGTTAGATCTTGTGAAAAAATAAATCCATCAAAGGCTGTCTACGAAAGAAAATTTCTTAAAAGTGGAATATATATAAAACCAGTAGCGGTTAATGGATGGAAAATAGGTTGTGTCGCTTGTGTAGATATATTCTATCCTGAGATTTCTAGGATACATGCCATAAATGACGCAAATATAATTTACAACCCAGCAAGCATACCACTAGATGGTCTTAACCTTTGGCATTCAGTACTCTCTACCAGGGCTTCAGAAAACATCGTTTTTTCTGTTGGAGTAAACAATACAAGAACAGCTTATCCTGATGGAAGGATAACATCTGGCCATAGCATAGCTTTTAATCCTCATGGAGACCTTATTTTGACGTCAGGAGATCAAGATGTGGCCCTACCAATAATTCTAGATGATAAGTGCTTTGACTATGTGGAAAGGAGATGGGCATTTAAAGAGGATTTAAAAAATAAATACTCAAAATATTACGAAAACTTAATTACTAGTTTAACGAACAAAAATCATAGCCTACATACGAAAGCTACTTTCTAATGATTTGCAATAAATAACTTTTAGCCAGAGTGAAGCAGTAGCCGTTAATTTTAAAAAATATTGGACACAACCAGTAGCTATTCATTTTTGACCTGGAAAAAGGGAGGTACTTTTTAAAAGAAGCTAAGAACTTCCTTTAAAAAACCTTTGAACCGGCGACACATATAGTTTAAGAAAAAACATGAAAAGAAAGGTTCGCAGGTATTGATCATGATGGCAAGACCCTTAAGAATAGCTGAATAAACGGTAAGAATATTAAAGTTCTTACCCCCACAGATACTATGGTGAAAGTTAGTGTCTGAAGGAGAAAGAAATGTCATAAGGAAAGAATTCAAAGGAGAAGCAAAAATAGGAAAAACTATGAAGAACTTTGCTTCAATCTCCTTAAAACCAGAAGACCTCTCAAGCCCTATAGCATTCCAAATGGCCATATCAAGGCTCTACGAATCCCTTATGAAGGTTTTTGAATCAGGAGGCCCTGAATCAACGTATATAGCCGAAGTTAGAATAACAGATGATATTGGTAACCAAGTGTCATTAGCCATAGACCTAGGGAGTAGCATACCCCCATTCTCTTCAGAAAAGGTCAAGGCTGAGGTCAAGGTAACATTATATGAAGAATAAAACATAAACCAAGACCTATTTTCTAAAGCCAACCATATGACTTCCTAAATTAGTTATAGTTAATTTTTAATAAATAAATTATAAAACATAAAGGGTATACAAAAAGTTATCCTAGATGTTTAGCTAATTGTTTTATAATATTAAAAACCCGCTAAATTTATTGCTATAAAATAAATCCAGAAAATCCTTTAGCCTATAATAATGCAAGAATATTAAGAGCTAAAGATGCATAAAGCCCCCAAGCTTATAAATGTCTGTTTAAGACCTACCTAATAGAAAAAGTAGGCAGAAAAAGCTTAACCTGTATACCCATAATAGGCTTTTCAGGTGTACGAAGTGAAAGAAATAGAAAATAAAGTAAGAAGGCTAAAAGAAATAGAGACAAAATGGCAGAAAGAATGGGAGAAAAATAAAATCTTTGAAGCAAACCCAGATAAAAATAAAGAAAAGTTTTTCATAACCTTCCCTTTTCCATACATCAACGGCTTGCCACACCTAGGCAGTGCCTTTACTATATTAAGAGTTGATATAATGGCTAGGTATAAAAGGATGAAAGGCTACAATGTTTTGTTTCCACAAGGTTGGCACGCAACAGGCGGTCCCATAGTATCGTCTGCGAAAAGAATAAAAGATGGAGACAAGAGAAAGATAGAAGAGCTCAAAGATATGGGAATAAATGAGAATGATATAAGAAAATTCGAGGATCCCTCATACTGGGTATTTTACTTTATGAAGGAATGGGAAAGTGATTTTAGAAGGTATGGCTTAAGCATCGATTGGAGAAGAGAGTTCTTCACGACAAACCTAAATAAGTATTATAGTAAGTTCATTGAATGGCAATATCGCAAATTGAAAGAACTGAACCTAATTGGGAAAGGTAGCCATCCCGTTGTTTGGTGCCCTAAGGAGAGGAAAGTTGTTGGAGATCATGATAGACCTGATGAATATGCAGGTATAACTCCCGCAGAAGCCACCATAATTAAGTTTAAGACAAAAGAAGGCTATGTAATGCCGGCCTTAACGTACAGACCCGAAACGATATTTGGTGTCACAAATCTTTGGATACATCCAAATTATGATTACTACATAGTTGAGGTAGACGGAGAGAATTGGATAGCGAATGACTACATAGCAGAAGAATTGGGCGATCAAAAACATAGAGTCAAAATAAAAGGTAAGATAAGCCCAAGAGAGCTTATTGGAAAGAAGGCAATAAACCCAATAAATGGGAAAGAAGTTTTAATACTTCCAGCCAGCTTCGTGAAGCCCGATGAAGGTACAGGAGTAGTTATGAGCGTACCAGCTCACGCCCCTTATGATTTTATAGCTTTGGAACAACTTAAGAAAAATACGGCTATCCTTAAAGACTTTGACATTAAGATTGATGAGGTATCAAAGCTAAGCCCTATCATAGTAATGATAAGCGACAAGGTTAGAGATATCCCTGCAGCCTCAATAGTAAAGAAACTAGGTATCAAGAGCCAAGAAGACATAGAAAAACTGGAAAAGGCGACCAAAGAACTATACTCAATAGAATACTATAATGGCATTATGGTTGATGGCCTAGGAAAATACTCTAAGAAAAAAGCGTCGGAGGCTAGGGAAGCGATTAAAAAACATCTTATTGAATCAAATTCTGCTTTGAAGCTTTATACACTTCCTTCCAAAGTTTACTGTAGATGTGGAGCAAGGACTCATGTAAAATATGTCGAAAATCAATGGTTTTTGCTATATAGTAACAAGGAATGGAAGGAAAAGGCTAAGGAAGCTGTGAAGCTAATGAACTTCTTTCCACAAAGCCTTAGAAATGAATTTCTAAAGTTAATAGACTGGATAAATGACTGGGCGTTTACGCACATGAAAGAACTAGGTACACCACTTCCTTGGGATAAGGATTGGGTTATTGAAAGCCTTAGTGATTCGACTATATACATGGCATATTATACAATCTCCCATTACCTACAAGGGCTTAACGAAAATACGCTTAAACCAGAACTCTTTGATTATATATTTTTAGGTAATGGAGATATTAATAAAGTCTCTAGCATAACAGGGCTAGACAAAAAAACAATAGAAAAAATGAGGCAAGAGTTTCTGTATTGGTATCCACTTGACCTAAGAATAAGCGGCAAGGATTTGATGCAAAACCACTTAGTTTTCTTTATATTGCATCACGTAGCTATATTTGGTAAAGATCTGTGGCCTAGAGGGATAGGCATTAATGGCTGGGTATTACTAAATGGCAAAAAAATGGCAAAGTCTACAGGCAACTTCATAACATTAAGGCAGGCACTAAATTATTGGGGTGCTGATGCTACAAGATGGGCTGAAGTTATAGCGGGTGCGGACCCTGGATATGAAGATGCAAACTTTGAGAGCAATATAGCTGAAAGGGCCGTAGAAGAACTAAACCTATTCCTAGATACAATAAAAAGGTCATATAATAAGGGCAGAGAGGAAGAAAGAGAAATAGATAAGTGGTTTGAAAGCGTACTAAACTCGACCATACGCGAAGTTACTGTATATATGGAAGAAACCAAGTTTAAGAGTGCGTTAATAAAGGCATATTATGAATTGCAAAATAAATACAGATGGTACATAAGAAGGAGCAAAGAACCCAACAAGTCTATCGCAAAGAAATACTTCGAGGCCGTTACACTAATGATTGCACCTATAGTTCCTCATGTTGCAGAAGAAGCTTGGCATTTAATGGGCCATAAAGACCTTATTTCAGTCAGCAAATGGCCTGTAGTTGAAGAAGAAAAAATAAATGAAGACTATGAAAAAGCTGAAGAAATAATTAAGGGCGTCTTAGAGGATTCTATGGAGCTGATGAACCTCATAAAAGATGTAAGAAGGTTACATATAATCGTAGCCTCGAAATGGAAATACGAACTCTTCGACAATATAAAATCTATGCTTGTTAATAATACTCTTAAGGAGGCTATAAAGTTAATAACTAAACAGAAGAGCTATTCTATCCCCAAAAAAGATATATCAAAGGTTATCGAATTTGTTATGAAAAATCCGAACATAATCAAGAAATATATAAATAGAGACTTAGAGTTGAAGGTGCTATTAGAATCTAAAGAATTCTTATCAAAAGAGCTTGGAATTGAAGTTATCATTGAAAAAGAAGAGGACAGTAGCATTGCTAAGAAAAAGCTTTCAATACCCAGTAGACCTTCCCTTTACCTAGAATAGTTCAAAACATAGAGGGATAGAAATGAAAAGAATTGATGAAATATTGTATTCCTTAAATTCATTAGCAAGAACTGGGTGGATGTTAAGCGGTGTTGAGCCATGCAAGGCAGAGAGCGTTTCGATGCACTCATTTGCTTCCGCAATAATGGCCCTAAGCCTCTCTAGCTATATAGAGGGCATAGATCCTTATAAAGCAACCTCTATTGCTTTGATTCATGACCTAGGAGAATCTGTAATTGGAGACATAGCAAGGTCGTCTAATGTTGAGAAAAACTCCGCTGAATTAGAGGCGTTTGAAAAACTGGATATTAACAAGCTAATAAAAGATCTCTACAAAGAATATAGAAACTTATCATCAAAAGAAGCCATAGTCGCAAAAATAGCAGACCTCATAGCTACATATATTATTGCAAAGAAATACGAAAAGGAGGGTTATGATGTCGGAGAAATAGAAGCTTCTACCCTTAAAGAATTAAGAAAAATGATAGAGTTAAACAAGCTAGAGAAGAACGTTAATGACTTTCTGCTTGCTATTGGAGTAAAGCTCTGAAAGAAAAATTATAGGCCTTTTAAAGCAACTACACATAGAGTAGGGTGCATAGAAAACGATAAACATTGATGTGACCAGTATAGGGATTTCGACGACAGAGGCCCTACCCATGTATCACTACCTATCTGGAGGTAGGGTACTGAGGATAGTCATTCCATCAGAATTCAGTAATTTTTATTGCATTGGCTATGATATATGCTCAATCTATAACATGAATTTACCCTCTTTAAAATCCTTCACCATCCAGCAAATAAAAAGACTAGCAGAGGGATTAAACGTTGATGGAATAATATTAGAGGGACTTGGTGCAGTATCGTTACAATCAAAAATCGTTGAAATAAAAAAAGAGATAGGAATGCCAACAGGTATAAGGATTGCTAAACCTATCAACACTAATGCCGACTTTATAATATATGACCATTTTCTTGATAACCAAACAAATGTAGAGTTGATAAGGTTCCTCAAAGGAAAAAACAGTTGGGTAGAGCTTCAAGCCTACTACGAAATACCGCTTACAGAAAAGTTTCTACCCATAGCCAAAGTATCTGGAGAAAGAAATATTCCCCTCCACATTCATCTATTAAACCATATGGGGGGAAAAAGTGTGAAAAATCTATACAAAGAACTCATTAAACTTAATCCCTATACCTACATACACGTTGATCTCTATGGCGAATATGATACCTATTGTCCTAAATGTAATAAGCCTGTCGCGTACAGAGAAGAAAATATCCTAAAGGATCTAGAGATAAAAAACAACTCATGCTGGAATTGTGGGTACGGGCTGCCATTCTATAATATTGTAGCTAAAAAGACAGATCCCCTTTTCATAAGAGTGTCTCATGGTGATACTATATGGATAGATCCAAGGTCGATAAGATGAGTTATATAAGGGAGGGTAAGTTTTACGAAAAGCTAAAAGACAAGCCTGGGTGGGTAAAATGCAATCTATGCCACAGGCGATGTGTTATAGCTCCAAATGCATGGGGGGTGTGTGGTGTAAGGAAAAATATCGAGGGAAAACTATACACAATGGTTTATGGTTTGCTAACGGCAGAAAACCTGGATCCTATAGAAAAGAAACCCTTAATGCATTATAGGCCTGGAAGTTCTGTCCTTAGTATTTCTACAGTTGGTTGCAACTTTTTCTGTAAGTTTTGCCAAAATTGGGAAATCAGCCAGAGCAGGCTAGAAAGGGGTCTCTATGGCAAAATTAAGAGTCCAGAGGAAGTTATTAAAGATGCACTTTCTCTTAGCGCAGATGGACTATCCTATACTTATAACGAACCTACAATAATGTATGAGTTTATGTATGATACAGCCGTATTAGCAAAGAAAAATAATCTATTCAATACAATGGTTACAAATGGATACATAACACCTGAAGCCATTGATGAACTAGGCAGCGTTATGGACGCCGCCACAGTTGACTTTAAGGGAGGAGGTAACAAGGATTTCTATAAAAAATACATGGGTGTACCTGATCCTGAACCTATATATGAAAGTTTGAAGGCCATGAAGGAAAAAAACATGTGGCTGGAAATAACAAACCTAGTAGTACCGAAGGTTGGGGATAAAGAAGAAGATATAAGAAGATTATCGAAGTGGATAGTAGAAAACTTAGGAGATACTACTCCCTTACACCTACTTAGGTTTTACCCAAGTTATAAAATGGTTAATATCAATGACACCCCAGTAAAGACGCTTGAAAAACTGGCAAATATTGCGAAGAGTGAAGGCATTAAGTATGTTTACATAGGCAATGTACCTGGTCATCACCTCGAGAATACATATTGTCCAAAATGCGGGTATCCCTTAATAGAAAGGTATGGGTTTTATATTAAAGCATGGAGGCTAACAGAGGACAACAGATGTCCAAAGTGCGGAACAAAGATCGACATTATCGGTAAATATAAACCCTCGGGCCACTTTTACTTTTCTTTGTTATAATCCAACTAATTCCAAAAGAGAACATGCGACATTTCATGCTACAAAAAACATTAAAAAAGAAAACAATATAAGCCTTCTTGAATAAAAAAGATAGGGCTATATAGGCAAAGGTGATATGCATATGATGTTTTGTCCAAAATGTGGGGGTGTTATGATACCCATAAAGAAGAATGGAAAAATAATCCTTAGGTGTACAAAATGTGGATACGAAATGAAGGCAACAGAGAAAGCTATGAAAGAGTATACAAATATAAATAAGACCACAGAGAAAGAAAAAGTCCTTACAACAAAAACAATAGGACAAGAAGAAAGCACTAACAATGAAGAAACAAAGGAAGAGTTTGAACAGGCAAAAGAAGAATACTATGAGCTAGTTTTAGATCAGATGGGTGAATATGGGGATAGCTACTAGCCTCAAAATCCTGCCAAGAACAACGGTAAGATAATATAGAATCCATGGGACTATGATTCCATATTAAAAACCAAAGATCATAAAGTTCTTTCATTAAAATATTAAAGCTAATAAATTTTACATCTACTTTAGTCAACTGAAAAAGTGGAGGGATGGAATTGCACAAAAAAAGTAGAAGGGGTAAATCCCATTCAACTAGGCCTGCAAGACCAGAGCCACCTAGTTGGCTTGGATATACACAGGAAGAAATAGAGCTAATAATAGAGGAGCTTGCAAAGAAAGGTTATACCAGCAGTCAAATAGGCGTTATACTGAGGGATCAGTTTGGGATACCTCTAATTAAACCTATTATTGGCAAGAAAATGCAGGAGGTTATGAAAGAAAAAAATCTGTTACCAGCCATTCCAGAAGATCTATTTAGCCTAATTAAAAAAGCGATTAATCTAAGGAGGCACCTCGATGAACATCCAAAGGACAAATCAAGCAGGCGTGGCCTAATATTTACTGAATCGAAGATTAGAAGGCTAGCGAAATATTACATAAGAGTTGGAAAGCTACCGCCAGACTGGCGTTACGATCCAAATAAAGCAAAGTTATTGGTCGCTGGTTCTTCTTGATGATTTTTATTAAGAAATTAATACAGCCATTTATAAGGGAAAAAATGGTGCTGATCCTTGCTTAAGATAAGGTTAAAGCCAGGAGAAGACTACGAAAAACAGCTAATGCTGCTTTCGTCAAACCTTAATAAAATTTTCCAAGAAGGGAGGGATTCGGGTATATTGAAAATAATAGTATATCCTTCATTATCAGATATAATAGCCGGCCTATTCTTGTTCAACATATCTCTAAAACTTAACATCAAGCCATCATTCAAAGTAGCAACAGAAAGCCCAAGGCAAATTCTAGTTCCTACAGTGCTGTTTGGATTCCGTGATATAAACTATAGCGCTTCAGACATAAAGTCATTTCTACTAGGAATATCAAACAAGGTAAACTATGTACCTGTCTTAAACTCAACCTTTGCTGAGCTGGACGGAAGCCCTGGAGCTGGCCTATACCTAGCACTAAAATCATCTAACACAGTACCTATTAAGCCGGAATATGGTATCATTGCCTTGGCATCATCGTATGCAAGTAAATACGTTGATAGATCTGGTAAATTCTTTTCTCTGGATAAAATTCTAGTTAATTTGCTTGATAGTGATACGACAATAAAATTAGAGATGATAACCGGCCTGAAGGTATTTAGACCTTTATCAATGAACTTTTGTAGCTCACTATCAATAACGCTTGACCCTATATACACAGCTTTCACTAATGAAGAGCAATGTAGGGATGAGATAGAGAAGAATAAACTAGGTAAGGTATTAGAAGAGCCAATAATAAGGCTTGATGAGACTGCAATAAAGGATTTAACTGTTTTCATACTAAACCTAATAAAGAGTAACTCTAGAAAGGAAATAGAAGTTACCGACTTTGTCGGAGGTATGGAGTCTTCATCCGCTAAGATAACAATAGAAGATCCAAGAGAACTGGCCTTAGTTACATCTGCATTAATAGACACAAATGGTATTGCCTCGGCCCTAGGCTTGGTAGCAGATTATGAAAATGAGTATCCTCAAGTTATTCCATATCTTAAGAAAGCTGTTGAGGTAGCAAAGAACATTATTAAAAACAATGAGTTCTATAAAGTGACTTCAGTAAACTTTGCAAGAGTATATTCTCTGAAAGAGGACAACCTCCCTTTTGTTGCAATAGCAAGAACCCTAAAATACTTGGGGTATATAGAAGAAGATGCATTAATAGGGTATTTAGATGGCAACGTGTTAAAAATTCCTGCTATCCTATTAGAAGAAACTCTAGGGAGCTATTCTACAACAAAACTAGTTCATTCGCTAAAGGGAGAGTTCAGAGATGGCCATATATATATAAAAATAAGGTGACATTTCGAGTTACATAAGAAGCGAAATAGAGCAACAGCTTAAAAATACCAATGCAACGAAAAAGATTTCAGGTAATGCTATCTAATACGGCTTTCAGATTTATCAAAATGTCGTTTAATGTGTTCTTAATGCTTAGTATCCTCTTAGGATTCTCGAGGTTTTCCACGCATATATTGCAAAACAACTTTTCACCAAAATGCCAACATCTAATCCTCAAGAAATTAGGTTCACTTATGTTATCAGGAGCTAAAGATCTAGCTATATGTACTGAATCCTGATGCCTTATAGTTATTTTGACATTACAGCTCTTATTTCTCTTCATAACAACACCTTACACTATGGTGTTGTGTAACGTTGTTGCATCCGCAGCAGAGGATTCCTACTCCATCTAAAGGGAATAGTAATCCCTAGGTGCTCATAAGTGATAGTTAATGCTAACGGAATGAATCTCCTATCTAAGAGCCTATTTATGGGACTTAGGGCGTTGCCCCCATTACTCTGCAACAATGCGCTACCACCATAAATGTTATTATTTGTTGTGCTTAAATGTTTCTGTTCTCGCAATATAAAGCTGTAGTAATGATGGAAAAGTTTAGTGTTAAAGAAATTGTTTGTTTCTCAATTGCTTATTATCTGCTTGGTGCAAAGCCAGAACTGGGGAATATTATGGATGAAGAAAGAAAATATATAAAAATTAAAAAAGAAAGAAATCTCGTATGGATTATAATCGATAGAAAAGAGGCTGCCAACGCTCTAGGAATAAAGCAGATGGAAGAGTTGAGAAAAACCATTGATTCTCAATGTATCAGAAATGACATTTCCGTCGTTGCAATTACTGGATCTGGAGACAAATATTTTACGTCAGGTATCGACCTAAAAGAAGTAGCGTCAATAGAAGATATGGACCTTGTTTGGGATTACTTATACCAAGAACTAGGAGGTGTGATAAACTCTATACTATCCTGTAAACTTCCTGTTGTAGCAGGGATAAATGGATACACTATGGGTGCAGGTCTTGAATTGGTATATGCTACAGACATGGCTTTTGCAGTTAAACATGCAAAATTTGGACTTACAGCTGTAAGGTATGGCATGGTTCCTCCAATAAGCCCAGTATTAGGTATTATTATAGCTAATTCAAAACTAGTAACATACCTTTCCCTAACAGGAGATATAATAGAGGCTGAAGATGCGCTAAAAATGGGCCTATTAAATGAAGTAAGTGAAGATATAACCTCTATGAAGAACCAGATACTTAGGGTTGCAGATAAGCTTTCTAAAAATGATAGACTAGCCCTCATCCAAACAAAGGCATTAATTTCTGAAACAAAAAGACGCTTTATGCCTAGCTCCGGCTTGCTTTCTTTAGCATCGTTCGCCTCTAGAAGAATAACCAAGCAAAGGATAGAAAAGCTGTTTAAAGAAAAGAAAACTTCGTAGATTATAAAAACGTTAGCCTATAAATCCTGCCATAGGTTGTCATGTTTTCTAGCTTGCTTTCAAATGAAAACGCATCAGAAGTACTTGATTCCAAATGCGACCATTATATTTAACGCTTCGAGTTTATTGTTTCCTTAAAATTCTCTTTGCTATACTCTAAATTGGAGGGGAAGAAGAAATTGGCACAGACAAAGAACGAAGTAAAACAGCCTGAGGTTAACATCGGCTTAGTAGGCCATGTAGACCATGGAAAAACTACACTTGTGCAGGCACTAACGGGCGTGTGGACAATGAAGCATAGCGAAGAGGTAAAGAGAGGAATGACGATAAAGCTAGGCTATGCTGATGGTGAAGTGTGGGAATGTATAGGCTGTGGTTTTCCTGAATTATTTTCTCCAGAGCCTGTATGTGAATGCTCGCCCCAGGCAAGACCCCATCTAAGAAGGAAAATATCATATGTTGATGCACCAGGTCATGAAATACTAATGGCAACTATGCTTTCAGGTGCTGCATTGATGGACGGTGCTTTGTTAGTTGTTGCGGCTAACGAAAAAGCACCGCAGCCCCAGACAAGGGAGCACTTTCTTGCACTAGATATCCTCGGTATAAGAAAATTAGTAGTGGTTCAAAATAAAATAGATGTTGTCTCGAAAGAAAGAGCTAAGGAGAGCTATGATGAAATAAGAAAATTCCTAGAAGGAACATGGGCAGAAAAGGCACCTATAATACCAATAAGCTCTCTTAAAAAGGTTAACATTGATGCGCTCCTAGCTGCAATAGAAACCTTCATACCGACACCAAAAAGAGAAGAAAGTCAAGCTCCCCTGATGTTTGTTGTCAGGAGCTTTGATGTAAATAGACCAGGAACTCCGCCAGAAGACCTAACTGGAGGCGTTCTAGGAGGCTCTATAATAAGAGGAAAGTTTAGGGTAGGGGATGAAATAGAGATAAGGCCAGGCCTAATGATAAAGGAACCTAGTGGTCAGATTAAATACGAGCCAATAGTCTCAGAAATTGCCAGTTTAAGATTTGGCAATACTGAAGTCCAAGAAGCAAGGCCTGGGGGTTTGGTAGCTGTTGGTACCAAGCTTGATCCATCTATCACTAAGGGAGATAACCTGGTTGGCAACGTTATGGGTAAACCTGGTTCTTTACCCCCATCCTTATCTAACATAGAAATGGAGTACCATCTCTTCAAAAACGTTGTGGGCACTAAAGAGGAGGTGAAGGTTCAACCAATTACAAAGAATGAAATGCTTATGCTCACAATAGGATCGAACTTGACAATAGGAACCGTAAGCTCCTTGAGCAAGGATGTCATTGAAGTTAAGCTAAGAAGACCGGTAGTTGCATGGAAAAAACTAAGGGTTGCAATAAGCAGAAGAATTGCAGGCAGGTGGAGGCTAATAGGCTGGGGGTTAATCAATTAATGGTTGTGAAAATACTCCTTGATTCCAATATTATAATAATGGCTACAAAGGGATTAATTACATATTCGATGTTCGAAGAAGTTATAGAACAGAAAATTGAGTTTATCACAACATCTGCTGTTATAGATGAACTGGAAAGGTTATCTAATGAAGGACCAAGGTCGCTTTCTAGGATAATTAAATTCTCATTTAACCTGATAAAAAAGCTAAATGTAAAGGTATTGCAGAGTGAGGTTAAAGGCGCCGATGACTCCATCTTCTATTTGGCTATCCAATTGAAAAATTCTGGCGATGACGTGTATGTAGCTACATGCGATAGAGTGCTAAGGCGCAGATTGAGGTCTGTCGGTATTCCTTCCATATATTATCGTGAATCTAAAGCAGGCTTAGAAGCTGAATGGTATAGCAGAATCTAGCCATAAATGAATTTTTAAATGTTTGAAGCATAACTTTATAGCGGGGGCCGCCGTAGCTCAGTGGGAGAGCGCCCGGCTGAAGACCGGGCGGTCCGGGGTTCGAATCCCCGCGGCGGCACACCTTTTTAGGTGGTGAAGAAAATGGGCCTTGCATTAATATTAGCAGGAGGATATGGAAAAAGGTTAAGACCTCTAACCTTGGAAAAACCAAAACCTTTAATCGAAATAAATGAAAAGCCAGTAGTTGTTTACCAATTAGAATGGCTCAAACATTTCAATATAGCAGATATTGTAATACTTGCCGGCTATCAAAAGGAAAAACTAATAGAGTACTTAGGAAGTGGCTCTAAGTACGGAGTCTCAATATCATATGTTGTTGAAGATACCCCTCTCGGAACTGGCGGTGCACTAAAGAAGGCAAGACACATATATAAAAACGTAGACAAGTTCCTCGTTACAAATGGAGACATAGTAACAAATATAGATCCGAACCTCCTCTTTGAGGCTTTAAAAGGTGATGTAATAGCATCGATGGCAATAGTTCCTTTGAGAAGCCCCTATGGAGTCTTGGATGTTGAAGAGACAGGTAAAATAAAGGGGTTTAAAGAGAAGCCGATAATATACGATTACTGGATTAACGCAGGCGTGTATGCCCTTAGACCAGAGATACACGAATACCTTCCAGATGAAGGAGACATAGAAACCAGCACTTTCCCCAAGCTCTCTGAGGAAGGCAAAATGGTCGCTGTGAAGTTTGAATTACCAAAATACTATTGGAGAAGTATAGATACCCACAAAGACCTAGAAGAAGTTTCAAAGGAGCTAAATCAGATGGGAGGGGATCTAGCTTTCATATAGGTTGTTTTTAATTAAATGGTTCCGCCTGGTTGTAATATAATAAGCTCGAATTAAAAATGTAGTTTTTCAATAAGCAAACTTCAAACCACTTTGCCTATATATGGGCTTATTTTGGGATAGGCAAACTATATACCAAATATATATGAACATTAGTGTAAAAAATAAAATATTTATAAACTATCATAAAAAAATAAAGCTAAATACCGATCCCTTTAAAATTAGTGTTCAATCATTTATATTAGCTCTAGCAAAATTTAAAATTAGTGTAAGCTCTGGGAGGTATAAAATATTGGCAGTAACGAAAGTTGATAGAGTTGAAAATGATAGAAAACTGAATAGAATGCGAATTGAAAACATATACAAGACGCTACCATCTCCTTCTAGGTTTTACGTAGAGGGAGATAATGCATATGTAGAAATTGCCGAAAGAAAAATACCAATCGGAGGTGTTATGCCTAAGCTGAAGAAAGGAGAATCGCATCTCCATTATACGACAAGCTTGTGTCCAGTTTGTATGAGACTCCTTCCAGCAAGAATCTTTGAGAGAGACGGAAAGGTTTATATAAGAAAAATATGCCCCGAGCATGGTGAGTTTGAAGAGCTCTACTATGGCGATTCAAAGCTTTATACACATATGATGAGCTTTGAAGAAACAGGTAAAGGTCCGGGGAAAATAAAGGCCTACGTTGGCTTAAGTGCACCATGTCCTTTTAATTGTGGATTTTGTCCCATGCATGAAAACCATACAGCACTTGCAAACCTAGTAGTAACCAACAGGTGCAACCTGAGTTGCTACTATTGCTTTTTCTATGCAGAAAGGGCAGGTTATATTTATGAACCAAGTATTGAGTTGCTTAGGTACCAAGTAAGACAACTCAAAAAACAAGGCGTTACAATGGCCATACAAATAACTGGAGGGGAGCCAACACTAAGAAATGATCTACCAGACATTATCAAAATGTTGAGAGAGGAGGGGGTCAAACACATACAGCTAAACACAGCCGGTGTAAAGTTTGCAGAGCTTTACTTTAAAGATCCAGAAGAAGCTATAAGTTATTCTAAGACCTTAAGGGAGGCTGGCGTAAATACAGTATACATGAGCTTTGATGGAGTCTCCCCAAAGGCAAATATAAAGAATCATTGGGAAATACCATATATTTTCGAGGTTTTTAGGAAGTCCGGCATGACAAGCGTTGTTTTAGTGCCAGTATTAATAAAAAATATGAACCTTCACGAAGTTGGAAAAATACTCAAGTTTGCTGCTAAAAACCTAGATATAGTTAGAGGAGTTAATTTTCAGCCAGTTAGCCTAACTGGGCAATTAAAGAAATCTGAAAGGGAGCAGATGAGGGTAACCATAGCTGATGCAATAAAGGCGATCGAAGAACAAACTGATGGCCAAATACCAAGGGAAACGTGGGCACCAATACCATATGCTGCAAAATTTGCAAAGTTTATTGAAGCTGTGACAGGTACTGAGCAATTCTGCATGTCAAACCATCCGATGTGTGGGGCAGCGAATTATGTATATGTAGAAAAAGCGCCCGATGGGACGCCAATCAGGTTTATTCCAATAGGTTCATTCTTTGATATAAAGGGGTTTGCAGAATATCTGGATAGGGAAAGAATAAATATAATGGATAGCAGAGCTAAGAAACTGCACCTGCTCAAAGGTATAATAGACCTGAGGAAGTTTATCTATAAAGAGAAGATGCCAAAGGGATTGAAGTTCAGCAAGTTGCTAACCAGCATAATCTTAAAGAGAAGCTACGATGCACTTGGACAGCTACATTATAACATGCTATTCATAGGGATGATGCATTTTATGGACATGTACAACTATGACGTTGAAAGGGTTAGGAGATGCAACATAAGCTACCTTATGCCAGATGGAAGGGTTGTGCCTTTCTGTGCCTTTAATGTAATGGAGTCGATATATAGAGACTATGTACAAAAGAAGTACAAAAAGGCTGATATAAATGTAAGTGGCCTAAAAGGATTCAATCCTGGGGAAAAGTATGACAGATCAAAATACTTACCTAAAATCTTGAAGGACCCCTTGTATCGTGAAGCATACAAGGGGTTTATCTAGACAAGAGGTATTTTTGGATATAAAACTCCATATTTTATATTTATCCAATCTGAGCAGAAGCGGTTTACACCCTTTACATAAAGTTGAGCATTGATTTCATCATAAATCCCTTTTTCAAACATAGCAACCCCACTACCAAAAACATAGGGAGAAATGGTTACCCATATTTCATCAACGACGCCTGATCTTAACAAAGAAAAGTTTAAATGACCACCGCCCTCAACCATTAGTTTCTTTACACCAATATTAAATAACTGCTCCATCATCTCCAGTACATCTAGACCTTCTTTCTCCTTGACTTTCAAAACATTTATCCCCTTTTTTCTAAAACCTATGAGCCTTTCCTCTGAAATCGATGCTGATGTTACTAGAATGCTTTTTGTTGGATTTTCGAAAACTCTGGCATCAGGATTAACTTTCAGCTTTGAATCAACCACTATTCTAAAAGGATTTTTGCCATAAACCAATCTAGTAGTAAGCCTTGGGTTATCATTTAGTATTGTATTGGCACCAACCATTACCCCATCTGAATATGACCTTAGTAGGTGCTGTAGTCTAAAATCATCTTCACAGCTAAGCCTAGAAGACCCAAGGCTACTTGATATTCTCCCATCCAAGGTTTGGGTTGAAAAGATTATTGTATAAGGTCTGAACATACTACCATCTCAGAAAAAAGGTTTAACAGAAAAGTTTAAAATTCTATAAAATAGATCTTAAAATTTCAGAGCATACTTACAAAACTACCCTTTACGTCTCGCAACAATTTTCAAACCTTTGCTTTTTAAACATATATTTTACAAAAAAGGCCTTGTTTTATATAAATCCTAAACTTATAAAAACTAAAGTGTAATCCACATCATCAAGGCTTCACACTACATAGCTTATACTTAGTTGTAATGCTTCAAATTTTAATATTTTGATCTCTTATTAGGGATCAGAATATATCTATATCTGATTCTTCTTCACCTAAAAGGAGAAGCCTTTAATCAATAACAAATGTTTAAACATATATTAGCTTCTTTTTGCAACTATAATATCCAAGATGTAGGGGATTTTAATGAGTAGCACAATAAATATAGAACGTCTCTCTACTGGAATAAAGGGATTTGATAACCTGATTTCTGGTGGGATACCAAGAGGATTTTTCGTTGCAGTCGTTGGTGAGCCGGGTACAGGAAAAACGATCTTTTCCCTTCATTATTCATGGCAAGGAATAAAAGAAAATGACAAGGTAATATATGTTACAACGGAAGAAAGCAGGGAAAGCATAATTAGGCAAGGAAAAATGTTTGGCATGGGCTTAGATGAAGCTGTGGATAGTAACAAAATGATAATCATAGATGCGTTAATGAAGTCCGTTAATGACGAATGGACATTAAACGAAACAGATATTGATGAACTCGTCAAGAAAATAATAGATGCAAAAAAGAAGCTTGGATATGGGAGGGCTAGGCTAGTCATAGATAGCATGTCAACTTTTTGGCTCGATAAACCTGCCATGGCTAGGAAATACAGTTATTCCGTTAAAAGAATACTATATAAATGGGACTTCACAGCCCTTTTAGTAAGCCAATACGCAATAACTACGTCTAGCGCTTTTGGATGGGGAGTAGAGCACGTTGCTGATGGAATCATAAGGTTTGGTAGAAGGATATTCGGCAGTGAGTTAAAGAGGTACGTTTTGGTAGAGAAAATGAGACAAACACCCCACGATCTAAGAATGCACTTCGTTGAGATTCAGCATGGCGTTGGAATGAAAATAGCTGAGAGCATGAACCTAAGAAAAGAAGATATAGCATTACCAGAGAAAGTAAAGGATCGTATAAGGAATAACATAAAGATTGATGAAGAATATAAACCATAGGACCTTCATGCTAATATAAGGATTTCTTTTTAATCAGGCCTATCAAATTGTTTCTTATGCTCTTATTAATAGCCAACACCACACCATAAAATATAGTAGCCTCTGCCAAGCCCGGTAAAATCAACACCTTTGCATCTATTAATAACCTAGCGGAAGGTGGGCCTATAGGTCTTAAAAAATAAGAAATAGCTAATGATAACAAAAAATACGCAATAATCTTTGGAACCAATTCCTTAATAATATATTTTCTGGCTTCTTTAGGTAAGAAGTATACTGCATTAATTATAGAAGATATGACAAACCTAAAGAGGTAAATTATCGACCAAATGAGAAGCAAAGAAGAGAGTGAAAGGAACTTGAAAAAAGAGAAAAACAAAAAGAGAAGGGAAATATAGAATAACGGCGACACTGCAGAAAAAACGTTCATCTTTGCAAACTTCTTGGTAGCTTTAGCTCCCCTCTCCCTTATCCAACCCATAGCAATCTGGGAGATGCCATTATTGAGTATTTCCACTATTGCAGAAATTAAAAAGATGGATAGCGCCCTAGTGGCCCAGGCATATATTGGGTTATAAATATAGATAACATATTTTGGATACATTACCCCATAGACTATAAAAGGGAGCACTATTATTAGCGATACTTCAATATTTTTGTAAGCAGTTCTAACGTCTCCAGTCCTCAATACATATGAGTGCAGGTATCTAAGCCCCACGTTTGTTGATTCCTTAATCAAGGTAGAAGACGATGAAGCTATGAAAAATGCAGCCACTATTAAGCTCCCAATTAAGGGATAAGCAACCATAGCATCTAGTGTAGGTATTAACCCAATTATTACGCCAATTATCGTTGCTTGCGATCCATAAATCCACTCCTTAATAATTCTGCCCGCATTTCTTGGCCTATCCTTGCTTATTTTATCCTTCAACCAGAAAAGAGCAAGAGACGAACTTAAAAGGTAGGAAACTATCGTCGCTATAAATGCATAGAAGAGCGAAGAAGATATCAGATATACAAATATAAAAACAAAAAAAGCATAAGAACTTCTATAAAATAATTCGAGTAATGCCATCTTCAGCGGTCTAGCGGCATCAACAACAACCCTTGTGCTACGAAAAAATGCTTGTAGACTTAATGAAAGAGATGCTATAACTATTAAGAGGAGACTAATGCGTGTGTATAGGAAGAGCAGGGTTAATCCTACGATAAAGCTAATGGATGCTTGGAAGAGGGAAAAGAATATAGATGCGTAGTAGGAGCTTTCATGATTTTCAACCGTATACCTATAAATCCATATCGAAAATATGCTTAATGGTATTGTAGCATATGAAATAATCCTTTTCGTTGCAAGCTGAAATATTGCATAGTCTTGGGGCAATAGCTTCCTAGCTAAAACTATAACAGCTATTATATTTATCAGCAGTGCAAGAAAATAAAGCACAATCCTTCCTATAGAGATTCTTACGGCCTCTATTTTTTGTTCCTTTGAGGTACTTACATTTGGATAATCTTCCAAATATTTACTCCCTCATTTTGTATCGATGTATCTAAGCTGACTCAAAACATAGCCCCTTATTTCCTCTACATTAGGTAAGTCTTCTATCAACCTTCCATTCTCTATATATTTCTTCATTAGATCTATTGGCTTGTCTTCCTCATTTTTGCAAACAGGTAGCTCCTTGGAGTTCCAATATTTTATATAGTATTCTAAAGGCCTACATGAATATACCTTCTTCGCTCCTGCCAACTTCCCCCTTTTGGTAAAGGGTATCCAACCATTCCCTCTATTAATTTCTACTATATCCATGCTCAGGTCAATACTGGGTGCCATAGCTATAGAAGTACCAACACCAAACCCATCAACGATATCCCTTAAAGAAAGAATAGCATTTTCATCCAGACCACCGCTCACAATTATTTTAACATCCTTAAACCCATTTATATCTAGGGTCCACTTTATCTCTTCCACTATGTCCCTCATACTACCCCTTCTGCTTGATGGCGTATCTAGCCTGATTCCCCAAAGCTTCTTACCGAAGGTATGGGCCGCCATCAATGCTTCAACCTTTTCGTCGTCGAGCGTATCAACAAGTGCAATAAACTTTGTCTCCTTTCCATAGATCTTTTCAAACCATTCCCAAGCTTCCTTCTGGTTACCAAACACCAATATCAGTGCGTGAGGCATTGTACCCTGTGGTTTTATACCTAGGTACTTCTCAGACAAGGCACCGCTTATGCTATCAGCCCCACCTATAAATGCTGCCCTGTCAGCAGCTGGATAAACTGCCGGGTGCAGGGATCGTATTCCAAAAAACAAAAGTGTTTTATTCCCAATAATGTGTTTCAATGTAGCCGCTTTAGTTGCAATACTAGAGGAAAACCTTAGCAGACCTAGGAGAGGAGCTTCAAAGGTTGCAAAGTCGCTATACCTACCCTCAACAATCATTAGTGGCATCTTTCTTGTAAAGAGGGTGCCTTCAGGTATTGAATACACAGTTACTGGTTTGTCTTTAAGTAATGCCAATGCTTCTTCAAGGCCTGCATAGACTGCCCATTCAGTTCCACCAGGTATATTGCTATATAAATGAACCTCCATTCTAACCTTAACATTAGAAAGTCCTGCTGCATCAATAACGTTCTTTGTTCTAAGAAAATAAATATCCGTAGCTTCGCCGTTAAGTATTTCATCAATGCTAGCCAAATAAATCCTTGGTACTCTTTTCAACGTTAAATCCCCGTAGATGAAAATATGATCCTAAGAATTTATAGATATCTGGTTTTCGCCTAAAATGCGTTTTTATATCAAGAACCGTGCTGCCCTCCACCCTAGGTCATTGTAGGTCTCTATAAAGCGATTTACCATGGTTTCTCTCTACTAGAGGTAAAAACCAGCAGGGGCCACCATGATAATTAAGATAAAACTATAATTTTTAGGATACGAACCCTATAAATAGATAATATTTTCTGCTAAAGTAGCCTTAAACCAAGGGGTCTAATTGTAGGGCTTAAAAATACTGAAGTTACAATAGGATATCCAAAGTGCTACTGGGTAGAAGTGTTGTGAGAGAGGGGAGAAAGTAGAATTGAAAGACCTTAACGTTATGCAATTTAACAATAGAGAGGGGAGAAAGTAGAAGGTCCTATTATATTCAAGGGTAACATATAAACCCAAGAAGCGCGAGTAAGGAAAGGGAGAAAGTAGGTAAGAGATTAGCTCAAGCAACGCATAATAGCTAGGAAGATCAAAAAAACAAACTACCTTTAGAAAACAAAGGGATTTAAAATCTTATAAACATTAATTTACCTAGGATTAGGTATGTCAGAGCATATTAAAGAGTTATGGAAAGAACTTTCAAAAGTGCTAGAATCCAAGTCAGAAGCCCTATACAAACTTGTTAGCGACTTTATAGTAGATGTAAATACAGAAAACATTAACTACATCATAAAGAATAACAAGCTGGTTTTCCTGTTTTTTACAGCAGATTGGTGCGGACCATGCGTAAGCTACCTACAAACCTTTAGGGAGGTAGCCTCCCTGCACATCTTACCTAATGTTTTCTATGGAAAGGTTAACGTAGATTCTAGTTACACGATTGCAGATAAATATAAGGTAAGGCACATACCATCAATAATGATATTGATCAATGGCGATGCAATAGACTCTATTGTTGGCCAAACAGATAAAAGCAAACTAGAGTCAAAGATCGTTTCCTATATCAATGCGGTTAAAAGCCAACTATGAAACGCTTTGTGATGCCTCTTATCAATCTCCCCATTAATCTTCATTCCTTTTACATACTGAAGGCTTTGCCTTTTAAGGCAGAGATGAAAGGCTTATAATTTGTGGATGCATTTAAAAAGCTCCCATAACCCTGGGTTCCCTAAATGAAATACCTAAATGAAATAAGGGGTAACTGGGAATAGATGCAAAATAGGGCACCTCTGAGCAGCTCGAGTGCCCCGCAGGCGTATTTCCGAATAGGTGCTGGGAAGTAATGAACGCCCTAAAGGGTGAAGGTCCCCTTTAGGATGCGGAGGAGGTCAGCTTCTTCCTCAAAAATAAAAAGGCCTTCGTAACGACTATAAAAACCTTTATCCTAGAAATTGTTTAACTCCAAACCTTTTAAGAAATATGAGTAATGGCCTAAAGGTCAGGCCAAGAGGTAAATAAAAAGGTACGTATTCTCAAAAATCTCTTCACCCTAAAGGACGAGAGTTCTCGAGATAGTAAAGAGAGAGCCAGCTACTGTCCTAGTTATCCGCCACTTTGTTATGGATAAAACTTCTGCACTGCTCGTAGCGGATAACCTTTTTAGCTCTTCATATAGCAGGACTTTTCGGAAAGAAAAACTCTCCTCACGCACCTTTCAGGTTTTTTAATATGCCATATCAATTTCTTGTTTTTAATTTACCAGCATTATCTAATGCTGAGGAAAAGGGAAGCATTGTAAGCTTCCCTTAACTATAAAAGTGTTTAAACCTTTTGCTTGTCATTATCTATAAAATAGTTCAACTTAGGTGTTTTGTTAGCCTAGCTGAGCGTTTACAACGTTTAGTATGACCTGTGCCAAGTGCTCGGGTTTTGTGTAATATTTATCGTATTGATACCTCTGTCCTTGAAACGAGATTTCTACCTGATCGCTTGTATCCCTAACTATCATAAAGTCTGTGCCCTCCTTCTTTAAGGCAAAGGAGTTTTTTCCCCTAGGCTCTATCTTTAAGCCACTCTTAATCACATTGGCCCTAATCTGATCCTTTACCTGGTCAAGGTATTCACTCATGTTTCCACCAATTTTAACTTCTAATAGACACTTTTAAATAATTTTTGTTTCTTTTGTGTCCTCTAATTTATTATAATTTTATTATAATGATAAACAAATAGAGCTTACCTAGAACTGCAGTTATTAACCTTTTCAACTCAGTTCATAATATTATACTTTTATAAATTTTTGTGTGTAACTACTAAAAAGGAAGAAGGCAACAAAAAAGGAAAGAACTGGTGAAAAAGAATGACAAACAATGGATACGCAACTATACTCTGCCCCAGATGCAAGGTTCCAATGGATTATCTCTCTGAAACCGAGAAAAGCATTAGTGGGAATAGGAGGGTTACGAAGATAACTAGGTATTACAAATGCCCAGTATGCGGAAGAAGGATATTGGATGAAGTCTTAATAATAAGAAACGGCGAGAACGGCATTATCATAGAATCCCACACAAACGGTGCTAGAAAGATACTTAAAAGGCAAATGATAGCATGAAAATCAATTATATTTTTTCCAGAAAGTCTTTTTTGCACTCCTCTATTAAAATATCATCGAATTTCATGGTCGAGTATTTTTTTCTCACGCTTTTAGAGATCTTATCCGCTATGCTATTTGGTACTATATGCTTCCCTTTTACTGTTTGTTTTACGATTTCTACACTTCCATCTAAGGTTATGTGGCTTCCAACGCTTATGTAGAACTTCTTATTGTTTAAAGAAAGTATTTTCCCCACAATTCTATCTTTATAGACCAGAACTCGTTCACCTCCACGTTGAACCTCCTGCCCTATAAGCCGTTTCTTAGCAATCCCAATTGTTGGCACATTAAAGACAACACCTATGTGCGTTGCCAATCCAGCAAATCTTGGATGAGCATACCCATGACCGTCAACAAAAATTACGTCTGGCTTGACTTTTTTCCATAGGTTAATTAAAGAAGGAGTTAACAAATACATTTCTCTAAACGCTAAGAGACCAGGTATGTATGGGATACACACTCTTCTTATTGTTATAAAACAATCAACCATTTCCAGCTCTGGATAGCTGAGCGCCACAGCAACTCCTACACCTTTTTCAATGTTATTTTTCCAATATGATGCATCTAAAGACATGATCGTTTTTATATCAGAAGGTTGAATTTCGTCCTCAAATTTTATCTTGTTAGCTATTATTTTCTGTGCTACTATAGCAGTATTTATATCGAAGCGCTCTCTGATTTCTCGGCAATCCAACGTAATCTCCATGCTTATAGCGGCTATAGGGGTATTTGTTTTCTTTTCATGAATATTATTGACTTCTCTTATCCGACTAGTTTATTGCTATTTGTAAAAAAGTCCTGAGATATAAATTAAAAAAGTTTATCTTTTTCAAGAGCCAGAAAGCTACGGATAGTTCTCAGGTACCCTTGCCCTGAAGAACTTTCCCGATTCAGGGCTCTTGAAAAGGCCTATCTTGACTCCTTTTCTTGATTTAGGAGCTAAAGTCCATACTTTTATGGGCTGTAGCTCTACCTCCTTGCCAGTAGAGGGATCTTTTACCTTTACAGGTGGTAGTTTTTCAGGCATCTCACATCACCCCTTTACCTCTTAATGTCTATATCAGGGCAAGGTATTAAACATTATTGGTGGAAATTAAAAAAATTCATTATTCATAATTAAGCACCTTTAAAAGTAATATTAAAGATTACCTTTAGACCTAGTGGGAACAATATCAGCATCTTTTTTGGATGGATATTGTATACAAACAGCCTTGCTACGTTTAAGACTTTTTAAAGCCTATGTCTGATTCAGGCCTAATGTGTTTGCTAAATCCCAAGTAGTTATGAACCTTCCATCCAATTAAGGTTAATAAAAGGAGCCCTTTTCATTGTGTAGCGGGCCCGCCGGGATTTGAACCCGGGACTTCCGCCTACGGCAGGCTAGGCTACTGCCTGTTGTCTACGGGTTAAGAGCCCGCCGCTCTACCAGGCTGAGCTACGGGCCCACCTGCACTTTAGTTTATTCTAGATATAGGTTTAATAGTTTTGTGTTTCAGTGGTGTCTCTTTCGATAGAACTTAAAGCAGAAACCTTAGATTATAACTTAATATTAAATTTATATTCCTTTATATCAAGCAGAGCTACTAGCTATGTTAAAACAATACGTAGTTGCCTATGTATAGCATTTTCGTTATTTTATAACTTTGGTAGCCATATATAGCCCCCATAAACCCCTTTTGCCGCTGGTTTATCGGGAGCTACATTGGCTGGTACCACTTTTCCTCAGAATCCCTCACTACAGAAACCCACCTTAGTCGCCTAAAGGCTCATTATCCTGCAATTCTCGGAACCTCGAGGTTACCAATAAGTTTTATAGTTTTGTTTAAAAGATCTTTTCAAGTGCATATCCCATAGCTTTAAGGAGCATTTAAAGAGGTTAAAATTATTTAAATGTATCATTACCTCTGAAACGGTCTTTAAAAAAGCTATGGATAAAGCAAAAGCAAAATAATTAAAAACATCCTTTAGGAACAAATAGTTTAAAATATTAGGTTTAAAATATGTGCGCCATATTTTTTGCTTTCTATCAAAGAGACTTGATAGTCAATTGTCGATTAGAATATAGTCATATGACGAAACGCTTTTATATTGCGATATTCAAAATTAACGCGAGAAGGTGTTGGCATTTGCATGGTCCAAAGGCGGGTATACATGGCTGGGGGGCCTATATACCAATTTACAGGCTTCCCCTGTCTGAAATCGCGAAGGTATGGGGCTGGTCTCCTGGGCAGTACGAAGGTCTTGATGTTGTTGAAAAAGCTGTAGCCTCTTCCGATGAGGACTCGGTTACAATGGCTTACGAAGCGGCATTAAACGCTATAAAAAGGGCAAGAATAGAACCTAAGAAGATTGGCGCCATATTTTTTGGTACTGAATCGAAGCCATATGCAGTAAAGCCTAGCGCTACGATAATAGGAGAGGCATTAGGAATAACGCCCTATACTATGGCTAGCGATATGGAGTTTGCCTGCAGGGCTGGGAGTGAAGGATTAAGGTCATTAATAGGTATGGTGGATTCTGGACTCATTGAATTTGGCCTTGCAATAGGTAGCGATACTGCTCAGGCCAATCCTGGTGATGTACTAGAATTTACAGCAGCAAGTGGTGCTGCTGCCTTTGTAATAGGTCCGAGTGAAAATGCTTCGGCTATAGTTGAAGACTCTGTTACTTTCGTTACTGATACGCCAGATTTCTGGAGAAGAGCAACGCAACCTTATCCACTACATGGAGAAGGTTTTACTGGCGAGCCTGCCTATTTCTATCATATAGAGAACGCGGTTCGTGCATTGTTGGAAAAAACAGGCTTAAAACCAGGAGATTTTGACTATGCAATATTTCATCAGCCCAATGGAAAGTTTCCAGTTAAAGTTGGAAAAGGGCTTGGGTTTACTATTGATCAAATGAAAGACGGGCTTGTAACCCCAATGATAGGAAACACATACAATGCAAGTGCTTTGATGGGCCTGGCGAAGGTGCTTGATAAGGCTAGACCTGGAGAAAAAATACTTTTAGCACCCTTCGGTAGTGGGGCTGGAAGCGATGCGTATTACATAAGGGTTACGGACTCTATAGAGGAAAGGAAAGCATTAGCACCAAGCGTAGGGGATTATCTAGATAGAAAGGTGTTAATAGATTATGGTATGTATTCAAAGGCTAGGTCCATTATACACGTCATTAAGTAAGGTGGTATTATGGTAGTATATATAGAAGGCGTAGGTCTAACGAAGGTTGGTCGTCATTATGGTTTGAGCATTAAGGACTTGGCTGCACAAGTGGCTTTCAACGCTATTGAGCAGGTAGGAGAACCAGAGGGTATAGATTACCTTATCTTTTCTAGTGCTTTAGCACCTTTACAAGACAACCAACTAGACATAGCAGGATATGTTTCATCATATATAGGCCTAAGAGGTATAAGGGCACTAAATGTAGAGGCAGGAGAGGCTAGTGGGTTGGCTGCCATTAGCATTGCAAAGTCTCTCTTAGAATCACACCAAGCGGACAAAGTATTAGTCATAGGGGCAGAAAAACTAACAGAATATGTTAGCTCAAAAGCATACAAACAGCTACAGATGCTCTATGATTCAGATCTTAGGTCTTTTTATAATATAGGGTTTGCTGCCGATGCAGCCCTCTTAATGAGGCTTTATATGAATACTTATGATGTAGATAGAGAAACATTGTCATATTGGCCTGCACTAATGCATTCAAATGCCAAAGAAAACCCATATGCAATGCTGAGGTTCGCAATCAAGCCGGATAGAGTATCGAAGTCACAAATATTGGCAGATCCTATAACCCTACTTGATGCCTATCCTATAGGAGACGGAGCTGCTGCAGTTATTGTTTCAAGCAAGGACGTGGTAAAAGCTCCGTTAGCTAAAGTAACTGCTATAGAGTCATCGACAGGACTTGGTGAAATAGAGCTTTTAGATGACCCCCTTATTTTTGATTCCCTATTAAATGCCTATAGAAAGCTTTCTTCCATCGCAGACGTTTCTCAGATAGACTTTATGGAGATCCATGATTCCTTTACAATAGTTGCACCAATAATATTAGAATCAATTGGGCTTGCTGAGCGTGGCAAAGCTCCAGAGCTTATAGCAGAGGGACATTTCTCTTTGAATGGTGATAAACCGCTAATAAATCCAAGTGGTGGTTTAAAGGCGAGAGGTCACCCAATAGGTGCAACTGGTGTGTATCAAGTTGCTGAGTCTGCCCTTCAAATCTCTGGGGAATTTTCAGGGATTAAGGTTGATAATGCTAGGAGAGGACTAGTTATTTCTTTGAATGGCCTTGGATCTAATTCATATGTGGCATTGTTAGAGGGGGTGTGAAGATATGGCAATGGATCTCTCTATATCGAGATTTTGGAGAAAAAAGGTTTCCCTATACAGGCTTTATGGTTCTAGGTGCAAAGCTTGTGGCAAGGTGCATTACCCGCCTAAAAAGGCATGCCCTTATTGCGGGAGTAGAGACTTAGAATTAATAGAACTTCCAAAGAAAGGTAAGCTACTGTCTTATACAACAATATATGCTGTACCTGAAGGTGCAAGACTAAAATCGCCCATTTATTTCGGGTTGATCGATTTGGGAGTAACAAAAGTTGTTGCGGAATTAACAGATGTAGTTGACAAGAATTCATTAAAAGAAGGTATAGAAGTGGAAGCTGTATTAAGGAAGACACATGAAGATAGGGATTCAGGCCTGATTTATTATCTTTTAAAGTTCAGACCAGCGATGGTGCATAGGTAAATGAACGAGGACATCAATAAGGTAATTGATAAGCTGGAAAGTGGAGAATTAAGCATAAGCAAAATAGATTCTATTGCTAGAAATTCAAACTTAGCCGCCCTTATAAGAAGACTTTTTTTAGAGAAAAAATATGGAGTAAAACTTTCTGCTATATCTTCAACTCTATTAGATTTTGAAGATATTGTTGGGCATAATATCGAAAATCCTATTGGCGCTGTACAGGTTCCCTTGGGCGTTGTTGGTCCTCTCAAAATTAATGGAGAGTATGCCAAGGGAGAATATTATATTCCCATGGCAACAACGGAAGGGGCCCTTGTTGCTGGAGTAAATAGGGGAGTAAAGCTATTAACGCTTGCCGGAGGAGTTAAGACAAAAGTAATCTACGATGGTATGTCTAGGGCTCCTTTGATATGGACTCCTGGCGTTAACGATGCAATAAAACTATCAAAATGGATAAGAACTCATGTCAACGATATAAAAGAAATAATTAATAAGAGCTCTAGGCATACGTCTTTGAGCGACATTCAAATATTTATAGTCGGAAACTTGGTTTGGTTTAGGTTCGTTTTTAAAACAGGGGATGCAATGGGCATGAATATGGCTACAATAGCTAGCGATAGGATCTGCAGTTATATCAATAAAAATTACCCAGGTGATCACAGATGTATAAGTGTTAGTGGCAATCTGTGCGTTGACAAAAAGCCCAGCTATTTGAACAAGATTTTGGGCAGAGGAAAATACGTTATATCAGAGGCATTGATAAAAGATGAGCTATTGAAGAAAATAATGAGGACTAGTGCTAATGAAATGGACTACATAAACAAAACAAAGAACTTGCTTGGTAATGCAGTTTCTGGTAGCCTAAGTTATAATGCACATTTTGCAAACATAATTGCGGCTATATTTGTTGCTACAGGTCAAGACCTAGCACAGGTAGTAGAAAGTAGCATGGGCTATGTATGGACCGAGGTTAGGAATGGAGTATTGTATATCTCTGCTACACTAACCAGCCTAGAGATAGGCACGGTAGGAGGCGGTACATGGCTTCCCACTCAAAGAGAGGCCTTAAGCCTCTTAGGTATTTACGGAGGCGGTGACCCAGCAGGTATCAACTCTTTAAAATTCGCGGAGATAATAGCATCTGCTGTTTTGGCAGGTGAACTAAACCTGCTTGCTGCACAATCTTCAGGGGAATTGGCTAAGGCGCACGAAAAGTTGGGAAGAGGCTATAAGGGTGAGGGTCAACAAGATGGAGGTATTTAATTTTAAAAACAGGCTAATAGTCGAGGTTAAGGATAAACAGTTGCCAAACAATAAAAGGCTGAAGATGTTTAAAATAAACTTCCTACCACATACTGTCTGCGTTTTACCGGTTTTTACTCGATCAAAAGAAATAGTGCTATTAAGGCAATATAGGCCGGTGATCGACAAATATATTATTGAGGCGCCAGCCGGTACAGCTGAGCCTAATGAGAAACCAGAAGAAACTGCTAAAAGGGAACTTGAAGAAGAAACAGGCTTAATCTCAACCAAGCTAGTAAATATTGCAAATGGATACGTGTCTCCTGGATACACCACGGAGTATATGCATTATTACCTATCCATAGATCCACTAATAGGTAAACCTTCTCCAGAAGCAACAGAAATAATAGAACCGATTAGGGTTAATATAAAACAGGCCATTGATTTTATCAATAAGGGCATCATAGAAGACTCCAAGACGGCATTGGTAGTTTTATTTGCAAATATCTATTTAGCATCTCAGTCCTAATGATTTTGCACACTCAGCTAAACCTATAAGTGCATTTCTTAAATTGCTATCTATTTTATTTGCAACGCTTGTTATAAGGTAACTATTTTCTGCAATTTCCTTCGCATTTGCCGGTATATCAAGGGTACTTCCATTAATGCCTACAGAGATTTTATCTAAATATACCTCTATCTTTAAATCTTTAATCCCTATTTTTATTTTGTCTTCAGAAAAATTCGAACCAAAAGCATTACCACCTATTCTCCATATCTTTTTTTCGTTGCCTAGCTCCAATACAAAAGCATTGCTACATTCACTTCTACATAGATTCCCTTTACCTATATCTATACATGATTTCTTGTTTGTACTTATGCACCTTATAACTTTCTCTATTTTTTCTATCCTTCTTATTACTCCTAATATGGATAGAAGAGTAGCAGAGGCACTTGTATTTACATCACCTTTTTTCGATAAAGACCTTCTCAGGTCTTCAATCCTCCTTGCGATTTGTGTTGCTTGCATCAATCGTATCACTCTCTTTTTTACTATATTTATAGTTGGGTTTTTAAACATAGTTTATGCATTACTTTATAGGCTTTGAAAGACTTCTGTTGGCATGTGGGAGGGATGCCTTGCAAATGTGAAGGTATTGATGGTATAAAGCTAGTATTGTGCTTAGCGCCTCCAGCAGGTGATTATGAAGTTTCCATAGATGTTGGAAGCAACAAAAAGTTGATAGTGAACTCTGAAGGAATTTTTCTCAGATCTTCAGCCGTTGATGATTTTTTGCCTTTCCTAAAAACATCACAAATTAAGGTTAGCGAAAAAGTCTTAGGCATGTACAGAATATCTTTTGATAAGTTAATATGTAACGTTACAGATTCACTAATTAATGCTTCAAACCATGGTTCAGCTTATGCTAAGCTGAAGGTGGAAAGTTGTAAGTCCCTTATAAATAACCTAAGAGAAAAATATTGTAGATCTTAAATATAGTAAAATGACTATGCCTTAACGTATTCCCTACCAATTAATTCCCTGGCAACTATATACCTCATTATATTTTGTGAACCTTCGGCTCCCACGTAATAGGAAAGTACCCCAAGCATGTTCCTAAAGAGGTCTGCCTCTTCTGTATAAGAATATGCTCCATAAGTCTTCATGGCAACTTCTGCAGAATTGAATGCTGTTTCAACGGCCATTATCTTTGCAATTGACGCCCAGTAGTTTAAATCATGGGGCCTGTAACCAGCTTCTTTTTTAATATAGATCTTGTCCGCCAACTGCGCAGCTTTGTAAACAAGGAGCCTTGCTGACTCCAGCTTTGCCGCTACCTCTGCTATGGGGAAACTCACGCCTTGATATGAAGCTATTGGCCTGTCATCAAACATTCTCCTTTCCCTAGAAAATCGAACAGCCTGCTCGAGTGCCCACTTAGCGGCCCCGATGTTTGCTGCGCTAACCAGTATCCTAGCCAGCGAAAAGCCCTGCATCGCCAAATAAAATCCTTTGTTTTCTTCTCCGATAACATACTTCTGCTCTATTGGCGTGTTGTTAAACCTCAGTAACCCAGTAGAAATTGCATGCCTACCTATAGTGTTTAAAATGGAATATTCAAAGTTTTCAGCTTTCCTTCCGTTTTTATTGCCTATAAATGCAAAGCCAGTTAGGCCTCTGTGCTTATCTTCCGGTTTACCGGTTCTTGCTATGAGGTACCAAGAACCTAAGTCCAGTTGTTCAAGGGATTCTCTGACTCCACTAATATAGATTTTCTCTCCATTTATTACATAGAGGCCTCCTTCCTTTCTTGCACTTGTCCTTTCTCCTGCAACGTCGCTTCCGCCTATAGACTCCGTAGATGCAATTCCAAAAAATCCCCTTCCTTTTCCTACTAGGGGTAGAATTTCCTGCTTTGTTTCTTCATTTCCATAGAGATATAATATAAAAGGCCAGCTGTTGTTCAAAAGAGTAAAGACAGCAGTCGCTACTGCAGGATCATTATATGCTACCTCTTCAACTGCTATTGAAGCTAGTAGAAAGTTTCCACCTTGTCCTCCATACTCCTCCGGAACAGGTATTGCAAATAATCCTTGCTCACCCATTTTGTTAATTATTTCTGTAGGGATTCTTTTTTCGCTGTCTATGTTTGTCCAGACAGGGTTTAGGGTCTTTGATAGGAATTCATTGACTGAATCTTTAAACAATTTTTCATCCGGTGACAACCCAAAGTCCAAATTCCTCACCGCGCTTTATGGATAGAAAGATGCTTTATAACCGTTCTCCTGAGCAATGCTTAAGCGTAGTCTTTTTGGAAGCCATTCTTTTAAATCATGAAAATAAGCAGACTTTGTTCCATCTGACCCCCCGCCCTAAAGGGTGGGGGTTCCCTTTAGGGCGTTCATTACTTCTCAGCACCTCTTCAGGGATAAATTTTCCATTTGTGGGCAGTCAGGCCGGTCAGAGGTGCTCCCATTTTGTATCTGGAACTTTTTTCAAAAATATTATATTCACAACTTATAAGCCTTTCATCTCAGCTTAAAAAACAAAGCTTTCAGTCGTAATTCTTCTAGAATGTCACTAAGCAATTTTCACTATTATAGATTCCTTAAGACTAATAAGATGTTCAAGTAAACCCAACTCTTTCTCCCTATTGCCTCGTGAAAAGATACGATCTGAAATCTCTAAATATTTCTACCTCTTTATTAATAACCTTCTTCGACAACTTTTAGCTTATATGACTTCTCGATCGGTTTGCCTTCTATGGGAATTGTAACTATATCTATTCCATCTCCAGAAGAAGTATCTCTTTCCATTGTTGTTTTTAACGCCTGAATTGCTATCTTTTCAGCCTCATCTATACTCAGTTCATCGTTATACATTGATTCTAGCACACCAAGGGCAGTCGTACCACCACTACCTACTGACATGTATTTATCTTCGGTTATAGACCCTAACATATCTAAAGTGTAGAGCCTAGGCGTACCATCTTTATCTAGCCCACCTATTATAGCTTCGACCAAGAAAGGCATCATCTTGTAAGAATAGAGAATATTTGAAAAGAGCTTTGATATTGCATACAGGCTCATTTTGGTTTCATTACTTATCTCATAGAAGCTTATTTCTGCATTCATGATACGTACTAGTCCCCCTACGTCAGCGTATAGGCCGCTTAAAGCTATTCCTGCCCTGTCGCCTAATAAATATGCTTTTTTTGCGTTTCTACTCATGATGAAACTTCCGTACGACATCCTCTTATCGGTAGCTAGTACAACTCCTTTATTGGTTCTGAGCCCAACTGCAGTACCCTGCTCATACGAGAATCCCATTGTCCTGCACCTTTCTCCACTTCTATATTAGGCTGGGCCTTTATAGGCTTATGCTATTATTTCTTTAATTTATTTTCAATGTATAAAAATTGTTATAAGCTTTTAGGCTTTGGAGAAAACAACACAAACTAGGTATAAGCATGCAATATAAGCAACCCATTGATCCAGAAGAAATTACCGATGATATAGGTCTTCTACTAGTAAAAGTTGCAAGACAAAGCGTGGAACATTATTTCAAGAATAAATCAAGAATGCCCGTGCCAAACAACCTCCCTAGCATGGTCTATAGGCCTGGAGCGGCATTTGTAACAATAGAAAGTTACTATCCAGAGGGGAAAAGCGAGCTAAGGGGCTGCATCGGTTATATAGAACCTATAAAGCCGCTTATAAAAACTATTATTGATGTTTCTCTAGAGGCAGCGTTTAATGACCCTAGATTTTATCCACTAAGGGAGAAGGAGCTTAACTCTGTGACCTTTGAGGTCTCCGTATTGTCAAAATTAGAAGAGGCTCCCAAAGATAAAAACGGAAGGCTCGAGTTTATCGTAATTGGCAGGGATGGTTTAGTTGTAGAGAGAGGCTTTAACAGGGGACTTCTACTACCCCAAGTGCCGGTAGAAAATCTATGGGATAAAGAAACGTTCTTATCGGAAACTTGCCTAAAGGCTGGACTATGGCCTGATTGCTGGCTTGATAATAAAACAAAGATATATAGATTTAGGGCCATGGCATGGAAGGAGTATAAACCAAAAGGTAGTATAATAAGAAGAGATTTATCAAAAGAATATGAAGAGTTGGTAAAGCTTAATAAAACATAAATAGAATATAAGATCTGGTATTAAAGTTAGGAAAGGAGGATGGGAATGTCAATAAATGAGAAAATAAGAGAATATATATCTGCTTGGAAAAGAATAATACTACTATCTAAAAGGCCAGATGAGGAAGAGTTTAACCTACTAACGAAGCTCAACTTTTTAGGTTTTATTATAGTAGGTGCCATTGGTTATATAATCCACCTAGTCTACGTTTTGTTAGTATCTTGAGGTGAGAGCATTGCCTAATAAGAATAGTAAAATATATGCAATCTCCGTAGTTGGAAGTTATGAAGAAAAGGTAGCAATGATATTTGCAGAAAGGGCACATACACTTAACCTTAATATCAAAAGTATAGTGTATTCTGAAGACCTAAAAGGAACAGTTATAGTTGAGCTGGGTGATCCAAAGGATCTTTACTATTTAATTAGAGGCGTTAAAAACGTGAAAAGGAGGAAGCCAATACAAATAAACGTACAAGATGTAGTGAGGTTATTGAGACCACCGATTTCTATACCCACTCTAGAAAAAGGACAGTTAATCGAAGTCATAGGAGGTCCGTTTAAAGGCATGAAAGGAAGGGTTGTTGAAATATATCCAAGCAGAAGTGAGGCAGACATTACATTACTAGAAGGGGATTCAAAAATACTGGTTACTATTCCCCTTGAATATATGAAGGTATCTGAAGAGGAAAAGTGAACTTAGTGACAAGCTACGTTTTGGCTGCATAAATTACATTCTAGTTAAGGGAATAACCATAACCCCGAGTCCCCGAGAGGGATAGGGGTAATGGGTCGGAGACCCAACCCGAGGCTGAACCCGAAAGGGGATTTAGCCCCAAACCTCCCCGCCCTAGCAATACTAAGAACCCTCGCCCTTTAGGGTGGGGAGGAGGTCAGTTTTTTAGTCTATAATTCTTTGTATAGAGGACTATCACCAGCCTTACTAGAGATAATATTATTCCTATTATAAATATATAATTATAGGCCATAGAGCTAGGTTCAACAAAGAATGAAAACCTACCCAATTGAGCCACATAGATGGCATAGCCCTTATAATCTGTCATTAGGGTTGCTGTTAATACAGGTCCTATAGAAGAACCCAAAAATCTTATCATAGTATTGAAGCCGAGGCCAACGGAGACTTCGCTTTGGGGAACTGAGAGGGCAACCATGTTTATTATAGGTATCATCATGGATATCATACCTATCCCTGTTATAAATGAATCCATCATTAATTCTAGTAACCCATTTCTATAAAATAAAAACGTTGTAAAACCTATCACCGTAACTAGCGAGCCGTATATCAATAATGGCTTAGGTCCAAGCCTGCTCGTTAGTGAACCTATTAATGGTGCTATAAAGATCATAGCAAGCATTGTGGGAAGTAGCGATAGTGCTGCGGAAATAACGGAAACGCCCAATCCATAAGGAGGGGGTTCCTCTGCAAAATATATGACACCTAGATACATCATAAACATAACTACACCAGTAACCAAGCCTGCTAAGTTCGATACCATAACATTTCTAATCTTTAGTGTGCTTAGCTTGATTAGTGGATTAGGAGACTTTGTTTCATAGAAGTAGAAGCCTGTAAAGAGTATACCACCAAAAATTAGCGTGAGGATCTGTTGTATTGATGTCCAGCCCTTATAAGGTGCCTCCGTTAAGTAGATTAAAATCAGGGCAGTACCTGATGCCAGAATTATTGTGCTAAAGTAGTCTATTTTTTCTTTAGAATATGCAGGTAGCGGTTCTATTGTAGCAAGCGATAGAAACAATACTATAAACGATGCGATGAAAGCAATACGGAACATTGCAGACCATCCGAAATATTGGTCTATGTAGGCACCTGCTATTAGACCAATAGTAGTGCCTATCATTATCATTGAACTTATTATTCCTTGGGCGGTAGCAACCTTTTCTTTAGGAAAAATATCAGTAATTATTGCTATTGCAAGGGGGAAGATCGAAAAACCCAGACCTTGTATAGCTCTCGCCGCAATAAGCATGTTTATGCTATTAGAAAAACTAGCTATGAGAACTGCTAGTGTATAAAACAAAAGGGATAGAAGGTAAAGCTTTCTTTTGCCGAATACATCTCCCATTTTCCCGAAGAGGGGTGCAATAGCAGCTCCTACAACAAGGTATGAAGAAACTATCCATGCAGCTTGCTCCCTAGTTGCGGATAAAGCAGTTTGTATATCTGGTAGGGCTGGTATAACCATTGCTTCCACAAAGGAAGTAATCATAGTTGCTAGCGTTAGGACTGATAGCACTACATAAGGATTTCTTTTTGCCATAAATAAATTCCCTCAGCTACTTTCTCCTTGAGCCAATGGCTGCCATGACTACTAGGATTATCACCACGATAACAGCTATAAAGGTTAAGATAAACATGGGAGAACCAGCGCTAGAGCTTGACAGACCTAGAGAGCTTAGGCTAAACATAGGGCTTATTTTAACTGGAACCTCTATTATCTGATGCATCTGTTGCATTGTAGGCCCTTGATACCAAGAAACTAACAAAGGTAGGTAATACGTTCCCTGTTTTATTCCAGAGCTTACATCTAAAACATAAGTTACGTTTGCCTTTCCATTGCTTACTACATCACCTAATGTAAAGTTTAACCTTTCAATTGCTATTAATGGATTCTCACTTGATGTAGTATGGGGAGAAAACACAGGGTTTGGCAAAAGGGTTATGGTAACAAAGCTAGCATTTGCATATCCTACATTTGCCAGCGTTATTGTTATGTATTTCTTGCTGGCACCGGGAAAGAGCCTGCTATGTTGCATGCCAACTACCGCAAAATGGGCAGTTGGATACACTTGTAAGCTAACTGGTATGTTCTCGTAACCACCAGTATAGTTGATCCTCAAAGCCAAGGTAGTATTATAGCCCTTAGGAGGGCTAAACTTCATTAAAACCCCGTTATAGCTAAGATATTTGGTTTCTGTTAAATTAGCTAACTTTACAGGAACCGTTATGTTAAATGGAGTACCCGGAGGTAGGTATGCTATAAATATTTTATTGGATGAATTATAAAGTGGTGAGATCAAATGGTTTGTTTTGAGCTCTACGCTCACATTAACTGCAGGAGAGTTGCCCTTATTTATAAGATAAAACGTTATTGACGCGACTTTCATGCCAGCGTATAGAACCGGTGGGTTAGTCCTAAACGTCATTAACTTGATATCAGAATAGCCCAGAATTGGAATTGATGTGTTTATTGTTTCATTTCCACGAACCATAATTGGTATACTCTTTCCTGCTTCCATCATATAATAAACTATGGTTAAGGTCTCGTTGTATATGCCTGGATGTGAAGAGTTGCTCACATTAAAGTAACCAAACAGCCTAATCCTATCGCCTGGAGATACCTCAGGCAAGAACAAAGATATTTGTTTCTGGCCCTTGCTTAATACTAGTGGATAGGATGAATTAAAGTAAATGCTTACATTGTAAATGTTAGCTGGGCCTAAATAGATAAGCTCCGTAGTCAGTGGCATATAAGAAGCCCCTGGATATACCACTAAGGGAGAGGTATTACTGCCCCAAAAACTCTCTGCTATAAAGCGCGGTTTTATTTTACTGAAGTTGCCCTGATTTGTGGAAGCAAAACCAGTAACAGCAATAGAGAAGGCTGTCATCAGTATCAGCATACCTGTCAGCAAAAGCACTTCCCTATTTTTCACCATAATCTCACCTATTGGTTAGCTATATATAGAAAAGTAGTATAAAAATGTATGCTTCGAACTAAACCCACAACTAATCATAAACGCACGGAACGAAAAGACAACTGTGATTTATAATATCATTTATATATCCGTTTCCCATCCTAGGTATAGGTCTCATTAAGATAGGTTGTGCCTCTGCTCTACGCCTCGTCATGATTACAAATAACACTAAAGTTATAAACGCCGTTAGTAAATCATAAGAGCCTATAGAGCCTCTCACACTATATGCAATAAGCCTAGTGAGAATTTAGCTCAATATAAAAAGTAGAAGTAAACATGTTTAAGGGGCTTTAGAGAAGCTCACCAACTGACTAGCGAATTTATCTAATAATTGGCTACCTTTATTCAAACTAAAAAAGCTGAAAAGGCTCCAGTACATAACATCAAGATAGCTATAAACCTTTTTGTTCTGTAAAAAATAATAGGGAAACTTGTATGAAAAGTGTTTTATGTTTTGTAAATGGAAGAATCTACAAATCCTTTAAACCAGTAAAGGTTGCCGACTCAATGGTAGTATTTAATGATAGAATACTTTACGTAGGAGAAGAAAACACTGCAAAAGAAATATGTAAGGCTTTGAAAGGAAAAACAATAGACCTAAGAAATAAAGTAGTATTTCCAGGATTTATAGATTGCCATATGCACCTTGATGAGTTAGGAATATACCTAAACACATTAGATCTGAGAGGTACTAAAAGCATTGAGGAACTTAAGGATAAAGTTAGAAATTATGCAACAAAAACAAACCTTAGCTGGATTATTGGTCATGGTTGGGATCAAGAGTTATTTAAAGAAAAAAGGTGGCCTACGCGGTGGGATATAGATGATGCAGTAAAGGATAAACCAGCTTTACTCTCTAGGGTAGACCTTCACGCAGCAGTCTTGAATTCAAGGGCCATAGAAGCCATCAACTTGTTGGATAGAAAGCTTGTGGGTATTGAAAGAGATAGAAAAGGGAACCTGACAGGTATTATAAAAGAAGATGCCTTCCAGTTTGTCGTAGAAAAGGTCAAAGAATCCTTAGATAAAAAGGAATATGCAAATATTCTTCAAGATGCACTAAGCTTTGCTGCCTCTCAAGGTGTGACAACAGTTGGATTTGTTAGTTGCGATAGAAGATCGCTAAATACCCTGCTATCAATAAAGGAAAAGAAAATAAGAGTTAGGGTTTACCTTAACTTGCAGGATGCTCAAGAAAAGCACCTTCATGCAGACAACTTGGAGATGCTTGAGGGTATAGGGATTAAGAGAGGTTTTGGAGATGAAAGAGTGAAAATAAACGGAATAAAGATATTGTCTGATGGAAGCCTTGGATCTAGGACAGCATGGCTTTCTAGGCCGTATAGTGATGATCCTTCAACAAGCGGTTTTCCTAATATTAAAGAAGAGGAGCTTAGAAGGGTTGCGAAGAAGGTTCATGAGGCAGGTTTACAATTGGCAATTCATGGCATAGGAGATAGGGCAATAGACATGATACTTAATGTATACGAGGGTCTTCAAAGCCCCAATAAATTGAGGCATAGGATAGAACATGCCTCTATTTTGAGGGAAGATCAAGTTGAAAGAATTTCAAGGCTAGGTATTGTAGCCTCAATACAGCCCCGCTTTATACTATCTGATTGGTGGGCAAAGGAGAGGGTTGGGGAGGAGAGGGTCAGGTGGATATATCCGTTTAAAACAATAATTAGCAAAGGAATCGAGGTAGGACTTTCAACAGACGCACCTGTTGAGAGACTTAATCCATTTGAAACAATCTATGCTGCAATAACCAGAGGAAAATATGAAAATGTGCCCTTTTATAACGAAACTAAGGATCAAACATTAAGTTTAGAAGAGGCCCTCTATGCGTACACAATGGGTTCTGCCTATGTATTGCATGAGGAAAAAGATCTTGGAAGCCTCGAAGAAGGAAAACTTGCAGATTTTATAATAATTGATAGGGATCCCTTTGAAATTAATGAAAAACATATCAAGAAAATAAAAGTCTTAGAAACCTATGTGGGAGGCAGTAACGCTTGAATATTTCAAAGTGTATCATACTATATCTAAGCGTGGAGGATTATTAAAACTCTTTAACTACATTATTAACAAGCAGGTAGATGTTATAGTAGTAGCATACAAGGATAGACTCACTAATAATATAGTTTTAAACAAAATGATGCAATAGGAACAAAGGGAAAGATTGTGTATAACTTTGCTTAGCTTTCTCCTAAAAGCGGTAGCGACTGTCATGAAAGCTAAGCGATAACTATTCTACTGGGTCTCAAAAGCCACAAGTATTTAACTTTGCAAGGAATCTGGACCGGCCGGGATTTGAACCCGGGACCTCCGCCGTGCGAGGGCGGCATTCTTCCAGCTGAACTACCGGCCCTATTAAAAAGGTAATTGTAGATAAGCTTTTATATCTTTTGTTATGGTGGGATCTCTCTAGATCCTAAGAAATAGCAAAATAAATACCATCAACCTTCAACCCTTATCTTCCACAAAATATTCAATAAATGGTATAATTATTCCAGGTGCAGCAATAAAAGCCACATATATTAACAGTATTAAGGATAAATTTAATGTTATGTAAGCATCGCCCATGTTCTTTAAAAAAATAGGGCCTACCTTTAGCACGCCCCCACCAAAATATATTAAAACTATAAGTAAACCAAGCAAGGATGATGACGCCTTTAGTATTGGATTATATATAGTTCCCTTCAAAACTTTTGCAGAAACCTCAAGACCGATAAACAACCCTATATAGGTGAGCACCTCAGATGTAGGTATAAAAGAAGTTAAAGTTGGAACAGAGGTAAAGGAAGAAAAGGAATATGCGAAGGATTTATAGAGATATGGCAATAAATAAATATAAACTATTGAATAAAATATTCCCTCTATCATGCCCAAAACGATTTGTCTAAGCATAGTTTTTATTTTACCCAATTCTTTTCACCAATGTAAAATTAAAATAATAAAGACCTGCAATTTTACCGATAAACTCAAATTTAAATATCTTTACTCCATTAAAATACGAAAGTGGTACGCATTTTGAAATTGCTTCATTTGGATTTAAATTCCCTCTGTAAAGAATTATATCCTTTGCACTGCCATTATTATATATAAGGCTTAGTACAACTGAAGAATTCTCTAAGGAGACCTTATTTGTATATGTCATATTAAACAGGAAGGCTTGGGTCGAATTACATACAGCCTGGCTTTCAGTAACAACAAAAGGGGTTGTCAGAAATCCTTCTACAAAGGCATAGAGAGGATAAGCTGCTATACTTATCAATATCAAGCCAGCTATTGTTATTAAGAGGCCTAACCTCAACGTTCTATCCCTACTTTTTATCGGATAAGCTCAACCCCTTTAGACAATATCGTAGAACCGGCTGCCAGTGCTATACCCAAGAATGCAACCTTTATTAATAAGACAACAAGGGCTTGTGCAGTAAAAGCTATCGCAACTGTATTCGAGGCTGATTTTTCAATAGAACCTATAAAGCCTGGATTTAAAAACGAGAGATAAGCTTCGTAGAAAACAAATATGAGAAGGGAAACGCCTATACCTATTAGCACCATTCCTATGTTCCTTGACGCCTTATTGCCCGCGCCCTTTTTAACGCTACTTTCATTTATTGGAGACATAAAACCACCAACCCTACACCTTTACTATATGATAGAAAAGATTAAATATAAACCTACCTATATTAAGACACCCTAAACTTTAAAATCGGAAAAACTCCAGTAGGAGGGGAAAGGAGGCTTGAGCATTATAAGAAAAACAAAAGCACTATTTGAAATGACAAAGCCAGCCCAGATGGGTCTATTAATGGTAACTTTATATGGCTCTTATTTTGCAGCTGCTATGCCTATTAGCATTAAAGATATACTTCTCCTCATTCCTATAGGTATAGGAGGAATTGGAGGGGTTACTGCTCTAAATATGTACCTAGAAGTAGATATAGACTCCATTATGAAAAGAACACAAAAAAGACCCCTTCCATCGCATAGATTAAATCAAAAGGAGGCAATAATCGGCATAACGCTCCTTATATTAGTAGGCGTAATAGCGGCGGATTTTATCAACAAATATGTGGTATTTGCCATAATATTAGGGTTGCTTTTTGATATCATAGGATATACGGAGCTAACCAAAAGGACAACGCCAGTCAATATCATAATTGGTGGTATTGCTGGGGCTATGCCATCCTTGGGTGGATGGGCTGCTGCTACTGGCAGCTATGGAATAGGTGGCATATTAATAACTCTATTCGTTATAGCTTGGATACCTATGCACATATGGTTTATTGCATACTACCACAAAGAGGATTACATAAACGCATCGATACCTATGCTATCTGCTATAAAGAATGAAAAGATCTTTGCTACAACAACATCAATCTCTATCGCTTCTATGGCAATACTCGCATGGCTCTTCTATATGCTACTTGGAAGAGGACTAATAGCAGCATCCCTTTCTAGCATCTTCGTTATCGTTGCACTCATAAAAATTGCTAAGTTTATTAGAAGTCCAAACAAAGATAATGCCTTATCTGTATTTAAGTTCGCAAACTCAGTTATAGCAATATTCTTCATCCTTGCTAGGTTCTTCTGAGGTGAAAAGAAATGTATAAAACCAAGTTTACCTATACAAGCACAGCGCTCTTGATTTCCTCATTGTTATTTTCATTCTCCCTCATCTTCTCACCGGAGCTCATGATATCATCTGGTATATACTTAATTTCCTTAGCAGAACCGGCGATATTAATAAATAAGAAAGATTATATTACTTATTTATCACTATCAATATCTTCAATTCCTGTCCTATTCTTCTCTCCTTTAAAATACGTTGTGTTAGTACCTCTTGTCATCTCGCTAATTATTTTGTCACTAAAGAATCCAAAGATGCTAATACCCTCTTCATTATTAATTACCTCATTTATACCTTTCATTTCCCATGGCATCTTAGAGAAAATGCTTTTCTTCTCATTTATATTAATACCTGCCCTTTCTCTTGGATTTGTTACAAAAAGGGTTCATTCCTTTGTAACTGTGCCACTGGCGCTTCTATCCATGCTCTTCAATCCCTATGTTGGCCTTGCGTCTTCCTCTATACTAACATCACTCATGGCATTTTACTTTGTTGATGAAGAAAACGTTTGCCCCTTTACTAGCGATGCCGGTCTAGCTGCAAGTGGTGGGTTTATAGCAGGAGGCTCTATTATATTAATAATAACCCTAGGGTGGAATATATACTCCTCATCAATATTCATTTTAGGTATTATGTTACTTTTATCGGGCTCTTTAAAGCCAAGATTCATAACTAAGACAAAACACCTTGAAAAACCTTGTACCTAAACTATGCTTGTATTTGATTCGGCCTAGCTAAAGGACTAAGCCAAATATATTTGCATACATTTTAACTAAACGTTATAAAAACCAACCATTATTAAAACTTTACGACCAGGAGCTTCGCCTTTTAGGATGAGATTGATGAAGACAGAAGGGAAGCCTACTCTTTATGATGTTTACGCTTTAGCCAAAAGTAACGGGTAGGCAGAATGGCTAGATATGAAAGACGTAATTTCAGGTTCTTGGAATGAATAAAGAATGATTAAAGACATACCAGAGCGTATAAAGAGATCCTAAAAGACCTATAAAATAGAAGTAGTTAACAATACCTAGTCATTTAGGGTGAGAAAAGGTTAGTTTTCTTATAAGCTCTCTTATGTAAAGAGACTTGCAAGTTCTCTCTTTGTTAATGGCCTGAAGCCTTTTTTCGGTATAGCAAGCCGTAATCCTTTACCATTACTTACATAATCCTTTGTATATATTTGGTACAGGGCATAAGGTTTTCTAAGCGAATTAACCCTTATAAATGCCTCTACCACACTTTCTACAGCCTTTTCTCTTGAACTTCCCCTTATTCCAGGGAATAAAGATACACCCGGACCTTTCCAATTTATACAAGGTATTAGCATACCATTTGATAAAAGGCGAACTCTGTTGCAACCAGCGCAAAAAACAGGATTGTTATAAGACTTCACAATTTCTACCTTTGCTCCATCCGGGAGTATATATATTGGCCTATTGTGCATTTTTCTTCTGAGCTTCCTTGCTCCCCTTTCGATAAGTTCCTTTTCTATCAAAAAAAGGGGGAAGTGAAGCTTTTCAAACCCTCTGGCCCCTGAATTGATAGGCTGTAATTCTATCAATTGCAAAACAACACCTTTTTTGCGGGCAAAGTCCACTAATTGCCATATTTCGCTTTCATTCAGTCCCCTTACTACAGAAACGTTTATCTTTATGGTAAAACCGATGCTTATGGCTTTTTCAAGACCCCTTATGGCTTTTTCAAGACCATCAATTCCAGTTATTTTTTTATAAATGCTTCTTCTTAACGAATGTATAGATATGTTTAGCCTTTTAAGGCCAGCCCTTCTTAGGCTATTGGCGTATTTTTCCAAGAGATAACCGTTGGTTGTCATTGAAATATCAGCATCCCCCACTATGTCGCTTATTGAACTTATTACTTCTACGATATCTTTCCTAACAAGGGGTTCACCGCCAGTTATTTTAAATCCACTAATACCAATTCTTGTAGCAGCCTCTGCAACTATGGAGTAATCCTGAGGAGAAAGAAGAGGGGGAAAGGTGCCTACCTTCTGCGGTCCTCCAATAGGGTCACCTTCCAGATGGCAGAAAATACAGCTATAATTACACTCCCTTGTTACAGATATCCTCAAATTATCCAAAACCCTGCCATATGCATCTATCAGAGGGTGTGCTTCCATTATCTATTCCTCTAATTTCCTTATATATCGAGGTGTTTTAAATTTAAATATTAAAGCTCTAGCATATTTATAGTAATATTGCTTTCATATTTATAGTAATATTGCTTTCATCAATTAATGATAACAAACTTGAACTTTCCTATCCCCTGCAACAAAATATCAACCCTAAGATATTTATGATTACATATTTGCTATTCCCATTAAAATAGCGACAAATTGGAGATCATTGAAGTTTTTATTTTTATCTATATCCTAAAGCCGAACGGAGAACTGATATGAGAGGAGAAGTAACAGCTATCTTGTCATCCGAAAGGATTAACAAGTTGAAAGTTGCCACAAGAATTGATTTATCGGAAGAGAAGGATGACTTATCTATACTTTACAAAAAAGATGGTGATTACATCAAGTCTTTCTTAATTCCAAAAAAATACCCAAGTTCAATAATAAATGTTGTAAAGGCCTCAACGCTTTCAAATAAGGTAGTGGTTATTCCAAAAAATAAAATGGATTGGATCGATGGAGAGTTACTACTTATTGCTAATTCAAGTGATTCCAAGGCTTGTGTTGTTGATAGCAAAAATAGCGAAATTAAAAAACTAATAACCGCCTCAAAGCTTAACATTGAGGTATCTGAATATGGAGAACATTGCATAGAGGCTATCGAAAACACCGATAAAGGCTTCATATATATAGATAGGGTTTTTACCGTTAAAGGCATTGGTACTATAATGCTTGGGTTTACCTTCACGAAGGTTGAGAGACATGATAAATTAATAGCCCTTCCCTCAATGAAAACTGTCGAGGTAAAGAACATCCAAGTGCTTGATGAAAACCAGCAATCCGTAGAACCTAAAGTAAGGATAGGAATAGCGTTAAAGGGCATCAAGGCTGAGGAAGTGAAAGGTACGTATGCATTAATCCCCGTTGGTAAAGAAACGCTGAAAAAAATTGAAGGGTCTTTCGTGAAGTATCCATGGAATGAAGTAAAGCAAGGCAAAACATATCATCTTATATCCAATGGTATTGTTGTCACAGGAAAGGTAAAACATCATAGCAACAACAAGCTTGACCTAGAACTGTCAAAACCTTTACCAAAGCTTAATAGGCTATTGATTGTTGATGTAAACTTACCGCTCGGTAAGCCCAGGATATTAGGATATGTCCAGCTAGATAATATTTAGCGGTTCTTTCTGATTGTTTAGAAAATAAAGAGAAATAAATACCCCACCAACAGCTCCTTCTAGCTTATCTCTAAGCTTCCTATACTTCTTATCTAGTGTGGATAATTTCGATAAGAAGGATTGATCATGCAGGTCTATACCTTTCATTTCTTCCACATTTAGGATATCACCTGTTATGGTTAAGTACGCCTTTACTGATGCCAACATCATGTTTTTATACTCATGCATATCTTTTGATAGCCTTAGTAAATAGCTGTAATCCCTTAGGTTTAACATAAATCCTGTATCGATCTTTGATAATAACTCGAATAAATCACCCAAGGTTCTGTTTTCATACTCTATCGATTCTTTTGTAAAACCGGAATCAGCTAGAAAATCCACATACTTAGATAAGCCAACATCCTCAGCAAGTTCTACTAATTGCCTGGCATCCTGAGCAGGCGTTCGATAAATAGTCCTAGTTAATAAGCTTCCAATACTATCCAGGATTCTCTCTTTTGAGATGCTTATGTAACCATCCAAGGTGGAAAGGGATATCGCTGCAGCCATAAGGCCAATTAATGGTTTTTGGCCCGTTATTTCGTATGACCTTCTAGCGGTGTCACTAATCAAAACCCCAATGCCTAATGACCTAGTATCTATATTTCCTAGAGCCAAATCTCTGCCTCTCTTATATGCAACTTCCATTGCATCCAAAAGCTCTATAGATTCAAGTAGCCTAAGCTCGAATTCTAGGTCGGTAACAAACCTATGTATCGAACCCGGTTTGAATGATGTTAAGGCTATAAACAAGCTCCTTTTAAGATCCCTTAGCACAACACTTCCCTAACTGATTTGTTATTTACTTAGCTTATAAGATTATTTTCAACAAAACTCTAAAAGTAGTGCCATTCAAGCTAAAACACTTCATGTAATCTTTACCTAGAATACGCTTTATTTGCTAAGCGCTATATTCAGCTACCTTGGTTCTTATAGTTTTAAAATTTAAAACTCTAAACAAATTTAGACAAACGGAAGATAAGATGAAGCATAAAGAGAATAACCTAAAATGCGACTCGCAAAACTCGCTAAGATATGATATTGGTCTCTTAGAAGAACTTGATATCATCTACGGAAATGCCATGAAGATCGTAAATGAATTAATTAAGCCGCCTAAGAACATATATTTAAGAGTCAATACATTAAAGATATCAAAACAAGAGTTGTTGGAGCTCTTTGATAAAAATGGAATAAAGTTTTACGAAGATAAAAACATCGACTATGTTATATACTCTCCAATTAACGGGCCGTTTAATATAAACATATATGAGAAAAAAGTTTTCGTAAACAAATACGCGTCAGATTCCATTTATATAGGGAGTGATGTCTATATTCCAGGTATAATATATGCTGATAAAATAAAAAAAGGTGACAAGGTAACGGTTTGTAGCAAAGATGGCATTCCTTTAGCCTCGGGTACATCCATTGTAAATTTTAACGAAATAGTACACCTAAGGAATGGAAAGGCCGTAATAAATGAAGAATCAGCATATAGATCACCTAAAATAAGAGAACTACCGGGATTTAATAAAGGCTATTTCTATTCGCAGAGCTTACCTAGCATATGGGCTGCTGAGATAGCTGCAATAGAGAGAGGACATATTATTGTAGATATGAATGCGGCCCCTGGAGGCAAGGTAGGGTGTGTGGCACAAAAAATTGGGGCAAAGGCAAAAATAATAGCGATAGATAGGCCAAGCAAGAAGAAGAAGCTTGAAGAAAACATGGAAAGGCTTGGTTATCATTGGGTAGAGATAGTAGCATTAGATTCTAGATATGCGAGCCTTGACCTAAACCTGAAGGAAAAAGCTGACATCGTAATTATAGACCCTCCTTGTACAAATATCGGCGTACGTCCGAAACTTTCTGATAAAAAAACACTAAAAGATGCAATAATATTAAGCAAATATCAGAAACAGTTTATAGGCGAAGCATATAGAATGCTTAAACCTAGGGGTACGTTAGTTTACTCAACGTGTACAATTACATATAGGGAAAATGAAAACAACATAAGATACGCTGAATCAATAGGGTTTGATGTAGAAGATATAAAAATTCCTGGTACGACAAAGAATTCTTATGGTGTAAGGTTCAATATAGAGGAAGGTTATACTGGCTTTTTTATATCAAAAATGAAGAAAAAGGGTTAAAGGATGAATACCAAGGAAGGTATGAAAAGGTGAAGAAGGTACTCATTATAGCCAGCGGAGGGGGCCACACGGGACATAGCGTAGCACTTGCCCAACATTTAGTAGACCTAGGAGTGGAAGTGGAGTTTATTATACCAGAGAATGACCTATGGACAAGGTCTTCTGTGAGTCCTTATGGAGAAATAGTAGCCGAGACTCCAAAATTTTTAGACCCGAAAGACCCATTATATCTTAGCCTGTTTAGGGCACCCCCTGCTATTTTAAAATCCATTAAAAGAATAAGGAGGAGATATAAGATAGTCGTGGCAAGTGGTAGCAACCATAGCATTTCTTCAGCAATATCAGCATGGTTAAGGGGTTCTGATATAGTTTCATTTGAAGCAACGGAAAGATTCCTTGAGCCAAGCAGAACAATAAAGATACTAGGAGGTATTTCCAAAATAATTGCCTTTCAATGGGAAGAGCAAAAAAAATTTAATCCTAAGGGGCTTGTAGTTGGTCCCTTCCTAGGTAAGGCAAGATACAATATAAGAGATGAAGGATACATACTAGTTACAGCTGGAAGTTATGGATACAAGAAACTTTTTGATGAAATTTCAAAAACCGACCTTAAAGATGTGGTTTTGCAAACCGGTAAGGTTAATCCGAACCAATATAAAAACAAGCATAAAGAATGGAAGGTATTTAACTTCGACTCAAATATCGAAGAGTTTATTGCGCATGCAAGCGTTGTCATAACCCATTTTGGAAGGACTGCTGTAGAGAGTGCAATAAAATATAGAAAGCCAACAATTTTATCGCCAAATATAGAGTGGAAATGGATGAAAAATAATATAAGGCTTAAAGAATCTGAAATGATGGCTAAAAAAATAAATGCATATTATCTAAGGCCAGATGAGGTTAACTATGAAAATATCTTAAGTGCTATTGAAAAGGTAAAAAAACTGTCTCCTCCGTTTTATGAAGATGGCGCTAAGAAGCTTGCAGATATTATCTACTCTATGTTATAGTTTTAAGCATCGAAAGACAAAAACAAAACGAGGGAAATGAGGCAACAGAACTACAAAGAAAGGTTGGAAGCAGTTAAGATATTAAGGTCAATAAGGAAATTTATGCCTTTAACTAAGATCTCTAGTATAACCGGCCTTCCTATATCTATGCTCTCTAGATATTCAACTGAATACACGCTGCCTTCCGAAGGAAATGCGAAAGAGATAATAGAATTGTTATTATCGAAAAACGTTATTTCAAAAATAGTTGCCGGTGCGATAAAGGTCTATAATGGCTTCTATGATATTAGTGGAGTTACTTGGAATCCAGATGCACTATATTTAATATCGGAATATGCCAAAAAGAGATTTAATGGTGAATACGACACAGTACTTACGCCAGAGGCTGGTGGAATAAGCCTAGCAACATCAATTAGCATTAACTCAGGTGTTCCGCTTGTGATTGCTAGAAAACAAAAACCTCCTACAAATGAACTGGTAATAGAAGGTATATACTTTACCGGTCCGGCTTCTTATAATGTTTTCTATGTGCCAAAAAGGGAATTGCAGAATGGAAGAAAAGTATTAATAGTTGATGACTTTAGCGTTCGAGGGCACACACTAAACGCGCTAATAGATTTGACGAGAAAAGCGGGAGCGGAACCTAAGGCAATGCTTGTTGTTGTTGGAATAGGTAAAGATTGGAAATTGCTACCCGACTCTGATGCCATAATAGAAATAAATGGCTAGTGCCTCTTATCCTATAGCATTGTATTAATGACTGCTATAACTTCTTAAAGTTGCTATATTCCCTTTAATAGCCCTGTAGTGCTATATGCGGCTTCGTAACCTTTTCTCTATTCTTTATCATTATCCTTTTTAAGAATTAACGTTTGAAACATCCTTGCATGAATGCGATACCTTTATTGTCTTGATTAAGCTATGTACTACTAAAAACAACCTGATGCTTAGCACTTATATGTAAAACATTTTTTAAGAAAAATAGCTATCTTTAACTATAAGAACTTAAATAATCGGCTATCAAGGGCCCTATATCTACATATTTGATGCCATCTTTCTTTGGCAAAGTATTTGCAGCGTATATCTCATCTATGCCAGACTTCCTTAGCTTATCAATAGCCTCTCCAAGCATTATCGCGTGTGCAACCAAGACGTGAATATGGCGTGCACCGTACTTTTTTAAGATGCTTGATGCTGACGCAATAGTACCACCAGTACTTATTATGTCATCTACGATAACTATGTCTTTATTGTTTACATCAAGTTCTTTTGGTTCCATGGTTATACCTCCTGTTATTTTATCCCTCCTCTTCACCAAATAGTCATAGCTACACTTTAGAAACTGAGAGAGAGTTTTTGCCCTATTCAATGCCCCTATATCTGGAGATAAAACAGCTACGTTTGATGATTCTAAGCCTAATTGCCTTGCCATGTATGTATATGGGGATATGTTTACTGCCCCTTCACCAAAATACTTAAGGCTTTCTTCTTTATGGATCTCTACAACAAATAGCCTCTTGTATAACATTCTTAGTGTTTCCATTATCACCCTTATACTTATCGGCTCTCCCTCTAGGAACACTTTATCTTGCCTTGCATATGCCATATATGGAACTATAAGGATAGAATTTGATGCACCACCTTCTCTTAAGGCATCTCCAATTAAGATAGCTTCAAAAAAGGATTTATCCTGTGGCTGTATAAATGATTGAACTACTATAGCTTCCTTGTTTTTTACGTCGCAAGGTATTCTTATATAGCTCTCTCCATCAGGAAACACTTTATAGATGGGTTTACATACCTTCAGTAAGAGTTCTCTTGATATTGAATCAGCTATTTCTTTAGAGACCCCATTCGTACCCGGTATAAGTATGCGCTCCAATATCTGGCACCTCTTCGGCTTCTATATATTTAGCTTGTAAGCCTTAAATTTACAAGTCGCGGGATTGACCTAGCTTTAAAATCTCAAACCCAACACCTCACATTCTTCCCATCCTAAAAGGGTAAAGCCTTTGATCAATAGTAGATGCATATTAAGCCATTCGGTAACTATGCTTATTATATTGCTATTAGGTAGTCTTTGAACATTATTAATGATAATATTATCTTGCCGCTTTCCTTATATGATTATGTAACCCATCTAAGTTGCTTCCATATTTATATTTCTACTCAGACTATATAAGATGGCTGTGAGGAGGATGGAGCGACCCTGAGCAATGATGAACGACTTTCCTCCGAGCCTAATGATCTTTATCTACATTATTTACTGGAAACAAGAGACCCTAAAGCCAATATAATATATAAATCTTTGTAATAGTATATATAACTATAGAAACTCTATATAAACTATAGAAAGGTTTTTAAATCTACATAACCCCAGATCTTACAGGGTATGGTGTGTGAAAGAAGGCACTGAAAGCAACAACCCATTCAAATATATAGATGATATGAGAACCAATAAGGGGCATATAAAGGTTTGGTTTACAGCTGGTATGGGATTCTTTACAGACGCCTATGACCTCTTTGTTATTGGTATTATTTTAGTAATATTATCTGATTTGAATTCTCCAAGCTTCCCCCTAACTATTTTCTACAAATCCATATTAGCGTCATCGGCTGTTTTTACTGCTATATTAGGGCAACTGATATTCGGAAGAATAGCAGATATTTTGGGAAGGAAAAAAGTATATGGAGTAGAAGCTTCGATTCTAGCAGCAGGAGCATTACTTAGTGCCTTTTCTCCAAATATCTACTGGTTGATTTTCTCGAGGTTCCTCCTTGGGTTTGGAATAGGTGGGGATTATCCAATATCTGCTACGATAATGAGTGAGTATTCCCCTAGAAAGGATAGAGGGAAACTTGTTTCCTTAGTATTTGCCAATCAAGGCATAGGTATAATATTTGCAGTAATTGTGGGAATAATCTCCGCAACTTTCCTGCCAATAAGTGTTGCGTGGAGAGTTATGGCTGGTATTGGTGCAATACCTCCGGCCCTAGTCATATATTATAGGAGAAAAGTACCAGAAACTCCTAGATTCTCATTACTCGTTAAGAATGATGTACTCGAGGCAAGTAAAGCCTTCAAAACTGTAGGAAAAGATGTGAAGATAACAAAAGTTAAAAGCAAGGCAAATTCGTTTACTGACTTTGTTAAATCTTATTATCCCCTTTTAATAGGCACAAGCCTTACCTGGTTGCTCATGGATACAGCATTTTATGGTACAGGAGTCTTCTCAGGTCCCATAACCCTTACCATATTGGGAGGGTCAGCTGGTATCAAGGCAGATGTAATTAGGGCAGGAATCCCCTTATTAATAGGAGTTCCTGGATATTTTATTGCAGCCTACACAATAGACAAGCTAGGAAGAAAATTTATTCAATCAATGGGTTTCATAGTAATGGCAATAATATACGGGATTGTATCCTTCAGCATGATTACTACAGGACCTAAAGTAATAGGTTTTAGCATACCAACTACTTTAGCTTACATAATGTTTGGATTAGCCTTCATGTTTATAAACTTTGGACCAAATACAACGACCTTTGTGATCCCCTCAGAAGTATATCCTGTTAGGTTTAGATCAACCGGGCATGGAATATCGGCCGCCTCAGGAAAATTGGGTGCAGCAATTTCCTTGTTTTTATTCCCATATTTGAGTACCGCTATTGGAATAAAGGATATATTATTAATGCTTAGCATTATTAGCGTTATTGGTGCTCTAGTAACGATTGCATTTATATATGAGCCCAAGATGAAGAGCTTAGAGGAAATTAGTAAGGAGAAAATAATCATGGAAGAACCTACACCCAAAGTGATGCAATAAGTTTCTATCACTCAAACACAAAATAAATTATCTTAATCACCACCTAAGATGGTTCTAGGAATGACCTCTGCGTTATGCTTTTGCAGCTATTTATGTAATAACCCTGTTGTATAGTTTTTTCGCCTTATATAGTTTGCTAGCCCTAACACATCAATTGTTTTATCTATAATCCATGAATATTTAGGGTCTCCAAAAACCCTTCTTATTTTGAGCTTTTCATACTTCACCTCCAAAACTTCATGGCCTTCATGGTCATAGACCTTAAACCTGCCCCTAACCTTGTTCTTTGGATTTTTTGTTAAGACGACATGAACGGCATATTCGCCGGGCTCGAGGTTTATTGTAACTAGACCAGCAATTCCTACTTTATATGTACCTCTTCCTTGTTTTTCTGGGCTTGATATAAGCCTCATGTTACCTCTTCCTAAAACAACCAAAGCCTTTTTAATAGTATGTAAACCTGTTTTGCTCTTAGTTAGTTCTACCTCAAAGCTTAGTGGAGACATGGCCTTTCTCCATAACATCCTCATATAGAATAAAAATAAAAAACCTTATTAATAATATGGGTTAATAATATGGGGGTAGGAACGTTTGGACATAATAATTGCTGGCCTTGGAGTTTCTGGATCGACAATAGCATATAAGCTCTCAGAAAAGGGGTTTAGAATTAAAGCTTTTGAACCCCTTAAAAGATATAACAAAGCTTGTGGCGAGCAAGTTACTGCTACAGATAATACTCTGCAACTAATTAAAAAATCCGAGTCTTATGTAACTAGACCAAAAACGTTTAGTATTCTTGTAGATGGGATCCTAGCCTCATATATAAATTTAGGGGGCTCTTCTTCGTGGTATATTATTAACAAAGGCAAGCTTGTAGAATATCTGAGAAATGTAGCTAAATCGAATGGAATTACTATAAAAAAAGAGTTATGGAAGGGTGAAAGGGCAACAATAACAATAGATGCAAGGGGTCCTTTTTCGGGTAACGTAAAAAACAAAATATTAGTGAAAAGGTATATAATGAGGGCAGAATGGGATCCTGAGCATGTTGTATTGGATCTCAGACCAAAACAAGGAGGGCTTTATTGGATTTTTCCTTCAGATGACGGTGGGAGAAAGGTAAATGTAGGAGGTGGGTTTATTAATATATGGGATGATAAAGAGTTAAGCTCGTTAATTGTTAAATATACAAGTAAGAAACTGGGGAGTTTTGAGATTATTGACGCTAGGGCTTCACCTCTTGATGTTTTTTCAAATTATAAGCTTTATCAGAGTGGAGTATTTTATATAGGAGAATCTGCTGGTCTTGTATTATCGATTAGTGGAGAAGGAAATAGACCTGCTATTGAATCAGCTATCTTTTTAGCAGAATCAATATTAAAATACGATATAAACAACATAGATAAAATTGGTAAAGAATATCTCAAACTTTCAAAAAGTATTATAGATGAATCTTCCTTTTCTAGAAAACTTTTTAGCTTCACGTATAAATACTCAAAAACGATAGACATGGTAAAACTTATGACTAACCTACCTAAATGGTTTTGGGAAAAATATATACTAGCAAAACTAAAATTTGGTGATATAATCAAAGTAGTCTCTAACCCTTATGTTATTAAGGAACTTATCAAACCATGAATGGGCCCGCGGGGATTCGAACCCCGGACCGCCCGGTTATGAGCCGGGCGCTCTACCTAGCTGAGCTACGGGCCCTTATAGCAATATTGCCCTATGAACCCCTATATATTAACTTAGGCATTTATACTATATGCCCTAGCATATGTTTATCCTTTATGCTCTGTCCAAAATAAGATTAAAACTGTCCTGTATATAAATATTTCTTTGGGATATCATTTATTATTTATATTTAAAGAATGCAAAGTTTAAAATATCCAAGTTTCTATATATAAAAAGGATGGTGGTGAAATATGTCAGAAGCTATAGTTATGATAAATACTGATGTTGGGAAGGAAAACGAGATCTTTGATAAGCTTAATAATATGCCTGAAGTAAAGAAAATATACCTTGTTTATGGAATACATGATATAATAGTATTCATAGAAGCAGAGAACATGGAAAGGTTAAGGAGTTTAATAACCGATAAAATAAGAAAGCTTGATGGTGTAAAGAGCACATTAACAAGTATCGTAGTTGTTAGTAAAGAGAAATAATGAGTAAAGAAACGATCACGATATCTTTTGATGATATTGATAGTCAGTATGGTGGATGCACAACACATTTTACAGGTATTTTTTTACATAATATTAAAGATAAAATAGATCTTATAGACCATCCATTACTTGTAAGGCTTAACCCTGGAATCCCTTGGAAGACTAGAGGTAATGCTTCTACTGCTCTCAGAGTAAAATATAAAGGTGATATAGAGGATTTGCTTGAGCTAGCAATCTCGTTAGTAGAGGAATATACAAACCCAAGACCACCATCGCCAAACAAGAAACCTGGTATAGTAATAACCAAAGGAAAAAGTTGGGAAAATGAAAGATTTAAAGCATTATATAAACAAACTATTTCTGATGTTGTCCTACTAGAAAATGTTATAAAGATATTAAAAAAGGAAGGAGCAATATTCTATGGCGGAAAAGGAATAATAGGGGCTGCAGCCGCCCAAGGGGCCCTTTCAATAAATGAGCCATATACCTTTGAATTAATATATTACAGGGTTCCCGAATATTGGAGTAGAAAAAGATGTGTTGATGATACAAAGGTATTGGAAGTAGAAAAAGATTTACCCCCATGTACTATAAATAACTATGATTACATAAAAAGAAAATCCTCTGTGAAACCTAACGGTCCAGATCCTATACTTGCTGGCTTTAGAGGCACGTGTGGAGAACTCCTCTGGAAATTCAAGAAAAGCCTCTGTGAGCCTCCACATTTTGCTTTGTTATTTAGAACAAATCAACATACCAATATTGGATTAGGAGCTAAATTGTATCCATCGCCATATAGAAATGTTGAGATTGACGGCATTGTAGATGGTGTTAATGTTTTACCAAAAGGTCATGTTATTGTTAAATTGAAAGCAGAATATGGTAGCCTTGATATCGCATTCTATAAAGACACAGGCCCCCTTAATAGTGCAGCCAAATTATTAAGAAAAGGGGATAAAATAAAAGTTATGGGAATGGTTAGGCCATATTTTCATAATAAAAATCCAACAATCTCAGCAATATCTATGGAAGTAATGAAAATTAATGATATCTATATTAACATATCACCAAGGTGCCCTATTTGTGGGTCTCGGATGAAAAGCTCTGGTAAAAAAGGAGGGTATAAATGTGTCGTTTGTGGTTTTAAAACAAAGGAAGCTGATAAAATAAGAATACCCCTAAAGAGGAAGCTAATGCCCAGCCTCTATCAGAGTGAAACAGGTGAACTTTTGCATTTAGAAAAAGAAAAAAATACAAAACTACCAATATTCTTTGGTACTAAAAAAATTGGGATTAGTGATGTTATGAAGATATATACAAAATAAACCACTTATTGTTTATTGTAAACTCCCCGGTTAACAACCCCTCCGTTTCCTTTGGAGAAGAAGATAAGTGTTTGAGTTGCTTAGATCTCTCCTCCCCTCCGTTTCCTTTGGAGAAAGATGCTAGGTTTATACTAACAATACTGATATAAATAAGGTGCTTATACTAAAATAGTTTGTATAATGTTAATAAAGAATGTTTATAATGAAAAACATAGGACCTATAGATAATGCGAAAGCTAGGCAAAACACAATATAAGGACTTCCATAGGAAAAAGGGGGGAGTCTAGCAGCAATAAAAAATACCTTGTCATTGTAACTTCAAGGTAACCCCTCTGTTTCCTTTGAATCCCACTAATTTACTCTAAGATTTAAACCTCGATGCATCACAGTATAAAGGGGGAGTGTCCACATATGTATATCGAACTAAGGTTTCATGGTAGAGGGGGCCAAGGGGCTGTCACAGCAGCTACTATCCTAGCAAAGGCCTCTGTAATTGAGGGAAAGTATGCACAAGCGATACCAAATTTTAATGCTGAAAGAAGAGGGGCCCCCGTGGAAGTTTACTCTAGGATTTCAGATAAGTTCATAGGTAGACACAGTCAAGTAGAAAACCCAGATGCCGTAGTTGTTTTAGATTATCAATTAATAAAAATGGTTGATATATTAAAGGGATTAAAAAATAATGGTATTGTTATTATAAATTCTCAGAATAAAGAATCAATAGGGAATGTGAGGACATATTGTGTTGATGCAACATCAATAGCGAAGAGACATGGTTTAATTGTAAGTGGTTGGCCTACAGTAAATACGTCTATACTAGGGGCAATATCAAGGTCATTAGGGATAGTTTCAATAGATTCAATAATAAAAGCTATACATGAGCATTTCTCCTCACCAAAATTAGCAAAGCTCAACGCAGAAGCTGCTCTTGACGCATATAAAGAAACTATTTTATGTGGGTGAATAGGCTATGATTAATATATATCATTCTATTAAACTTTTTGATTATAATATTTATAGGTTGGATGGTGATCCTTTATGGTAAGTGAAGCTGTTATTGAAGAACCGAAAACATATTGGAAAGCTCCAATATCACATCCAGATTTTGGATCTGTTGGTAAGACAGGGTTATGGAGGACAGAAAGGCCAGTTATAGATGAAGAGAAGTGTACAAAATGCCTTCTTTGCTGGCTCTATTGTCCTGAAGATACAATTTTAAGAAGGGAGGATGATATGGTTTTTGTTGATTATGACTATTGTAAGGGGTGTGGGATTTGTGCCGCGGTTTGTCCAGTTAATGCGATTACTATGGTTCCTGAATTAAAAGAAGGTGAATGAGAATGGTTATGAAGACATTAACAGGTAATTTTGCAGTAGCAGAGGCTGTAAGGCTTGCTAGGGCTAAGGTCATAGCAGCATATCCTATTACACCACAAACAACAATTGTTGAAAGGCTATCTGAAATGATTGAAAAAGGTGAGCTTGAGGCAAAAATGGTAAGGGTTGAAAGCGAACATAGCGCTCTAGCTGCAACCTTAGGGGCAGCTGCAGCTGGCTCTAGAGCATTTACTGCCACCGCTAGTCATGGTCTTTTATATATGCATGAAGTACTATGGTGGACAGCCTCCTCAAGGTTGCCAGTTGTCATGGCCGTAGCAGCTAGAGCCATAGGCGCTCCTTGGAACATACATGTCGATCATAATGATATTATGGATCAAAGAGATACAGGGTGGATAATAGGTATAGCGCAAGAGAACCAAGAAGTATTAGACATGACTATACAAGCCTTTAGAATCTCAGAAGATCCATATATTTATTTACCTGTAATGATAGCCTTAGATGGTTTTATTTTAACACATACAGTAGCTCCCGTTGAGGTTCCAGACCAGAAGGAAATAGATGAATGGTTACCACCAAGGAGACAAGCATATATAGTCTCACCAGAAACTAATGTTGTTATGGGAAACCTGACTAGTGATGATGATTATTATATGATGAGATATTCGATACAGGTAGCTCAGGAAGTTGCTAAAAAAATAATAGAGGAAGTTGATTTGAGTTATGGAAAAAGCTTTGGTAGGAGTTATGGAGGTCTTGTAGAGTGCTATAAATGTGATGATGCAGATTATGTTATGTTATTAATGGGAAGCTGGGCCGGAGATGCAAAAGAAGCTTTGAATGTCTTAAGAGAGAAGGGAATAAATGTTGGCCTAGCCAGGATAAGGTTTATAAGGCCATGGCCTTCTGAGGTTCTAAAAGAAAAACTTAAGAATAAAAAGGGCATTATTGTTTTTGATAGGAGCATTTCTTTTGGTAATGTTGGTCAATTATTCATGGAGACTGCATCTACATTATATGGGATGACAAACATGAGGGGAGTTATAGCAGGTCTAGGAGGTGTTGATGTGAAACCAGAGGATTTTGTAGGTGAGGTAACAGCCTTTGTAGATGATATAGAAAGGGGAGAAGTGTATGATACAATAAAGTGGTTGTTACCACCTAAATATAGAAACCATAAATTGGAGGTGACCCTATAGTGCCTGTTCGATTATCAGATTTCCCTAGGATAAGGTATGGTATGCCTGGGAACGCAGCTTGCCCTGGATGTCCCGAGGCTATGGGGCTGAGATATGTTAAGATGGCATTGGGCGATAATGCAGTCCTAGTAATACCCGCTGGATGTAGTAGTGTAATACAGGGTTATGAACCCAAGAGTGGTATAAACTTTCCCATAATGAATATAGTGTTTGCTAGCGCAGCTAGCCTTGCCTCTGGTATGAAAGCCGCTTTCGAGTCTCAAGGCAAGGACGTAAATGTTGTTGTTTGGGCTGGTGATGGTGGTACTGGTGATATAGGATTCCAAGCTTTGAGTGGAGCAGCAGAAAGGAATGATGACATAATTTATATATGTGTTGATAACGAGGCATATATGAATACAGGGATCCAAAGGAGTAGTTTAACTCCTGCAGGTGCATGGACTACAACAACTTGGACAGGTAAAAAGGAATACAAGAAAAACCTACCAATGATTATGATAGCCCATGATATACCATATGTTGCAACAGCAAGTGTTGGATATCCTCAAGATTTTATAGATAAACTGAGGAACGCTTCAGCAATTAGAGGATTTAAATACATTCATTTATTGGCACCATGTCCTGTAGGATGGAAGTTTGATCCTAGATATACAGCTAAGATTGGGCAGTTGGCTGTTCAAACTGGTCTTTGGCCACTTTTTGAGTATATGAATGGAAAGCTAAAAATAAGTCCCTTCAGTAGGCTCTATAGGAGACCAGAGAAGAAGGTTCCAATAATGGAATATATAAAGCTACAAGGGAGGTTTGCAAGTTTGGCTAAAGATCCCGAAAAAATAAAAGTTTTAGAGAAGGAAATAGAAAGGCAGTGGGAATGGATAGAAATACTAGAAAAAGCGACTAATAATAAAAAATAGAGAATGCTTCAAAAGTTGCTATTGAATATACCTTTATTCCCTCTCCTTTCTCTTAGAAATTAGGAAAGGTGTAAGCATTGAGCAGGGAGCCAATGGATTTATTAGAAACAGCAAATAAGTTTCTATTTATGTTAGAAGAGCCCTTTGTTGGTAGGCATGAGGAAGCGTTAGTAATAACATTATCATTAATAACCGGGGAACATGTGGTTCTTATAGGAGAGCCTGGCACAGCAAAGAGTGCTATGGCAAGGAGGTCAGCTGATCTATTAGATGCTAGGTTCTTTAAATATCTATTAACTAGGTTTACAGAGCCCAGTGAACTCTTTGGTCCCCTTGATATAGCAAGTTTGAGGAGGGGTGCATATAAGAGGATTACATCAAACAAACTGCCAGAGGCCGAAATCGCATTTTTAGATGAAATATTTAATGCAAATAGTGCCGTATTAAATAGCATATTGAGTATAATGCAAGAAAGAATATTATATGATGGTTATAATGAAATAAAGGTACCCCTATGGACATTGATGGGAGCTTCAAACAAAATACCAGAAGAGCCAGAACTAGAAGCACTTTATGATAGGTTTCTGTTTAGACATAACGTAAAGCATGTTAATGAGGAGTATTGGGAAGCGCTACTTGATGCTTCATGGGAAATAGAGAAGGGGGTATATGGAAACATAGAAAAGATAATGGATATGGAAAGCGTTAGGTTACTAAATAGTATGTTATTCAAAGTTGATTTAAATGAAATAAAAGGAAAGCTACTAAGGTTATTTATGATATTAGGTGAGAAAGGATTATACTTAAGCGATAGGAGAAAAGGAAAGATATTAAAGGCTATAGCTGCGCATGCATTGCTAGAAAAGAGGTTCCATGCCATAGAATCTGATTTGGTAGTCCTTAAGTATACCGCCCCAAAAGACATAGAGGATTTTGAAAAGATAGAGGCAATATTGATGGATGAGCTTAAAACTAAAGATAGGATAATGAGGGAGCTTGAGGAAATTGAAGCCAATATAAGGAATTTCGGTAAAAATTTAGATAGTATGCAATCATTTGACCCAAGGTTATTGGAAATTTACAAAAACTTAAAAGTATCAAAAACCAAGGTACAGAATTTAGTTCAAGATGTTGAAGACGCAGATATAAGGAAAAAAGCTGAAGAGATAAATGATATGATAGAATCTATATCTCAAGAGATAATGATTAAGCTCAACATGTAGGTGGCATTTATGGAAGGCAATAAGAAAGGAAAGGAATCCAAAGCTAAAATTAGCCTATTTGATGAGGTAGGATATATTGATGACTTAAGGTTGTATAGAGGGGAGAAAATATTAAACATCGCGAAAGAGCTCTTAGGAAAAAATTTGGATTCTAGGATATCACCATTTTTAGGGGTTGACCTCTTTTATACATACTATTTACCAGTTCCATCGCCTAGCGATCCACCACCAGAATATGATGATGAAGAGGCTTTTAGAAGAATTATTATTTCTTCCCTGCTAAAAACGGAGTCTGTATGGAGAACTAAAATATTTACATCAGCCGATAGTGTGACAAGTATAGTTGCTGCTGCCTCATTCATTGAGAAATTAAATAGGTTGTTACCTGAAGGTAAGAAGGGTAAGAAAGGCAAGAAAACCCCAAGTATGAACGAACCTAATGATCGTGGCGCTAACACTTCCCAAGAAATTAATGATGCTGTAAAGAAGGCTTCAGAATCAGCTATGAAAGACTCAGAGATGGCGAAAGAGGTAAAGATGTTGGCTGAGAAAATGGGCGCTGGTAAAGGTACAATATTTTCCTTGGATAACTCTGCAGAAGAAATTATTAGATTAGCTAGAGAAACAGATGTAGGGAGGATATTGGAAAAGATAGAAGGTTTAAAGATAATAACAAACATAAAGACAAAAAATACTATTAATTATTCTAAGGGTTGGGTTACTGGCGTGGAGTATGGTGGCGATGTGGAAAGAATACACCAAAGTCAACTTGCCTTTCCAAACATAATGTTCTATGCGGAATTCGCTAATGATAGATTGTTGCTCTATGAAAAGAGCCTACCATCTAATAAAGGACCAATTTATGTCTTGCTGGATAAGAGTGGAAGCATGGTTGGCTCTAAGATCGATTGGGCTAGGGCAGTAGCTGTTGCTCTATTTAAGAAAGCTATGGATGAAGGTAGAACCTTTTTTGTTAGGTTTTTTGATTCCATACCCTACCAGCCCATTAATGTAAAGAGTAATGCAAAGGCCAAGGATATACTAAATATGTTATATTACCTAGCTAGAATAAAGGCTGGTGGTGGTACAGATATAACTAGGGCAATATCCTCGGCTATTGAAGATATGGAAAAGACAAAAACTACTAGTAAGGATAGACTAAGCGATGTTGTTTTGATAACAGATGGAGAGGACAGGCTTAGCCTAGAGACAATAACAAGGTTATTAAAAAGGGCAAACTCAAGGTTGCATTCAGTAATGATACAAGGACATAACGCCTTCCTTCAGTCAGCTTCATTTAGGTACTTAGCTGTAAAGAAGCTTGAGAAAAAGGAAGCATTAGAAGTCATAAACTTTTCCTAGTCTATCATAGTCTATATGCAGATTTAATATTCTCTACATTTATTCTATGGAGGTAGTCCTCATCAATTCCATATTTTTTTGATAGATCAATGAGTTTTGTAGGAAGCTCCCAAGGCGCAACTAAGCTCTTACCTCTTTCATCATCAGGATAGTCACTTTCTATCATATAGACTGGAGGGAGGGATTTAAATGATTCTTCTAGTACCGGTTCTATGCCATATAGGGTAGCAGAATACCCTAGGTCATGTATATGAGGTATCATTGATGGCTTTGCATGGTGAAATATTATTTTTTTCTTATCTTTTATACCTATTCTGTTTACCACATAATCTATAATGTCTACCGTTAATCTGTTTGCATTCTCCAGATGCATGTGTACTACAATGTCGAGATCCTTCGCATATTCGAGTGCCTTTTCTAGGATTATTTCTGATATCGCAACCCTTTCTGGCATTGTTTTATAGTGTTGCCTACCAACTTCTCCTATCCCATGTAGCTCACCTTTGCTACATAAAGATGCCTCATAATCTATTACCCTTGTCGCTAAGTCAAGTACATAGCTGGCATCTTTGTTATATTTGTTGATTATGTAGTCGATATCTCCAGGATGGAATCCAGCCAAGCAAACCGTTTTTATTCCGATTTCCTCTGACTTTTTGCATTCTCTTAGTTCAGCATCGATCATCTTTTTGTATGATATAAATCCCTGGAACTCATCGAAATAGTCCCAAGGAGATAACGAGACAAATGCTATAAACCAGCCGCTGTTATCTTTAAACTTTTCCGCTATCTTATGGCCAAGTCCCTTTATTGGATTTATATGCGAGTGGGCATCAGCAAATTTTATTTTCAAATTAGTTCCCCCTTTTGTTGTGGAGACTATGTATTTAATCTCTATCTCACCTATTATACCTCTTAAGAAGGGTCAAAAAAGCCTTAGGTGCTGTTATGTTTGAGTTAGAGAAACGTTTTAGCTATCTTTAAAATTAGGTAAGGTGAAAGCATAATGTATTAAAACCTCGATTGAAATAAGAATAGTTGGTTGAAGAAGCGGGGTAGGGCAGCCTGGTAGCCCGCGGGGCTCATAACCCCGAGGTCGGTGGTTCAAATCCACCCCCCGCTATTTTAATATTAAAAGCTTTATTGTCAGCATAAAGAGGATTGCAAGTGCTCCTAGGGCTATATTCCTCGAGATCGTTGTCACTGCTTTCTCGTTACTGATCTTGCTCATATAATAGCCTAGGTACACAAGCTCTGCAAGTGCGATAGAAAGGGAAGCAATAAAGGAAATGAATATTTTTAGCCCAAAAACGCCTAATAGAAAGTATGGTAGAGAGATGAAAAAGGTAAAGATTATCGACCCAAAGCTACTCCATAGTGATATATAGAAGGAAATTGTTCCAATGGACTTGCCGTAGATGCTGTCTTTTAGTGAAATCATCAATTCCTTCTCTAACCTTTTTAATTCATTTAGCCTTTCGGTTCTTTCTGATAGATAAACTGCTAAAAAACTGCTAAAAAAACCCATAGTGAGTCCACCACCCAAAATACTCATACCGAGTAATACAGGGTTTACACCACCCTTATACCCACCTATAGCTACACCAATAGAGGCAAATATACTATCAAATGTATTGGTTATAAACATCCTTCTGGCTATAGACCTTACATCTTTAAAATATTTTATCATCAAAAAAAATTGTCGGAATTTATCTTTTATCCTCTTAAACATCTACTATTCCCTATAAACTGCTATGGCCTCAATTTCTATTTGGGCACCTACTGGTAATGAGTTAACAAACACCACAGACCTCGCTGGAAACTGTCCTTTAAAATAACTTGAGTATATGTTGTTGAACAAAGAGAACTTTGATGGATCCTTCATGAACACAGTTACTTTTATTAGATCATCAAACGTTAAACCCGCTTCTTCAAGTATGGCCTTTAAGTTTTCCAAAACCCTTTTAACCTGTTCTGTAAAGTCATCGCTAACTAGTTTCCCATTTTTAGGATCTAAGGGTACTTGACCAGAAATGAATAAAAAATCCCCTGCAACAACACCTTGGCTATAAGGTCCTACGGGTTTGGGAGCGTTGTCTGTATAGATACTTTCCTTCAATTTCATACCCCATTTATCTATCTGGTTTCTCTTGTTATTTATTTTTATGTGTATTATATAAAGGAGTATTTTTCTAGTTATTCCTCATTTTCTTGAAGACTTACATTTCTTTTAATTATTTCTCAGGGTAATATAGTAATCAAGTTTGTGTGAATATTTAATGGTTATAGCGTATTTATTAGCAGATATGCTTACCTTTTTTTTAAATAACCATGATTTGCAATATAAAATGGGGTACTAAAACTAAGGTATCTGCAAAATTAGTAAATCTTCAACAAATCTGGTTTAGAAGCCCAAAACATAGCTTGAAGCTGTTGATAAAAACAATTGGCTTAATATTGGAATAATATTGACCCCCAGGCCTTTATTAAACCTGGGGGTCAATATTATTCCAGGCTTCTATCAGTAATTTCAAACTCTACATCTTCTGGTTTAAGTTCGCTAACTATATAATCAAAAGCCTTTTTCGGGTCAGTATTTGGACCACAGCTGTAAACATCGACTGTAGCAAACCTAAACTCTGGCCATGTATGGATAGTTATGTGACTTTCTAGTACTATAGCAACAGCGCTAACTCCTTCACCAATTTTCCACGTCCTTATGTCAAGGATTGTCATATTGCCTATTTCTCCGGCCCTACGTAGCAATTCCCAGAGGCCCTTTTCGTTTGTAAGCATAGATTCATTGTTAACACCTTTTAAGTTTCCATAGACATGAACACCAACTACTCTCGGTCTTCTACTATCAATTGTAGTTCTTACATTATTATTAACTATTACATCATTATAGATGCTCTGCATTTTATACCCCCCTATTTAAGCCTATTGTTTTTATACCCCCCAGTCCTTTAAAGCTTAACTCCCCCTTAGGAAGAAAGAGCTTTAAAATGCGGCCTTTCTAATTAAGGTGGTGTTTTAGCTTGGGCGTGCGTAACACTAACAAAACTATTAGAGAGCTAGTTGACATGGTTTTCGTTAGGCTTGAAATGTTAGAAAAAGATGTCTATGAGATGACGAAAAGTGAAGGTTCTCGGGGGAAACAAATATCTATTGAAAGATGGATTGAGGAAATAAGGGATATATTAAATGAAATAAGAGTTAGATGCTAAGCGTTTCCTGCCTAATATAAAAGCTATATTAGGTATTTTAATTATAATAGATGGTTCACAACACTTTCTCTCAAACTTCTCTCAAACTCCTATTGCAGAACCCCTTAGTTGCCTAGAGGCTCATTATCCTGTAGCTCTTGTAGCCTAAAGATCATCAATAAAATTTATAATTCCCCGAATTTAAGCCCTTTATAGGATTTATGTTCATAACGCCAAGGAATGTTTAAAAGCAATTAAAAATACCTTAAAATATCAGGAAATTAGAAACAACCTATTTCTTTATTCTACTGGTTATAAAGTCCTCATATGTAAAGTCTGGCTCTTGGTTAGGCGCTAAAATACCCCTATTTCTCATTATTTCCCTTGTTAATAACCAATAGATTAATGCTAGGCTTCTCCTACCTTTGTTGTTTGCCGGTATTATTAGGTCAACATCTTCTACTTTGTTGTCTGTGTCAGAAAGGGCTACTACGGGTATTCCTATTTTTGAGGCTTCTATGAGCGCCTGTTTGTCAGTCCTCGTATCTGTTAATACTACAACTTCAGGTTCTATATATTCTTCTAGGTTTGGATTTGTAAAAATCCCAGGTATCACCCTACCAGTAACCGGATTACAACCTATCTTGCTGCACATCATCGCAATTGGCCTTTGGCCATATATTCTGCTGGAAACGACTACTATTTTTTGGGGATCAAAGGTAGATAAGAACTTGCCTGCAATCCTTATCCTTTCGTCAGTTTTCTTTACATCTAGAAGATAAAAACCATCTGGTAAGATTTTATAAACAAACTGTCTCATGTACTTGGTGCAGATTTGCGTACCGAAAATAACTCCAGCCTTTTTATATGTATCGGAAGGAATTAATAGCTCAGCTTCATCATAACTCATATGTTACCACCTCTCTCTAATTCTCTAGCTCTAACAATTCTCATAATACTATATTTAGAAACGCTTTCCGAATACGCGATGCTTGTATATAAGGTTCTCCTACAGCAATACCTCTTAACTCCAAGGTCGTCTAATACTTTCTCCGGATCTTCTCCAGCTTCAACCCTTTCCTTAAATGGCTTGTAGAGGTGGCCCAAAGGGGCTCCACATGTAAGGCATCTAATTGGAGGTAGCAAAGCGTTTCACCTATAAGATGTCTGCCATCCTCTTCTGGCGCTGTATCTCATGTATTTCTTAGGCTCTGTCCTTCTATAATCGCCAGAGAGTATTGACTTATCGTATTCTTCAAATATACGCTTTATCCTCTGAGATATCCGATTTTTCATCTCACACTCTTCACTACTATTGTTACATCTAAAGTAATTTACCAGACCCCTAGCTATTGCCGTTCTTATTGCACCGGCTTGTCCCATTATTCCCCCTCCACTTACCCTTACATCTATGTCTACCATTTTCCTTACTTCATTTCCAACCAATAAAAGGGGTTCAAGAATTTTAATTTTCACCATATAGTTGGGTATGATATCAGCTGGCGTTCCATTTATCTTTACCTTTCCGGTGCCAGGCCTTATTATAGCCGTTGCTATCGCCCTTTTCCTTTTACCAGTTGAGATTATAATGTTAGAACTATTTTGCTTATTCTCCAACACTCCTCACCTTCCAGCCAAGTTGCTCAGATATTATACCAAGCGTCGTGAACTTCCTCCCCAATTTATCCGATGTAATTCTCGCTGGTTTTATGCTTTCTTTGTTTACGTATTCTTTTGGAGTGCCTATATAAACCCTTAGCCTCTTTAGTGCTTCTTCCCCTTTCTTTTTATTTTTTGGAAGCATCCCCCTAACAGTTCTCTTAAATAACCTTGTTGGAGACCTAGGTCTTTTTGGTCTCCATCTATGCGAATAGTGAGCCCTCACGCCAAGTATAGTATTTTTATAGAATTGCACTAGCTTTTTCGGTTCACCACTAACCACAATTTTCTCGGAATTTATTACAACAACCTTCTTTCCTTCTAGTAGCATCTTAGCCACTCTACTTGCCAACCTGCCAAGGATAACATCACTGCCATCTATTATTATTTGGTCACTTTGACTCACGCGTATCACCTCATGTAATAATCTTTATATTACTACCTTGTGGGTTTTCCCTTATCTCATCTTCTATCGTCTTATAGGTGCTTCCAGAGGATCTTATCTTTTCTATTGCTGTTTGAGAAAATGAAAATGCAACAAGTGTCACCTTCTTTGTCAGCATACCATTTCCCAATATTTTACCAGGAACCAGTATAACATCTCCGTCTTTTGCAAGCCTGTTTATTTTATTTAGGTTTACGGCAACCCTCCTCCTCGATGGTCTTGAAAGTACTTCTGCAGCATAGCGCCATATATTTGACCTAGTTTTCCTGTATTGTGATTGCAACGATCTCATAGTACCAGCTAAGATATCATTCATAGCTCTTCTATTCATTATCTTCACCTCTTTCCTCTAGTGCTTTCAACAGTTTTTCTACCCTCTTATCAAGGATTTTAGAGGCCTCTAATATTATTTGTTGCGGTCTTAGTGAACCATTAGACTCAACCGTTAAGAGCAACCTGTTTTTGTCATACCTAACCTTGATTGCATTACTACAAACGCTCTCTTCACAGTACCTAAGCCCGCTTGTGTTTATGTTTTTCCTATATTCAATGGTTTTCACCTCTTTTGATTTGATGGCCTCCGAAACCTCCTTATAGGAAGAGACACATTTCAGGCATTCTTCGCTAGCTATATCTCCCTTAACATCTACTAGAGGCATGTATTGTAGTATAGAAACTGAGGCAGGGCTCCATTTTCCATGTTCTTTACCTCTTCCCAGCCTGGCATAACCGACTAGGTGAATTCTTTGTCCTGGTGCTATAAAGATTATTGGGGTATCTGGATAAACAGGTTCTATAGCTTCATCTGAAAACTTGAGGTCTGAGGCCTTTATATATAGACCGCTGAGCTCTTCTTCTACACTTTTCTCTAAATATACCTGCGCAAAACACTCGGTGTTTGTTTCATCTTCATCTTTACACTCTTCAGGAGGTTTGTATTTGTGTATAGCTTCATCTGATTTTAACGTAAGAAGGCCTAATCTATGCGCAATTATCTCATCATATGTATTTGTGGTGTTATCATAAAAGTATACATAATCTACAGCCATCGTTGGTACATCTGATAATACAAGCCTCCTTATAGCATTACCAAACGCTATAGGAAAGCCTTCTAATAGCAACGTAATTCTACTGTTATCGACCTCTAAAACCTCAATATCTTCCTTCATATTTTTCCCCTCTTTTAGGACAAAAAGGGAAGGGTAAGTAAGGACTATACCCTCCTACCTCTTCTTCCTCCAGGCCTTCTTGTTGTATCATGTGGAAGCGGCGTTACGTCCTCTATCCTCCCTATAACGAACCCTGCTCTAGCAAGCGCTCTAATTGCTGATTGAGCGCCTGGCCCTGGGGTCTTAGGGCCATGACCACCTGGGGCTCGAACCTTTATGTGTATTGCTGTTATTCCCCTGTCCATAGATGCTTGCGCAGCCCTTATTGCTGCAATCATGGCAGCATAAGGTGATGGCTTTTCTCTATCAGCCTTAACTACCATTCCTCCAGAAACCCTTGAAGAAGTTTCTGAACCAGTTAGATCTGTTATATGTATGATCGTGTTGTTAAAGCTACTGTAAATATAGGCAATTCCCCACTTAAGTTCCCTGAATGCCATCATACTTCACCTAATCCGAGGTCTCCTTTCCTCTAATAATCTCACCAATACGATCTCCCGGAGGATATGAGATTTTATCTTCTTCATTTCTTGGTACAATATAACCGGGGCTTGTAACCCTCCTTCCCTCTATCGCTATATGTCCATGAGTTATTAATTGTCTTGCCTGGTATATAGTATTTGCTAGTCCTTTTTTGAACACTATTGTTTGTAGCCTTCTCTCTAGAATATTTTCAGATGTAAGTCCAAGGATGTCATCAAGGCCTGAATCCTTACTTATCAGCCCCAGCCTATATAATCTATCTAGTAGGCTTTTGCTGGCTTCAGACCTTTCGGGTTCAGGTAATGCCATCAAAGACCTTGCCTGGTGCCTCGTTTTTCTTATAAACGTCTCGGCTATCCTTAGCTCTCTTTTGTTCCTAAGGCCATACGTTCCCATTATCTTTAGTTCTGCCTCCAATCTCTCCTTAATCCATGGATGTCCTGGGCCTTCCCACTTCTTTCTAGGTTTTTTCGGATCTCCCAAGCATATCACCTTCCTTTCTTAACCCCTACGGTCATGCCTAGCCTTCCCGTAGTGTGGGTTCTCTGCCCTCTAACCTTTAAGCCAAGTTTATGCCTTACTCCTCTCCAGGAATTTATCTTCTGCTCCCGTTCTACGTCACGCCTTGCGACGAAGATCAGATCAGCTCCTATAAGGTGTTTGTCTTCTCCAGTTTCATAATCCCTTCTCCTATTGTACATCCAGCTTGGTAGGTTAAGTTTTGTTAGGTCAAAGAGTATACCTTCAAGCTCCTTTAGTTCTTTATTTGTAAGATAACCTATCCTTTTATTAGGATCAATTCCTAGTTTCCTTGTTATTGCAAGTGCCGTAGGAAAACCTATGCCCTTTATCTTGCTCAACCCATATATTATATTCATGTTGCCATCAATATCTGTGTTTGCGATCCTTATTATATACTTGAATGACCCTTCCCTGCTTTGCCTTGTCGACATTCATTATTCCCCGAGATTTGCTAAGCGCCTGCCTTAGACCTCAAGTCTTTAATTTTCTCTATGAGCCCTTTTAAGTCGCTTTCTGCTTCTCCTGGATCTATTACCGCTACGCTGGCCGCGCTCACTTCTATTTTAACTGACTCTCCTAGCCTCTTCTTACTAGGCACGTAGACGAAAGGCGTTTTCTTGGAGTCACACAAGAGAGGAAGGTAAGCGACTATTTCTGGTGGGTCGACATCTGTTGCTATTACCACCAGCTTAGCTAGACCCCTCTCAATAGCTTTTGTGGTTTCGTTAGTCCCCTTTTTGACCTTACCGGTTTCACTAGCTTTATTGACTACTCTATATACTTCCTCTACCAGATCCTCTGGCACCTCAAACAACACATAATCTTGTTTAGCCACTTTTCATCCTCCTCCCCTATTTCTCTGGGTCGTCTCTATTCTAAGTTAAGCGAATAACTTTTAAATGTAACGCATTCACAAACCAATAGGTGGTTGATATGACTTGCCTAGAAAACATATCTTCGGGTAAAGAAGCCCCTAACGTTGTAAACATGTTTGTCGAGATACCTATGAACAGCTCAGTCAAATATGAATTTGACGATGAAGGTTGTTTCATCAAAGTAGACAGGTTCTTATATACAAGCATGTTCTATCCATTTAACTATGGTTTCATACCAAAAACAAAGTCTGAAGACGGTGACCCCATAGATGTATTGTTGATAAGTAGGGAGCCAGTCATGCCAGGAACTACAATAGAGGTAAAACCTATAGGGATGTTGATAATGCAAGATGAAGCCGGACCTGACAGCAAGATAATAGCTGTACCAAAGGAGAAGCTTGATCCGATATATGGGGCTTGGTCAGATATCGATGAAATACCAGAATGGATAAAGAAAAAGATCTCTCACTTCTTTGAGCATTATAAAGAGATAGAGCCGAACAAATGGGTGAAGGTAAAAGGCTGGAAAGGAGCAGAGAGCGCTAGGAAGGAAATAATGGATGCAATAGAGAGGGCAAAGAAAGAAGGTCTATGAAATAGCTATTATTATCACATTATTTAGGTTTGATCCTGTATGCCCAGTTTTTATTAATGAATTTATTTTTTCCAGAACTCTGTAGCTGTTGTTATTGTTCAATTCTTGGATAAGATTAATGTTGGTCTTCTTAAGCTTCTTCAGATCATCGGTACCTATGATTGCTCCCGCTGCGTCTGTTGGGCCATCTATCCCGTCTGTTGCAAATACTAGTAATGAGACATTTCTATCAAGGCTTTGTTGCATTTTTATGGCCCATGCAAGCGCTAATTCTGTGTTTCTTCCTCCAATGCCATTGCCTTTAACTGTAACAGATGTTTCGCCTCCTAGGATTAAGGCAAGAGGCGGCTTCCTTGGTATTTTTTTATTGATAGCATCAAGCGTTATTGATGCTAACATATAACCTACTTCCCTAGACTCCCCTTCAAGCCTAGAAGTTAGGATCAAGGTTTTGTAGCCTATTTCTTTTAGCTTTCTTGAAACAGCCCTTAGCACTGCTTCGTTATTAGCTACTATCTTATTTCTTACCTTTCTCAGCTTCTTGTCCCCAGGTTTTAAGGTCTCAGGTATTTTGCCTTCCATACCTTCATTTATAACCTTCATAATCCTTCTAGGAACTGCATCTCCAAGGCCATTATTGATTATTATTCTATATGCATCTTCAAAGGTCGTGGGATCGGGTACCGTTGGTCCAGAGGCTATTTGATCTATTTTATCACCAGGGACGTCACTCGCATAGAGCCCGTAGGTCTTTGAGGGATATGAATATTCTATAAGCCTTCCTCCTTTTATCATTGAGAGGTGTTTTCTGATAGTATTTATACCAGAAATTTCTATGCCAGACTTCAGTAGAACTTCGTTTAATATCTTAATATCATCAAGTGTTATATTATCTAAGGGCTTTTCTACGAGGGCTGACCCTCCACCAGATATGAGATAAATGGTGTTCTTTTTAGATTGTTTAGACCACTCAATTACTGCGTCACCAGCCTTTATGCTGTTTTCATCTGGTATCGGATGGCTCGATTCTATTATTTCTAAGGAGCCTACCTTTGGTCTTCTTCCCCCTCTTGGGATAACTATGACACCACCAGCTATCTTATCTTCCAATACTCCAAACGCACCTTGAGACATAAGCCCAGCGCCTTTTCCAAATGCTATTAATATGAGCTCTTTTCCAGCAAACTTCTTTAGGCTGTTTGTAACAGGACGTGAAAGGTCTGCGGCTGTGACTATAGTTTTTATTATGTTATATAGATCTGACTTTGGATCCAGATCCACCTCTGATTCCCTTGTTATATAATTTCTGGTGGAGGTATTATTCAGGTGTTATTAAGCCATACATCTAAAGACCTATAATAGATAATAAAAATAACGAGCTGAGGGATAAGGCATGATATCAGATATAGTTAGAAAGATCTTTGTAAGAAACCAATCATACAAAGAAACAGGTGTAGCGCAGGGTGGAATAGATTATGATGAAATCTTGGCCCAGCTAAACATGGTTAAGTTTGAAATAGATAGAATTAAAACAACAATAGCAGACGAAATACAAGTATATTATAAGAAGATGATGGATGCAATAAGGTCGAAGGACAGGGAAGGGAGCGAGATAAATGCTGCAGAAATAGTCTTAAAGAAGAGGGTGTTAAAATCAATACTTGCCTATGGGAACATGGTTGAGCTAGCAATTAGGAGAGTTCAAGATACGAGAAGCCTAGAATCCATAGTTAAGATAATTGGTCCATTAAGATATGCCATGGGCGCTATGGACGAGTATTTAGCTAGCGTTGCACCACAGGCGGTTACAACGTTGAGCAATGCAATAGAGGTGACTGAGGGTGTTATAAGAAAAGCAAGGATGATAACGGATTCAATTCCTAAGGCAAGTAGCATGGGTGAGTTATTGCCAGAGGCCAACGAGCTTTTATCAAGTGCCTTTGTTGAGGCCGAAAAGGAAGTAGAGAAGCTCTCGCCAAAGGTTCCTGAAAGCCTAGATCCAGAGGCTATAGAAAAGAAAATCTTAAACTATATAAAGCAAAAAAGTGGTCTACTAAACCTAAAGAAGGCGAGTGAGGATCTCGGAATACCCTTAGAGGCAATAAAGGAAGCTCTCTATAGGTTAGAGACAAGGGGCGTTATTAAGGTAGAGATACCTAACAAACAAACAACCTAATTTTTTAGTTGTTTACGCTTTAAACATTGGGTTTTTATTTAATGTTGAGGGGGCAAGTATGAATGAAACTAATCCGATTGCAATGCTTGAAAGGGTTGCTAGAAAGAAAATCCAGGAAGCATTGGAAGCAGAAAGAAATAAGGATTATGGGGAAGCAATAGATAAGTACAAGAAAGCTATAGAGGCTTTGGAAGAGATAGTAAGAAACTATCCAGACCATACAATGGTTCGATTGTATAGAAAGACAATAAATGAGCTAAAGATAAGGTTGAAGTATATTGAGGGTAAGGCTTCCCAAGCAATTGGAGAAGGGCTTCCTAATGAAATTAGGGTAGAGGTAAATGAGGAATCCCTAGAAACTTTACCAGATTTCGTATTGAAAGAAAAACCTGTTGTGACCTTTGATGATATAGCCGGACTAGAAGAGGCCAAGAAGGCGATAAAGGAATCGATTTTATATCCTGTAAAGAGGCCTGACCTCTTCCCCCTTGGATGGCCTAGGGGTATATTGTTATATGGACCTCCAGGGACCGGGAAAACAATGCTTGCAGCTGCGGTAACAAATGAAATTAATGGAGAATTTATCTACTTAGACGCAACAAATATAATGAGCAAATGGCTTGGGGAAGCCGAAAAAAATGTTAAAAAGGTATTTGATTATGCTAGGTCTAAGGCCTCAAAGGGTAACCCAGTTATAATATTTATAGATGAGCTGGATGCTATGTTAGGCGTGTTTTCTAATGAAGTTGGTGGAGAGGTAAGAGTAAGAAACCAGTTTTTGAAAGAGATGGACGGATTACAAGATAAATCTAAAATACTTCACGTATATGTTATTGGAGCTACGAATAAACCATGGGCCCTAGACGGGCCCTTTATAAGGAGATTCCAAAAAAGGATTTACGTTCCTTTGCCCGATAGGGATGCAAGGATAAAGATGTTGGAGTTGCTCACCTCAAAAATAAATATTGACAATAGTGTTGATTTTGAAAAGATAGCAGACATGCTAGAGGGCTATTCTGGTAGCGATATAAGGGATATAGTGCAAGATGCGTATATGAGGGTTGTGAGAGAGTATTTCGAGCTCAACGGCGAGGATGGTAATGTAAGGCCTGTAACACAAAACGACTTCATCGAATCTATCAGGTTAAGAAGACCTAGCATTTCAAAGGAAATGATAAAGCTCTATGAAAAGTGGGATGAGAAGTTTGGTGCCATCTAAGAAAATCAAATAAGCTTAGATCTTCTGCCTTCATTACTGTGCACTTTTTTGGCTAAGAACTGCAAATTTTTATTGTTCATCTTAGTTTTATAGAGGTTTCTTATTTTTAGTAACCAATTTCTAGGTGTATCAAAAATCAAAAGGCATCTATTTACGGTGTTATATCTATGGATTATACACCTATAATTTTTAATGCTATATATTGGAATACACATGGTATATATCTGATTGTTCTTAGGTTTCTGTAGTCTTTTCCCCACATCCATATGTACTTTTTAGAAGCTTCGTCTAGATTATGGGCTTCCTCCTTGTTTAGGGAAATGCTCGATGCCCCTGCATATTCCTTCACTCTCCATTCTTTCCTAGTTCCAGGGATTGGCAATACGCCTTTATTTAACAACCATGCTAGGCTTATCTGGGACTTTGTTGATCTCCTTTCTCTACTTATTTTTTCGATGGTATTAATCAATTCCTTATCCTTTATAATTATATCAAATTTCTTCTCTACTTTTTGTGCTATAGTTTCCTTTTTATTTGCGCCTGTAAGCGCTCCCCTTGCAAGGGGACTATAGGATATAATCTCTATCTTTTCTTTTTTTGCAAGAGGAATTATGTTTATCTCCGGGGTTCTAAAGCCTAGGTTATATTCTATTTGGTTCGATACCAGCTCATATCTTTTTGTACATTGTATTGCACTCTTAAGAAGCCTGCCAGAAAAATTGGAAACGCCTACGTATTCAGTGTAACCTTTTTCAACCATTTTCTCTAGCCCTTTTATCAGTTCACACAGCGGAATCCATATTGGAGGGGGCCAGTGGAGTTGCAGAAGGAATGGTGTGAACCCAAGCCTCTTAATGGAATTTCTTACTCCCTTCTCTATAAAATATGCTGTAGGTCTAAACCCTCCAACCTTTGTTGCTACAAAAGCTTCATCTACCATCCCAAGCTCTCTTAGTGAGCTGCCTAATGAGGCTTCACTCTTTCCGTTACCATAGACTTCTGCTGTATCAAAAAAATTTATACCCGAATCTAGCGCACTTTTTACTATGTTTATAGCCTTTCCTGTATCACCTTTCCAAGAAGTTGAACCTATCTGCCAAAACCCAAGACCTATAACGCTTGTTTTTGCACGTGTTTTCCCGAAGATTTTATACTTCATTTTAATCGCTTGCTTTTATTTTGATTAAAGGTTTAAAACAGCTATATAGATTCAATTTTCTGGTTACCAATTACCTTGGATTAATTTAAATGTCGCTTTGGTGTAATAAATCAGCAATAACTATTGATTTTTAGTATAAGGTATGATCTGGGCTAATAGTGTCCCCATTTACTAAACCCTAGCAGAATATTAGAGAGGATTCATATAGGGTTTACAAGGTTTGGTTGTTTTGCAACAACGCAATCAATATTAGTTTTATCCTTTACAAGAATTTTAAGGATAAATATTTTTGAAGTATTCTATAGAAAGGGTGTAACACTTGAAAGTAGTTGAGATACGAAAAATAGCTGATATTAATGAATTGGAAGGCATAGTTGAGGTAGAAAAGTCTGCTTGGAATATGCCAGACTATAGGGAAGCCGTACCAGTTCATATGCTCAGGGCACTAAAGGATAATGGTGGCCTGATTTTAGGGGCATTTAGTAATGGAAATCTAATAGGCTTCTCTTTTGGTTGGATAGTAGGATGTGGAAGCTCTGCCTATTTCTATAGTCATATGAGCGGAGTGAGGCATAGCCATAAGTACAAAAATATTGGCTTCAGGTTAAAGTTAAAGCAAAGAGAAGAAGTATTAAAGATGGGTATAAAGCTAATAAAATGGACATTCGATCCACTTCAGGCTTTAAACTTAAACTTTAACTTAGAGAAGCTAGGAGTTATTGCAAGGAATTATAAGAAAAACTACTATGGTAACATAAGGGACTCAATAAATAGGGGTCTAGACAGCGATAGGGTTGAGGCTGAGTGGTATTTAGATAGTAATCATGTCATAAGGAGGATAGAAGGTATAGACAAAACTCCACCCCCAAATGAGTTAGTGAAAAATGGGGGCAGAATAGTTATAGATAGGCAATTAAAGTTTGGGATGGAAGTTCCGGTAAAAAAGGACTTTGCTATAGATGTAAAAACTATATTAATAGCAATACCAAAAGAAATATCCTCTATAAGAAATGCCAGCATAGATATAGCTAGGGCGTGGAGGCAATACACTAGGGAAGCGTATGAATTTTATTTAGGGAAAGGCTATATTCTCTCGGGTTTTTCTAAAGACGAGGAGGGCAATGGATATGCTATTTTATTTCACTCAAACCTAAATGATATACTGGGTGGTTAGTTTGGAGCTAAGAAAGGTTGAGCTTTATGAGATCTGGGTAAGGTTAAAGGAAGAATTTGAGACGAGCTTTGGAAAGACGATAGAAAGGCCTGCAATTCTAGTAAGAGTAGAGGAGAAGAGTGGTGAAGAGGGTTGGGGCGAATGCGTAGCAGGTGAAGGACCTTGGTATAGCTACGAGACTTGGGAGACAGCATGGCATATATTGAACGAATTTATAGTTCCAAAAGTTTTAGAGAAAGAAGATATTGATATAGATGGTTACGAAAACCTTGTATCAAAAATAAGAGGTCATAATATGGCAAAAGCAAGCCTAGAGATGTCCTTATGGGATCTAGAGGCTAAGCTAAGGGGCGTCCCCTTATGGAGACTTTTAGGAGGTAAAAATAGGCATATATTGAGTGGAGTTAGCATAGGGATTCAAAAAAGCGTAGATGGGCTTATAAAAAAAGTAGGTGATTTTTTAGAAAAAGGTTATAAGAGGATAAAGATAAAAATAAGGCCGGGCTATGATTTAGAGCCTATAAGCAGAATTAGGAATGAGTATGGTTATGATTTACCTCTCCAAGTGGACGCGAATTCTGCTTATAGAATAGAGGACTTAGATGTATTTAGGAAGATAGACAATTATGCCTTGCTAATGATAGAACAGCCCTTGCACTATAAAGACCTTGTGGATCATGCCGAGTTGGCAAGGCATATAAAAACCCCTATTTGCCTAGATGAAAGCATAGAAGATGTAAATGATGCAAGGAAGGCCTATTACTTAGGATCTGCTATGATAATAAACATAAAGCCAGGAAGGGTTGGTGGGCTAAGGGAGACCTTAAAGATACATGATTTCTGGTATAGCGTAGCGAATAGGCCTGTTTGGATTGGTGGAATGCTTGAGACAGGCATAGGAAGGGGTCATTTAGTGGCAGCTGCCACATTACCTGGTGTTAAATATCCAAGTGATATAAGTGCAAGCGATAAGTACTTTGAAAAAGACATAGTGGAGCCTGAGTGGGTATTGAATAAGGATGGCACAATAACTGCACCGGAGAGGCCCGGGATAGGCGTTGAGGTTTTGTTTGATGAAATAAAGAAAAATATTAAGAGATCCAAAGTTTTTTCTAGGGCTTGATCAAAAATGTCAACATAAAGATCAATATAATTATTATGGTTCCTGATATAATGAAATCCTTTATTCTATAACCCGCTGTGTTATAGACTATTAGGTTTGCTTGATGCGAGAATGGTGTTATAAAAGACGCTGATGTACTCATTGCTAATATAGTGGCGCTTATTAATGGATTTGGAAAGGATAGTGCAATAGGTGCTAGGATAATTGCAGTAGCCACATATCCCACGGTGTTTGCTAATATTAGTGCTACAACAAACAACACAACAGGGGATTCATGGATAAATGATGCTATATATCCTGTTAAACCGCTTGTAATCATAACATTTCCTATGGATAGATACGACCCTATAAAAATAACAGCTGGCCACTCTATGTATTCGTATAGCTTCCTTATTGTCGTCGTTCCGCCAAAGGTACATATTAACGCTCCAGTTAAAAAAGATATTGACATGCTAAATCCAAGGGAACTCATAATAACTGCAACGCCTAGACCTATTAAGGATGATAAGGCCTTTTTTCTATTAAATGATTTAAGACCTTTCCCCCCTATGGGCAACAGGTTATATATTGACGCTACCCTCGCAACGTCTTCCTCTTCTCCCTCTACTAGTATGACATCGCCTGGCGTAAGCGTATATTCTGGAACCCTGTAGAGGTTTCTCCCGGAGGCAATTCCAATGATAGAAACGTTATAGCCTTCCACAAGCGGTACTTCCTTTATCTTTCTCCCCCTTATCCTAGAGGAGCTGGTTATAAGTAGCTCGAATAGTTGTCCTTTAGTAGTTGTTCCCCTTTCTGATATTTTAATCCCTTTTGAGGATAGGAGTAGGGGTAAGTCTTCTGGCTTTATCTTCAATAGCAATATGTCTCCTTCCTTTATTTTTCTTACCATTCCTATAAACCTCCAGGGAGAAATGATTCTAACTACCTTCACTCCAAGGGACTTCTCAACATATTTTGGGCTCTTGCCTACGAAATCACTATTTCCACTGACTTGTGCCTCTACTACATAGCTAGAAACGGAGACTTCTTTTAATGACCTTACCTTTTGTTCTCTCTTGCTAATTAGTGGCGTTACTAAGAACACAATCACGACGACTATTATAAAGGCCTGCATTAGCCCTATCTTGGCGAATTGAAACATGCCTAGTGGATGTCCAAATTTGTTATACCATTCGTTTGCTATGATAATATTAGATAGGTTTCCTATTATTGTATACCTCCCACCTAATATTGATGAATATGCCAAAGGAAGGAGATATTTTGAAGGAGGTCTATTTATCTTTGACGAGATGGAGTATATAAGGGGAATAAAAGCAATAGTAAGGGTAACATCACTAATGAATCCAGAAGCTACAATAACTAAGGAAAGAAGGAGTAGTAGCAAAACCTTTTCATTTCTTATCCTTGATGTTAGCATATTTCCTGCTACTTCTAGCACTCCTGAATCAGAGAGTGTGCCACTTATTATCATGGCTGATATAAAAACAATTACCGTTATGGATGCAAAGTTCTCCAATGCGTTCGTAGGTGTTATATAGCCAGCAAAGACTAGGATAAGCATCGTTAAAATGCCAACTATGTCATACCTAATTTTTCTAGTTAATAGTAGGAACAATGATACTATTATTATTGCTGCTAGTGAAATTAGTCTGATTTGCATCATCTTTCTTAGCCACTCTTTGTTTTTCTTTCCATTAATGGTTATTAAGATTATTTTTTATAAACATCTATTTGGCTTTAACTAACGGGATACCATAATGATAAAATTTGTGGCTGATGCGATGCTTGGGAAGCTTGCAAAGTGGCTTAGGCTACTTGGATACGATGTGCTCTACTCGGCGGAATATAGTGATAGCCAGATTATAGACATAGCAAGAAGGCAAAGCAGAATGATATTAACGAGTGATAGGGGCTTGTATTATAGAGCAAAGAAAATAGGCATCGGAGTTACTCTCTTGACCTTATCAAAGCCTGTGGAAATGCTTGCTACCCTTTATTCAAAAGGATTAATAGAATTAGAGGTTGATCCAAATAGAAGCAGGTGTCCTCATTGTAATGGCAGGTTAATTAGGGTAGAAGATAAAAACATGGTCAAAAGCAGGGTTCCACCTGGGGCTTTAAAGACCTATAAGGTGTTCTATATATGTGCATCTTGCAACCAAGTTTATTGGGAGGGTAGCCATTGGAAGAACATTAGGAGGATAGCAGATGAGGCAAAGCTGATTTCTGCTGAGATAAAGTCGACTTAGCTTTTTCTGGCTTTTAGCTGATAGACAAGTTCTATATAGTGGGGAGCGAGTTTTAGTATGTCTCTCTTTGATAAAATACCTATAGGCTTTGAGGTACTAGAATCAAGTATGGGAAGGTGGCCTATTCCTTTGCTCCCCATAAGTTCTGCAGCACTATCAAGCGGTGTATCATCAAAGGCATAATATGGATTCTTGGTCATTATTTGTCCAACGCTTACATTTATTGGTTGTAATCCTTTAGCAACCACTTCTCTTATTATATCACTCTTAGTCACTATACCTAACAGGCTATTGTCCTCATTGACTATTACTACTGCGCCAATATCATTTTCTACCATAAGCTCTGCTATGTCATTTATGTTCTTTATAGGTGAAGACGTTATTAGAGGTGAACTCATTATATCCCTTACTAAGTACTTTCTTACACTTGCTACCATTCTTTCTGCTCACCATTTTATCTAGCTGGATAAAAACGGGTTAATAGGCTATTCTGTAGTTTATTTTCATTAGTGGGTGTTATAGATTTTGTTCAGACTTAACACCGCTATGAAGCTTCCAATATTATTAGTGGATCTTTCCTATTCTAGGTCATTATAGGTTCTTGTTAGGACAGGTTGTCCTCTTCTTTGCGTTTCATCATAACTGTAATTCACAGGGCTTTTTTTATAGATAATAACAAAACGTTTTCATATATAGTTAGGGAAGCTTACAGCGCTTCCCTTTTTCTCCGCGTTAGATAATGCTGGTAAATTAAAAACAAGAAATTGATACGGCATATTAAAAAACCTGAAAGGTGCGTGAGGAGAGTTTTTCTTTCCGAAAAAGTCCTGCTATATGAAGAGCTAAAAAGGTTATCCGCTACGAGCAGTGCAGAAGTTTTATCCATAACAAAGTGGCGGATAATCAGAAGGAATCAAGGGGTTCTTTAGAACAAACAATACGTGCTTTTTGCAACTGAAGGCTTTGCCTTTTAAGGCGAAGATGAAAGGCTTATAATTTGTGGATGCATTTAAAAAGCTCCCATAACCCTGGGTTTCCTAAATGAAATAAGGGGTAACTGGGAATAGATGCAAAATAGGGCATCTCTGACAAGCCTAACTGCCCCGCAGGCGTGTCCCGAATAGGTGTTGAGAATTGATGAACGCCCTAAAGGGAACCCCACCCTTTAGGATGCGGAGGAGGTCAGTTCTTAACTATGTTCATGATACCTATAGCATCTCTACTATATGTGAAACTATACTTAAGGGCAATCCATTATTCTCTAGGCTTTCATCCATTTCTCTGGCAAAGTCCATCATCAGAAATAGTATCCTAGGACAGGCTTCTTTTCCTATCTAAACTTTATTTTGGCTTCATCAACTAACTTCTAACTCTATTAACATATTTCCAATATTGCTTGTGTAATCCAAGGCCTTATTGCTACCTATCCTTTAAGGTACTTAACATTATATGGTAAGTATAACCTCTTTAGGAGAGTTATGTGCCTTGTTGATCTAGGTGGTAATAATATTCCTTTTTTAATTGCCATTATGACGTTCCATTTTGATAGCAAGGGTGGTTCAATTATTAATACGTTTTCTTTTCTTATATTTGTATATCTTTCTTTTATCTTTATGCCCTTTATGTACCATCTATATTCTTTCTCAAAATTTTTTATTTGTATATAGCCTTCTATATTGTTTTTGCACATCTTTATTTTATTATTTGCCTCTTCAAATTCCTCAACGCATAGAATAGACTTTATGTGGGAAATTTCATCACGTAGTGGGAACTTGAGAGTATAGATTCTGAACCACTTATCAACTACTATTTCTTCGTCATTGATATAGTCTATAAGAAAGGCTGGAATATATCTGGCTTTTAACATCCTTAATGTAGTGGCCCTATGTGCACCATCTATTACTCCCATAGTGTCTTTATCTACGATTATCGGTTTTCTTATAATACCTCTTTTTTCTATTTTTGCCATCAGGTTCTTGACATGCGACATGAAGACTAGTTCATGGTACTTTAATGTAGAAACACTTACTAGCCCTACGTGTATTTTTCTCTTTGCAACCTCGATCATTATTAAGCCGCCAAAATAAAGTAGACCTCAGCTTAGAAAATTGCAAACATAACATTATTATCTTTTTATCTCTTATATCTGCGGAAAGACGAGGATCCCCTTCTCCCATAGCTTCTAAAGCCTTGGTTACTAGCTTTTGGTGTATCTTCTGGGACTTCTTCCGAGGTCGGTACCTCATCTTCTCCTATTTTCTTTATCTCTCCGCGAAATCCTACATTAAGCTGAACTTCACCTCTAAAGCTTGTGGTCCAACCACCATTTATTTCTATAGCATCACCTTCATCTACTTTCCCTGTCTGAGATCCCCATATAGTTAGCTTTACTCTCCCGGTATCATCCCCGACAACAGCTTCGCTAATTGTTCTGTCCCCTCTCCTTGTGTGTATTACCTTCGGTTCGCCAGCGCTTAGAACCCTCACCTTAACTGAAACGTTATCTTCCCCCTCACGGAGGTCCATAACCTTACGATTACCTTCTTTATTTAACGCCAAATTTCTCACACACATTTATCCTAGCAATTATAGATTTAGAGGCTAATACTTAAAAGGTTTCTCTCTCAAGGTTCATCATCCTTGCTTATGCATGACTTAAACAACTATATTGACTTGAGAGGTCTAGGGTTTGATACTTGGTTTTTCCTTTAGAAGCAAAACGGATAATGTTTAAGAGGTAATACAGACAAATAATAACAAGGAGGAGTAGGGTTGCAAATTATTCATATGTCTGATCTTCATATTGGTGCGAAGCCACACAACGAGCCAACTATATATAACGATATAATTGAGGCTTTCAGTAATTCCGTTGAGATTATAAAACAAGAAAAGCCAGACTTGGTAGTAATAGCTGGCGACATATTTCATACCCCAAAGCCTGATAATGATTCTTTAAGGTTTGTAATGGCCAAGTTCAAGGAAATCGCTTCTTTCGATATACCAATAATCTTGGCTCACGGAGAGCACGACACTCCTGGAAGGAGGGAATCGACAATACTCCAGGTTATATCCTCAGCACTAGACAAGGTCTATGCGCCATACTACGAATCCAAACCTTCTAGTAGTGGAGAGCCTGTATATGGCAATATAGTCAAGGATACTTGGATGAAGGTGAGGGGATTAAACATTTTTGTTTACCCATTTAAAAAGATGAGCCAAGAAAAGAGGAAATCGTTTTCAAAGCAATTATTGCCATACTATAACAAGTTTATTAAAAGGGAAGGAGGGAAAAGCATATTTGTTGGTCATTTTTCTATAGATCCTATATTTGTCTACGATGCAATTGCTACTGAAGATGATCTGCCAGACGCGAATTACATAGCATTAGGTCACGTTCACAAAAGGCATATAATAAGGGGACCGAAATATTTTGTGTATCCAGGTTCTCTGTACCCTTTAGATATAAGGGAGGCAGAATACAAAAACAAGAGAGGACCGATACTGGTAGATTTATCTTCGGATGAACCAAGCATAGAGGAGATAGGTATTCCTATAAGGAGCAACGTAATAGGTGATCTTGAAATAAACGATGAAAGGCAGATAGATAAGAAAATTAAGGGTTTTGTCGAGGTAAAAAAAGTACAAGCAGGTCATAAAAAACCAATAATATACCTCAGAATTAGGATGGGGAAAAACGTATATTCTAGGGTTGTCCTGCAGAGCATAGAAAGGGTTGGCAAAGAAACTGACGTTGTCATAATTCCAATATTAGAAAGGGTTGGTATTAAAGAGGAAGGGACTTATCGTATAAGCTCAAGCGATAGAAACTCTTTAGATCCAGTGTTTGTCATGGTTAATAGCTTGAAAATAAAAGAAGAAGTCGCTAAGCTTTTAATAGAGCTTAGGGATGCCTCGCTAAATGAAAACGATGAGAAGGTGGATGAGATACTCTCAACACTTTCAACTATAGCGTATAGTGATTTGAAGGTGTGGATATAATGGGATATTTTATAATAGATTCTCTGGTAATAAAAGACTTCATAAGTCATAGTTACACTAAGATGGATTTCTCTTCTGGAAGTATGGCTATATTAGGGGAGAATGGAGCCGGAAAGAGCAGCATTTTAGAAGCAATCTTTTATGCATTCACGCTAAAGCCTTGGAGGGAAAGGTCCTACATAGTTAAGGCTGGTTCACATAGATCTGTTATTAACATCATTCTTAGAGAAGCTTATGGAAATACAAAACTAGAGCTTAACGTAACACTAAGTAAGAGGGGCAATAGCATAATCAACGATGTTCTATTAAAAAGAAATGGGAAGATAGAAGCTACGAAGGTTGAGGACTATAAGAGGCTATTGTGGCAATATCTTAATATTGGTACCCTTCCAAAAATAGAGGAATTTCTTCAAGGTAGTGTCATAGTAAAGCAAAACATATTGAGCAACATAGCTAGCAGAATGAGCGATTCAAGGAAAGACTTTAAAGAATTAATAGAAAGTGCGCTTGGAATAAACATTTATAAAGAGGCACAGAAGGGCTTAAAGAGTATCGATATAAAACCCTCAACTACCCTTGGAGGCCAAGTATTTAGTATAAGACAGAAGCATAGAGATATCTTAAAACAAGGAGTGGAGGATAGAAGGAGTGATGTTAACAATATTATAAAAACCATTAATGAAACAAAAGATATGATAAAGAAAAAATTAGAAGAAAAAAGGGTCATAGAAGAGAATTTAAAAAATTTGAAGGAAGAAGAGAAAGAGTTGCAAAGCAAACTATTTGCATTAGGTTCTATGAGATTGAAAAAAGAGGAGATCGAAAGGCAAAAGGAGAAGCTAAGCAATGAAATCGAGGAGATCGAAAGGCAAAAGGAGAAGCTAAGCAATGAAATCGAGGAGATCGAAAGGCAAAAAGATATAGCAGGTTTATATAGCGATATTATTAAGTATGAGGAAGTTTTACGAAAGATATACAAGCTAGAGGCTGAGATAGCTGAGCTTAGAGAGATGAAGAGGAACTATGAGATTCTCTTGAGCACGAAGGCTGACGAAGAAAAGTATAATGAGCTGCTGCAAAATAAGCAAGAAATAGAAAATAAAATAAGTACCCTTAGACTGAGAAAGGCCGAATTCCAAGGGTTATACGATAGATTTAAAAAGGTTAAGGTAAGGCTAGGAAAATTATATAATGGCTATAGGGATGTACTTGCTGATTATAAAGAAGACCTAGAGGCTTTTAGAATAGATGGGTTGCTAAATAAAATAAAGGCTGAATTGGACGCAACCAAGAGAGATTACGAGTCCTGTACAAATAGAAAAAATGAGATGATTGATAGAATAAGCCTTAAGAAATCTACTATTCAGAACATCAAAAAATATTTAGAGGTACTGAAGAAACCTGGGAAAGAGAGCGAGTGCCCTGTGTGTCATAGCAAGTTAAGCGGTAAAACCGTAGAAGATCTGAAGAAAGGCTATGAACAGGAGGTGAAAAGACAGGAGGCTGAATTGAATTTAATAAGAGAAGATTATAACCGCGTTGATAAGTCAATAAAAGAATATGAAAGAAAGATAAGTAGGCTCGAGACCGTAGTTGCTAATCTTGAGGTTATAGCTGGGGAAATAAGCAATGAGATGAAAGAGTCGGAGTTTGGGTTAAGAAAAATAGAGGAAGAAATTAAGGATGAAGAAAAGAGGCTTGAGGATGTTTCAAGCAAGATGAAAGCACTTGAAGATGCCCATAAAAAATACGAGTTCGCAGCATTTTATTTTAGAGAGACGCCAATCGACTATATAGAAAATAGAATTAAAGACTACAAAAGAAAGGTAGATGAATATAACAAGTATAAGGCGCTAGCAGATAAAATAACTAACAAAGTTTTGCTGGTAACAAATTCTAACGATATGAGCAAGGCCAAAGAAAAAGTCATAAACTCAAGGTCTAAGCTATCTTCGCTTAATTTGTACAAAGAGAACTTGAAGAAATATGAAAGAGAACTTGAAGAAAAAGAAAAGGAACTTGAAGAAAAAGAAAAGGAACTTGAAGAAATAAGCCTTAACATGGCTTCTATGGAGGGCGTGGAGGAAAGATATAAGGACCTAAGCGCTAGAATAAAGGAAATGGAAGAAGCAAAGGATAGCCTCTTAATGGAAATAAGTTCGCTCAAAGGTGAGGTGAAAGCGAAAGAAGAAAGGCTAGAAAAATTAAAAGTAGAGATAGGCGAGCTTGAAAGATTAATAAAGAAAATCGACATGGGGTTGGCCTCTATTAATATATTTGAAAAGGTTCAAAAAATATTGTACAGCAACGCCCTGATTGCCCTTGAAAATGAGATGAATAATATCTTCTCTAGGTTTGGTTTGGATTACTCTAGGATAGAAATAAGAGAAAATGATGAAGGGAACCTTGGCGTCTATGTCATCGATAGGTCAGGTAACGAGAGGCCTGTCTCTGTTTTAAGTGGGGGTGAGCAAACGGTTATAGCCCTAACCTTCATAATAGCTTTAAATAAAATAATACAAGCAAAGATAGGTTTCTTAGCATTAGATGAACCTACAGAAAGCCTAGACGAACAGAGGAGGAAGGTCCTAGTAGATGTGTTGGGTAGACTTACAGAAAGCTATGATAATTCCCCACCCCCAATAAACCAGCTGATATTGGTAACTCATCATGCAGACATAATTGACGCTATAGACCAAGTTTGCAATATAAGTAAAAAAGATGGCGTGTCGAAGGTCCAGTGTCAAGGTGATTGAAATGGATTCCAGCCTTATAAATGCGGCGCTTAACAATAGGGATATAATACTAAGCATAATTAGAAAGGCGCAGTATAGTACCAAGTGTAATGTAAGGTGGAGGCAATTACCAGAAAAGTCAGATGACGAATTTGAATACTCTGCCGAGGATGGCGGGGATATGGTATCAGAGTTTGATACCTTTACCCTGTATATGGTGAAATCATATTCTAGCTTTTTTAATCCTTTAAGCCAGCCACACAAATATGCACTCGTCGGATTGCTTATACCTCCAAAGTATGCCCTTTACAGGGTATCAACGTATAGGGAAGTGCTTGAGGCTAAGGCTTCTTTAGATGCTGTTCCTCAAGATGGTCTTTTTCTCTTTGATGGTAGCATATTTCCGGTAGTTACTTGGTGGGCTCCAAGAACTTCAATAAAAGATGGTAAAAGGTTAAGTGAGCTTATAGAGGTATCACAAGAAAAAGTAGGGGATGCGGGCATAGAATATAATAAGCTGATGGATATGTCATTAAACCACCCCCAAGTACCAGTAATATTAATGGACATGGCTTTGAAGAGAGGCGAAATAGAGGGAAAAGAGGAGTGGTACCTTGCTTTAGAGATATTTGAAAAGCTATTCATTTACAAAGAATTAATTAAAAAAATATGGAAAAGAGGATCTATACCGATATATATAACCAAGACGAGCAGATCTACAAAGTTATGCGGGTTAAACCTACCAGACGTTCATATATTAAAAAGGCTAAGGCCATTAAAGCCTGGTTACGTGTTATGGGAAGATAGCCTAGGCATAGGGGTTTACGACAGGATAGGTGAGGGCGCCGAAACTATGTATCCAGAAACGGGTGGGATACGCGATTTCTACACGAAAAGGCTTGGAATATTAAAAATATATGCTAGGCTATCCCAAGGCGGTTCAATCTTGCAAATAGAGGCACTTTTTGATGCGAGCAAAGGAATACCTAACGCTGAGGAATTCTCAGAGGAGGTTTTGGCAAAAATTTTATCGATACCAATGCAAAGAGGCTATCCAACACCCCTAGTATTGGCACATCATCATGCTGTAATAACTAGGAGGGATATGGAGTCTATAATTAAGGTTAGTGGTCTTGAGGGTGAAACAAGGGAGAGGGAAATGCTCGTGTACTTTTAGGGGGGTGATTTTCTTTTGGAATGCGGAGATAGGTTTGTTGGCTACATAATAGGCGAGAGTAGTCCTAGGAGGAGCCTAATTATTTTTTCACATGATAGCGGTATCAGGATTTCGGCCGGTATGTATTTAGCAGTAGAAACAGTTGATGGCTGTATTCTTGGAATCCTCGAACATTTATCTTCAGGCAGCAGGCTCCTGCCAGATACAATAACGGATTCAGAATCCGTTGGTTCAGTTGTTATATCTCTAACAGAGGACGTTCTACTTAGGGAAAGCTATCTTAAGGGAACAGTTAGGTGGTTAAGTTATTTGAACAGCCTGAAAAAAGGTATTGTCGAATCTCCAAAAGTTCCACCAATGCCAGGTGCAAAGGTATATGCAGCTAAGAGGGAGGATTTGGACAATGTCTTCGCACCAAATGAAGATGCTTGGGTTTCTATAGGCAGGCTTTCAACAGCAAACGTCGAATATAAGATAAATATAAACAAGGTACAGAGGCACCTTGCAATTCTAGCAGTAACCGGTGGTGGGAAAAGTAATACCGTTTGTGTAATAGCAAAGAAGGTTGTAAGGGAACTGAATGGAACTATCGTGATATTTGATATGCATGGTGAATACGGTGACCTGAACCTAGGCAACAAGGCATATGTAACAAAGCCATATATAAACCCCATAGCAATGGATCTGAGCGAGTTAAAACAGCTCGCAAAGCTCCCTCCTAATGCTACTAATCAAGAAAGAATTTTGAGGCGTGCCTGGGATTTGTTGAGAGAAAAGCTAAACAAAAACTTGGAGGTTGAAAACTTTATGGCAGAACTTAGGGCAATTGTAGAGGGGATGAGAGAAGGGGGTAAGGCAGAAAGGAAGAAAGCTGTAGATGGCGTGTTGAATAGGCTTGATGATATAATAGATTATTATGGTGATATATTGAACCCTAAAAAAGCTCCGTTGGTTCTAGAAAATATAATACAGCCAGGAAAGCTGACAGTATTTGATTTAAGTGAAGTAGACACCGATGGAGCAGATGCTATAGTAAGCCACTATCTAAGAAGGATCTTACAAGAGAGGAAGAAATGGAAAAGGGGTAAGGAGAAAGGGTATCCTGTTCCAATATTTGTTGTGATTGAAGAAGCCCATATACTTGTTCCTAGTCAAGAAAAAACCTTAAGCCATTACTGGGCATCAAGAATTGCGAGAGAAGGGAGAAAATTTGGTGTTGGACTGATATTGGTCAGCCAAAGGCCAAAGAATCTCGACCAAGATGTGTTAAGTCAGATGAACAACAAAATTATATTGAGGATGGTAGAACCCCAAGATATAAGTTATGTGCAATCTGCAAGTGAAGAGTTGAGTAGCGACCTAGCAAATCTCTTACCAAGCCTAAATCCAGGGGAGGCTATTGTTATAGGTAGCATAGCGAAGCTCCCAGCTTTGGTCAAGATCGAGGAGTGCAGGGATAAGAGGCTTGGACACGATATAGATATAGTTAAAGAATGGTCTGAAAGCAGTGCAGAAATCAGCGAAGAAGAGGTGGAGTCGTACTTTTAAAATGGAGATCTTTTCCTTTTCTCCCTTAAATGGTATAGCTCTCTCGCCCTTAGAATCAAAAAAATTGTTAAGAAATGAAAGGGTTACAATAAACCTAGGCATGAACCAGGCTAGATACATTTCTGATGAAAACCTGATAAGGATATCCTTTCAAGGGAGGATTTATGAGATCAGTAAAGAAACCTTGGAATTCCATGCAAATAGGAGGTCGATCCTTGTTATAGAAGGAAAAAGGATATATGAAGCGGAGGTGAGAACGCAGAGGGCCTATTACAAACTTGTACCGTTAAACAGAGTAAGTGGGGTCACCCTAGAGATAAATGGGATACACATGCATAGGATAAAGGGGACAAGTCCTTTGGATGATGCTAAGAGAAAGGTTGTTATGGCTGGAGTTAAGAATAATTTAAGCGTTTTAGAAGTAGGTACAGGCCTTGGTTACACTACCATAAGTTCCCTAAAGTTTGGAGCAAAAAGGGTTGTCACTATAGAAAAGGACGAGAATGTCTTATGGCTAGCTGAAAGGAACCCTTGGAGTCAATGGCTTCTATCAAATAGAATTGTAATACTTAAAGGAGACGCTTTTTATCTAGTTGATGAGATAAATGAGAGGTTTGACGTTATATTGCATGATCCGCCGAGGTTTATGTCTGATAGTGGAATACTCTATAGCGAAGAATTTTATAGAAAGTTAAGAAAGCTTATTAAGCCTCGGGGTACGATGTTCCATTATATAGGAGATCCGGGAAGGCTTAAGGGCAAGTCATTACGTAGTAAAGTAGCAAGAAGGTTAAAGAGGTCAGGTTTTAACATAGTTCGCTATGATGAGAAGTCTATGGGGCTCATCCTTAAAGTCTAACTATTCTAATTTTTTATGCTTTTAGAATAATAGCCTATATAGCTCTCTTTGGCATGATTTGGCACGATAGATTTGCTAATGATTCTAGGTGATCGATGAGGTCATTTAGCGGATTAAGTAACAGTAAGTTCAACATTCATTATATGCATTAGATCTCGAGTTCAGGGTGTTAGATTTTTTATTTCTAAAAATTAGTTATAAATTGTGTTAGAGAATGACAATTTGTTCAGAACAGCCTCTAGATTGTATAAAAGAATAGATGGGGTGAAACATTGGAACCCTCAATAATATATATAGCTATTCCGATATCCTTTGTTTCGTTCTTCTTAGCCTTAGAAATTGCAATATACATAAATTCTTATTACATAGTAAAGAGGGATCCGCCAGGAGATCCTGCTCAAAAGGTGGTGACCTTACCAAAGGTCTCTATTATAGTGCCTGCATATAAAGAAGGAAAAAACATAGTTGATGCATTGAGCTCCATATCAAGGCTTAGTTATCCTAAGGATAGGCTTGAGGCAATAATAGCTATGGAAAAAGGCGACGCAAAAACATTATCACATTTAAAGGAAGCAGGCATAAGATTTGGTGAAAAATACACAATCTGGAATGGCATAAAGGTCAGAATAGTATTTAATAGAGGTATTAAAGGTAAGCCCTCTTCTCTTAATGAGGCCGTGAAGAAATCAGAAGGTGATATAATTGGTATTTGTGACGCTGACGATATCCTTGAAAGAAATATTGCGATTGAGGCAGTTAGATATATAAAAAGTGGTTTCTCTGCTGTTCAATTCGCAAGGTATATAATAAATACTAGTGGTATAATAGAGGAGTCCCAACAAGGAGAGCTAGAAATAAGTAACAATTATTTTAGCCCATCCTTCGTTTTAATGGGAAAAGTTCCCCCTCTCCTTGGTTCTGGGTATTTTATAGAAAAAAAGGCTCTAGTAGACGTGGGGCTTTATAACATAAAGGCACCTACAGAGGATCTTGACTTGACTATAAAGCTGGCTGAAAAAGGGTATAGAATAACCTTTGTAAATGAAAAAATGGTCTATACTAGGGCTGTAAAGACGTTGTGGGAACTAGTAAGGCAGAGGGAGAGGTGGGTTAGAGGAGCAATACTTTTGATAGGAAAGGCTATTAAAAATGCAAAAAAGCTTTGGCCACTGCTTTCTTTGAATATAATGGTGCCTCTCGTCGGGGTTTTTGGACAGCTTCTCTCTATAGCCTCTTTGGTCTTTATTTTTAGGCCTAGACCAATCCTCGTTATATTGGATATACCCCTTTTTATTTCGATTTTATCCTATTTAATCAAATACATAACTATAGGAAAGAAAGTTAGAAGCATACCGGTGTTGTATGCAGCTTATGCATTGGCTGAATGGGTGACAATATTTAATTTGTTGACAAACCCTTGGAAGTGGACAAAAACAAGAAAGGCATAGTTCTTATTTTTCTCATTTTCGTAGAATTGGATTCTCCTTCTGCCCTAAAGAGCGAGGGTTCTTAGTGTCGATAGAGTGGAAAGGTTTGAGGCTACATTCTACTTGGGTTCAGCCTCGGGCCTCCAGCCCATTACTTCTATTCCGCTTAGGAAACTCAGGTTATGGGGGACTTTTTAAAATATTCACAAATTATAAGCCTTTCATCTTAGCTTAAAAGGCAAAGCTTTCAGTTATAATTGCTTTCCTTAAGTTTGTTTATTATATTCTTCTATACCTATATTATAGAACAGGGCTGTGATATGAGTTTTGAGGTGTTTGATACATTTGCTGAAAAATATGAAGAGTGGTATAGGAAAAATACTATCCTTGCTGAGAACGAAGTGAGGCTCCTGAAACGTTTCTATTTTGGGTATCCCTCTTTAGAGATAGGTGTTGGGACAGGCTTCTTTGCCTATCATTTGAGAATTGATTTGGGTGTTGACTTGGCATTAAATGCATTAAGAATAGCCAAAAGAAGGGTCGAGGTTATTGCGGCGAATGCAAGTATGCTACCATTTAAAGATAAAAGTATAGATTCCTCTCTACTTGCAGTAACGCTTTGCTTCCTTGAAAGACCAGAGGAAGCAGTAGAAGAATTGAAAAGGGTAATGAAACCATATGGAAAAGCTATTGCATGTATCGTGCCAAAGGAAAGTACTTGGGGAAAGTACTATGAGGCAAAGGAAAGTGTATTTTATAAGGTAGCGCATTTCTTTACGGTCATGGAAGTTATTGATCTTTTTAAATCAAAAGGCTTTAGCTACGTTAAAGCTCTAGGTACTCTTAGTTTTAAACCATGGCAAAACCCTATAGTTGAGGAGCCAAAGGCATGGGCTTACGGTTATGATCTAGGCTTTGTATGCATAGAATTTATGATCTAGGCTTTGTAGGATTTGCAATCGCTATCCTCTCATAATTATCTTATAATTATAAGGTAAGAATTAATTCATAATTTCCTAAAGATGTTACACATTTGTTGGAACTGTGGCTAACCATTCTTCTTGATCCAATAATTAAGCGTGTCTAGAACGTTTTCTCCAGACTTTACAATATTTAGTGACATGAGCGCGTTTATTTCTATCAACCCCTTTATTCTTGCTAAGTCTTCTAGGGCTCTAGAGGCATCTTTTTGGGAAGGTGCCAGAATCTTTATTAAGAATTGATAGGGTCCAGTAATCTCATGTAGCTCTACTACATAGTTGAGCTTTTGTATTTCATTTTTCACATAAACAATATTATCTGCCTTCGTTTTCGCAAGGACAAACATCGTTGTCATAAGACCTACCTTCACAGGATCTACTTTTATGCCAAAGCACTTTATTATGCCATTTTCTTCAAGCCTCTTTATCCTAAGGTATACCGTAGCTTCGCTTACGTTTAGCTCATTCGCTATCTGCCTCCAAGGTTTTCTAGAATCTTTTTCCAGTATTTTCAATATCATCATATCCTTTTCATCAAGACCTTGTCTCACATTCAATCACCAATATACTTTAACAGCTTTATTGCGAGATCAGGTCTTCTTGCTAACGCTATAGCTATCCTCTGTTTGTTCATTCTCCCTAAGGCTACTTCTGCATGAACTTGTGCTGGCATTAAAGAGAGAAACTCCCTCCTCTTGTCCCTCTCCATAGTCTGCACCCTCCTGAGTATCTTTCTTTGGATTTTGATTGCCTTTGTAATATCGGCTTTTTCAAGCCTTTCTCTAGGCTCTTTACCATTAACTATTGCCTTCGCAGCTTCTATACCTGATATAATTGATGGCCTTATTCCCTCACCTGTAAGGGGAAAAACAAATCCGGCAGCCTCTCCTATCTTTGTTAGGTTCTTGTGCATATCCAAGCTAACACCACCAACAGCTATCTGTGCTCCAACCATTGGAGAAATAACCTTCGAAGCCTTAAGCATGTAGTTTTTTCTGATGAACCTTTCCAGTAGCTTCTTTAGGTTGTTGACATCCCTATATCCTCCAATCCCAACCTCTGTCCCATTAATTCCTGGAAAAATCCAATAGTATCCTATTATTTCGGTATCGAAAAATATAATTAGCTTATTTAGATCTTCAAGATCCCTTGATTTGACTAGTGTTTGGAGCGCATTTATTTTTTCTCCTTTATAAAAAGTGAATCCACCTGCTAGTATTCCTTTTTTAACCTCCTTTAGTTTACCATTTTCTCTAACCATAGACCTTAAGGGGTTGTAGGTCGACTTCTTTCTGAGTTCAGCTCCAGACTCTATAGCTAGTGATTCCAAGAACGATTCCTTGTTTATTATATACCCCTCTAAAAAATCATTCTCGTCAACAGTTTTCATCTCATCAACATAGAGGGTTACACCTTTAATGACCCTATCTATAAACTCTTTTTTAATTTCTATAGGGAGATCCTTGGTAGATGGAATTCCAAGCCCGCAGGGTTTTTTGGCAAGCCTTTCGTTAGCCTCGTATAACACAACGTTATACCCTGATTTAGCTAGGTAGTATGCAGCCGAGGCCCCAGCCGGTCCTGCACCTATTATCTCTATCTTATCCAACCACAACCCCTATAGGAAATAAGTAAATTAAAGGGTTTAATTCATTTGTTATGGATCAATGCTTCATAGTTTTAAATTGATGCTTTTATCTCATTTTACATAGCTATCGCTATGTGGCATCAAACATACCTGCTTGTTTGGTGTCATGGGGTCAAATGAAACGCTTGTACTTATTTAAATCTTAGACCTTACTGAGCCAATGATCGTGGGTTCAGATCCCATTAGGGACTCTGCATTTCAACTATTATTATAGGCAGTTACCAGGCTGATGTGCATTTTTGTGGTAAGGGTTGTCAATAGGGTCTAGGCTGAAATATTTCATATTCATTACCTTCAGGATCTTTGAAGAAGGTAAGTAGCCCAAAGCCTATATCATTTATCTTATCTACCTTCACTCCTTTAGCTTTCAATCTTTCTACAGCTTCATTTATATCATTTACCTCAAACACAATGCCCGTTCTCTTAGGAAGGGCATCCTTATCTTGAAGCAGTGCAATCACTATGTTTTCTAGAGGAAATTCACTCCAAGTACTCGTCTCAAGGCTTGGCTTCAAACCTATTTTATCTTTCCAGAAAAGGATCATATTAGGGACATCGCGAACACGAAGTATTACATATCTTATACGTGTAAACAATTATTAGTGCACCTCTTGAGTAGTTGATATTTTGCATCGATAAGATATGTATAAGTCTAAGTATAAAACTTTTGGTAAGAATGTTGGCAAAGCATTTTTCAAAAGCTTTACCTTTTATATTATTGTCTTCTTTTTTAATAGACAATTGACGAATATTCGTTGTACGCACACTTATAACCGTTCGTCTACAAACATATTAAATGGGTGAAAGGAGTGAACAAGGAGATATATAATAAGGGGCTTGTTGAGAAGAAAAGGTTTTACGTTACGAAGGAGGATGAAGATGAGCTTTCCTATTACCTAGTAGAATCCTTTGCAGAGGCAGCTTAGAAAGCATTATTGTTTTGCATTAGCACACAAATAAATTAATATATGATTGTTAACATAAAGAGCTACTAGGCTATAAAATGGGTCGTTGCAGAGGATACGAGTTTATAGACCACACAAGCGATGTGTTGATAAGGGCATATGGTAAGACTTTGGAAGAAGCTTTTGAGCAGTCGGCGTTGGCTGTCTATAATATCATCACAGACACAAATAAAGTCGAACCAAAGGTCGAGAGGGTCATAAGCATAGATGGTATTGATCTCTATAACCTATTGTATAGGTGGATAGAGTCCCTTCTTTACTATACAGATGCTGAAGGTCTTGTCTTCAGTTACTTTAAGGTGAATGAAATAAAAAATGAGATAAGGCTGAGTGGTATAGTAAGGGGTGAGAGGTTCGACCCTAATAAACACGAGCATAGAACTGCGGTAAAGGCTATGACCTATTCCCAAATGGACATAGCCTTTAGTAATGGTTGCTGGAAGATAGATTTCGTCGTTGACATTTAGTGGAATATCCTTGTTAGCTTAGCCTTACATTCCGGGCAGAGATCTTCCCCTTTATCGTCAACTTCTGCTATACTATTACTAAAGCTCATAACGCAATACTTATTCTTACAATGGGAAAGGCCAAAGAGGTGACCCAATTCATGGGTACCTTCTTTACCCAGCCTCTCATAGTATTTTTCTTTTTGTTCTTTAAGTCTAGGTGTATAAATAGTTGCTACCTTGAGGTCTATGCTTGCTAAGCCGAAGACGAACCTTAACCCATCATAGTATCCATCGAAACCTGCTACGCCTAAAACATAACTACCCTTTTTACCAAGGAAACCTATGTGTTTTTTTGCGATGAACTCATTTATTTTCTCAGCATCGTACTGCATCCTTCTTATGTTATATGAACTATATGGTGGTTGTAACGGCCATATTACAGGAAAAATTTTTGTGTTAAAAGGAAATTTCCCCTTTAACCTTTCCGTAAGCGCGTTTACTTCATCTGGAGATACATAGCCAATAGGTTGTATTAAAATCCTTATCGTTAGCAACGCCCTTCCCCTTCTATTCCGTTTTATTTTGATATTAAAATTGCATGGCCTTCTATATTGGCCACTTTTCAAGCCTATATGCCATTTCCCAA
>Ga0256829_1000055_pt1 | contig 152903 bp, 150 predicted proteins | sample 131447metaG_FD_185979 | JGI IMG/M metagenome (GOLD analysis project Ga0256829, IMG submission 185979) | Hydrothermal vent microbial communities from Lau Basin, Pacific Ocean - 131-447 | ecosystem: Environmental > Aquatic > Marine > Hydrothermal vents | place: Pacific Ocean: Lau Basin... | reverse complement strand
GGGCCTCGTCGACGTTGATATCGCTGATGGTCATGTCACCGCATGGCATGTCGGTTGTCTGGGTACACTATGCAGAAAAATCAGGTGGTTGGCGACCCCCTACCCACAGCCAACTGAATAGTTACGAGTTTTTAACCTTCATGTTGGAGGCGGGAGATCGGCAGGAGTACCAGATCAACTACGCGCCCTACACGCTGAACCCGGAGCGGTTGGCGGCTGAGATCGCCATATTGGAGTCCGGCGACTGCGGTGAAGAGGAGCGTCACCACTTGTTGCGCCTGCGCCGTGTGAGTACCAATGAAGATGGTTGTAATGACGTGGACATGGCCGCTTGGGACATTGCCCAGCTCGTGGATCTTGCCATTGCGGCACGTCAGCTGGGTTGGCTCGACAAGTCAGCATTCGCGAACGTGCTCGACCGCGCCTATCAGTTGGCGGCGGATCATTACTCGGGTTGGCAGGAGTATGCGGCGGGCATGTACGCAGGGTTTTCGTTTTTCATGGGCGACACCCCGGAACGAGAGAGCTTCTTGGCCGGTTTTCGTCAAGCGCTGGTGGCTTGGTTATGCGGCGCGCCTGTGCTGGCAGGCCCCTGGGCAAGTCTGGATTTTCCGGGTAATAAACCACGTCATTTCGCGCCGCTGCATATCGACACGTTGCCGGGTGATCAACGAATTTTACATTAGGCTCGCCAAGCGTAGGATAACTAGCTTATAGTCCAGGGGTTGTAAAAAATGAGTTTTCTCATGCTTGGTTTTTTTCAATTTCCATTTTGTTACGAGGTTAATCGCATGGTTGCGTCGCCACACCCCGCTGTGACCGCTGTCCGTGTTGTAAGTGTTTGTGTCGTCGTTGCTTTGTTAGCTGGCTGTGCAGGCTCTGCCTCACGCCAGGACATGGAAGCCCCCGAGGATTATTTCTCGATGTCGCTTCCCGGCATGGAGGGAGTCACTCCCCAAATGTCGCCCGTTGATCCTATCAGTGCTCACCTGCGTAACCTACAGACGCCCCCGTCAACGGTCGTTCGCCAAGCGCTGTTAGAGCAGCATCAGCGGTGGGCAGGAACGCCTTATCGGATTGGGGGGACGACGGATCGAGGGATCGACTGCTCTGCCTTGGTAAGAAACGTTTTCCGCGATACCTTTGACGTTGAGTTACCCCGTTCTACCCAAGATCAAGTGCATGAGGGACGCCCGATCGACCGCCAAGAGCTGCAGGCGGGCGATCTGGTCTTCTTCCGCCCACCCGGACGCTACAACCACGTGGGCATTTACGTCGGCAATGGCTATTTTCTCCATGCGTCCACGTCGAAAGGCGTGATTATTTCCAGCCTGGATAATAGCTACTGGCAGCGCTACTACTGGCAGTCGCGTCGTGCCCTAGAGCCGACCAATCTGGCCCAGCTCAGCAGTCGTTATACGCCGTAAGTGTCGGCCGTGAGCGTTGGTTCACGTTGGAAAGGCCATCAATGATTGAAGCAAAAACGCGCGCCTGGTGGCGCGCGACGGCGGCCCTATGTTTAGGGTCGTTTTTGGTGTTTATTAACCTGTATGTGCCGCAACCGTTATTGCCGGGCCTGAAAGAGGCTTACGGGGTTTCCACCTTAGGCGTCAGCCTGCTGATGTCGGTATCTACGCTCTCTTTGGCCTTGGCGCTTTTGGTGTTTGGGCCGCTCTCCGATGCCATTGGCCGCGAAGGGATTATGCGTATCACGCTGCTCCTGGCGGGTGGTTTGTCGCTCGCTTTAGCTTTTGCGCCTACCTTCGAGAGTTTATTGTTTCTGCGCTTGCTGCAAGGCTTCGTGCTCGGCGGCTTGCCCGCCGTAGCGATTGCCTGGATGGGGGACGAGTTCGATAAAACCGCCTTGCTGAGTGCCGTGGGGCTTTATATTGGGGCCAATTCGTTAGGCGGTATTAGCGGGCGTATTGTTGGGGGCGGAGCGGCGGCCATTGGTGGGCCTAGCGCTGCGTTTCTCGCGGTGGGTGCCATGACCGTGGTGGGCTGTATCATTTTTTGGCGGCTACTGCCCAATAGCCAAGCCTTTACGCCTAAGCGCTTTCAATTACGCCAAGCGGTGGGGGACCTGCTCGGCCATTTACGCTCGCCGGTGCTGCTCGCTGCCTACTTCCTTGGCGGCATTAACTTTCTGATTTTTATTAACCAGTACAGCTATATTACTTTCCGTTTGGCAGATGCACCGTATCAACTGGCGGCGAGCGGCCTGGGACTGATCTTTCTCACCTACCTAGGTGGCACCTTTGGCTCGACAGTGTCGGGCAAGTTGGCGGGGCGCTTTTCCCCCGCCCGCTGCATAAGTGCGGGCATTGTGATTCTCATGTTAGGCACCGCCATCACCCTGGCGGACTCGCTGGCGCTCATCATCCTCGGCTTAACCATTAACGCCTTCGGCTTCTTTATGGCGCACTCATTGGCGTCTAGCTGGGTGGGGCGCTACGCCCAAGGGGCACGGGGCAGTGCCTCGGCGCTCTACCTAGTATTTTACTACCTCGGTGCCAGCATTGGCGGTTTTTGGCTGGAGCCTTTCTGGCGCTGGACGCAGTGGCAGGGTGTGGCGATAGGCTCGTGGCTGCTGCTGTGCGTGACGTTGGCCATTGGTGTTGGCTTATGGCGCTTTGAGCGCCGTGCTGCTAATACGTAAGCTGCCACCTGCCAGATGCCACTGTTGATGGCACAGCCGGTTGAGTAGTGCTGTGTCGTGACTAATCACGATGACGCCAAGCTGATAGTGTTCAGTGTGCGCTTTAAGCGCCTGCCACAGCGACAGCTGAGTGATGGGGTCCAGCATGGTGGAGATCTCATCGGCCACCACATAGCGGACGCCGGGGGCGAGGGCGCGCAGCACGCACACCCGTTGTAGCTCGCCGCCGGAGAGTGCGCTGGGAAAGCGCTTTAGCCATTCATCTTCAATGCCAAACGCCGCCATCAGCGTATCTGGCGGTGTCCACGCTTCCCTCAATATCTTTCCTACCCGCCAGCGCGGGTTCACCGCGAGCTCCGGCGACTGGGGCAGCCACTGCACTGGCCGCAGCCCGCGTGTGGGCAGCGGCGAACCATCTACCTGAACACTGCCTTGGGAAGGCGTTAGCTGGCCTGACAATAGCTTGCCAAGCGTTGATTTCCCCGATCCAGAGTCACCGCTGATTCCTAACCACTCACCGGGCGCAAGGCGTAGGGAGATATCCGCCAACAGCGGCGTGCCTGCCGCAAAGTGGAACGATAGCTGGTGGGTTTCAAGCAAGCGCTGGCTCCTGATGCGTCGGATGGAAGGGGTGTGTGCTGAACGCGTTATCCGGTAGCGCCTGCCACAAGGTTCGCGCATAGCAACTCATAAGCTGCTCGCCCTGGCCTTGGAAAGCCTGGGCAGGTGCGGTTTCCAGCGCTTGGCCCTGGCGAATCACGGAAACCCTGTCGGCAATGGTAAGAGCATGGCGCAGATCGTGGGTAATCAGCATCACCGCTTTGCCCTCTAGGGCGATAGCTTTTAGTGCTGCCAGCACACGGTCGCGTTGTTTGGGGTCAAGGCCTACGCTGGGCTCATCGGCAATCACCAGACGTGCGTTGCTCACCTGGGCCATAGCGATGAGCACCCGCCGCGCCATGCCGCCTGACAGCTCGTGAGGGTAGTGGGTAGACGCGTGGCTAAGCTGATAGCGGCTCAATAGCTCATCGGCGCGCTGATGGGCGGCTGAGCGACCAAATCCTGCCCGTTGGGCCGCCCAGCGTACCTGATGCTGGCTGCGGGCGAGCGGGTCAAGAGCATTCAACGATTGAGGAATGAGCGCCAACTGATGCCCCCTCAGCTGCCGCTGGCGCGCTGGTGTTAAGTCCTCCCCCTGGAAGCGCAGCTCTCCTGCGACCCGTGCCGCTTGGGGCAGTAGCCCCATAATGGCGTAGGCCAGCAGGCTTTTACCTGCGCCTGACGCACCCACCACAGCATGCACTTCGCCCGGCTGAAGGTGCAGCGAGAGCGACTCGATACAGGTGGCCCACTCCCGTCGCCACCAGCGGGGGTAGTAGGGGAGTTGCAGGGTTAGCCGGTCAATGGTCAGCATGGCAAGCTCCTTGTTAAAAATCGCGATCTTTACAGCGCTTTGCGCAGCATCGAGGCGAAGCGTTCAATCGCCAGTACCATCAGCAGTAAACCCAGCCCAGGAAACACCCCTAGCCACCAGTAGCCGCCGGTAAGGTAGCGCATGGCGTCGGCCAGTAATACGCCGATGGCGGGCTGGGTAGGGTCTAAGCCAACGCCTAAAAAGGTCAGGGCCGCTTCATGCAAAATGGCGTGGGGAAACAGCAGCAGTGCGCCGACCAAGCAGTGAGGCAGCACATGGGGCAGCAAGTGGTGCCAAACAATAAATCCTTGGCGTTTGCCAAACCCTTTCGAAATCGCCACATAAGGGGCGTTTCGCAAGCTGAGTAGCTCGGCTCTGAGCAAGCGGGCAAGGCTTGGCCAGTGGGTCAGCGCAACAGCGATAATGACAGCCTGGGTGCCGCCTCCCAGGGCAAAGGCGATCAGCAATAGTAAAATCAGGTGTGGCACGCTCAGCAGCGTATCAATCAGTAAGCTCACCAGCGCATCCAGTATGGGCGAGAGCATGGCGAGACTCGCCAAGCTTAAAGCAATCAGCGTGCCCAACAGTGCCGCGCTCAGCCCTACCCCAAAACTCAAGGCAAGCCCCGCCAGCGTGCGGGCCCAAAGCCCACGCCCTAGGGCATCGGTGCCCAGCCAGTGCTCGGCGCTGGGAGGCATGAGGCGGGCCCCGAACTGCATGTGCAGTGGGCTATCTCCCAGCCATAGAGAACTGCTGAGCAACAGTAATACCAGCAGGCCAAACACACCTGCATAGCCTGCTGCGACCAGGCGCGGCTGGCTATTCATTAGTGCGGTCCCGTGCGATACGTGGGTCGGCCCACTGGTAAAGGCCATCGGCGATGAGGTTGCCAACACTCACAAATAGCGCGGTAAATAGCGCTATGGCGAGCAGTAGCGGCACATCGCTTCTTAAGCCCGCTGCCACGGTGGCCTGCCCAAGCCCGGGGTAGGCAAAGACCTGCTCGATCAGGATGGAGCCGCCAAACAGCTCGCCGAGAGAGGCAAACGCCAAAGTGATCGCTGGCAGGCTGGCGTGGCGCAGACCGTGGCGCCAGGCGATATCGAAACGGCTGGCGCCTTGGGCAAAGGCGTGCAACGCGGTATCCGAGCGCATAAACGCCGCCATCTTGGCCCGGGTATGTAGCGTGATGGTGGCAACGCCTAACAGAGCGAGGGTGAGAGTAGGTAAAAGAAGATGGTGCAGCTGCGTGAGCAGCGTTACTTCTTGGCTCAGCACGCCCGTGGGCCCTGCGCAGCAGGTGGGGGTCCAGCCCAAGGTGACGGAGAAAAGTAGCAACGCCAGCATGGCGAGCCAAAACGTGGGCATCGAAGCAGTGATATAAGCATAGCCGCTGATCAAGCGGTCCAGCAGGGAGCCCTCTTTGCTTCCTGCGGCGATGCCGAGTACTACGCCAAGTATCAGCGAGAGCAGCCAAGCGCTCAACAGCAGAAAAAACGAGCGCTGGAAGCGCTGGTTAATGACGTCGCTCACCGGCTGGTTGTAGATATGGCTCCAGCCCAGCTCTCCGCTAAGCAACTGTTGCAGCCAGTGGTGAAACTGCACACTGGCCGGGGTGTTAAACCCCCAGCGTTCGGCAATCAGCGTGCGCTGCTCAGGGCTGACCTGGGCCATTTGCGGGCCAAGGTAGGCATCCACCGGGTCGATGGGAGATAGCATCATTAGCCCAAAAGAGACCGCTGCGACACTTAGCAGTACCAGCAACAGCCGAAGTAGGCGGCTCGCTAGCCAAACCGTTAATCGCACGTCCAGCGCCACTCAAGCAAGTTGGCGGTGACCGGCCAGCCGTGGCCGTGAGGGGCAACGCCCAGTTCGCCCAGGTCGAGGCAGCGGTTGGTGGCATACACGTGGGCAAGGTTGACCATCCAGGCCCAGCTGGTGTCTCCCTGTACCCCATAGCCGGTATCGCCGTCCCATTGGGCGGCTTGCCAATGCTGATTGGCTTCTTCGGTGTTAGCCGCCGCTTGGGCGGCATCCAGGTGTTGGTCGACCGCCTCGTTGGCGTAGTAACCACTGTTGTAAAAACCGAACCCGGCATGCTCGCTATGGAAGAGATAGTACACTTCCTGCGGACTTTGGCTGCCAAAGCCAAACACGATGGCGTCTTGGTGAAGCGCCTCACGTTGGATCTCGTCCCAGTGGCGGCCGGTGGGCTGCATCTCGATGCCGAGTGGGCGCACCATCTCGGCACTCACCTGGGCGAGCTGTTGGCGGGTGGTGTCGCTGGTGGGGTATGTGAGACGAAAGCGTGCAGGTTGGCCGTTTTTATAGCGCAGTCCATCCTCTTCTTTGCGTACCCAGCCTGCTTCATCTAGCAGGGCGTTAGCGCGGGAAAGGTTGGGCGTCGCGAGCTTCTCATCCTTATGGCTCCAGGGAAGACCATCGGCAGGGCCAAAAGCGGGGCGACCAAAGCCGTTTAGCGCAACGTCCACCAGCGTCTCACGATCAAGGGCTAAATTGACCGCCTGGCGAATGGCGAGGTCGGCAGTGACGTTATTACCAATCGGCGCGCCGTTGTCAGCTTTTTCGCCCGTGGCGGGCTGCATAGGGAACAGAATGCCTCGGTTATCAACGCTCTTCATAATCACCTGATGCATCTGCTCAGGGATGTTCTCTGCCAGCGCTGGTGGCACCGCAGCGAGATCCACCTGGCCTGCGTGAGCTGCACTTAGGGTGGCGGCTTCATCGGTAAACAGAAACACCAGACGCTCGAAGACCGGCGTGGGGCCGTAAAAATAGGGGTTCCGCTCAACAATCAGCTGCTCACCCTCTTGCCACTCCACTAACCGGTAAGGGCCTGAACCCAGCGGCTGCCTGCCATACTCGTCGCCATAGCCGTTTTCTCGCTCGGCGTTGGGCACGATACCCAGCGTCATCAACTGGTCGATAAAAGTGATGCGCGGTGCTTTGAGGGTGAATTCGACGGTGTTGCAGTCGACCGCACGGGCACTCGCTAATGCGCTGAGATCCGCTCTACCGCCTGCCTCGGCGGCGGCGGTGAACGTAAAGGCAACGTCTTCTGCGGTTAGCGGGGTGTTGTCTGAAAAGCGCACGTCCGTGCGTAAGGTGAGAGTCCAGGTAAGGCGATCTTCAGAAAGGGACCATGCTGTGGCTAGGCCTGATTGCGGGGTTAAGTCCTGACCACGGGTAAGCAGCGTAGACTGAAATAGAGGGCTGCCGTACTGACCCCAGCCCAATAGCGGATCAAACCCTTGCTCCGGCTCACCACCAATGGCAAGCACTAGCTGGTCTTTGGCCAACGCTGGCGCGCTTAGCGCTACGCATGTGGCTGCGAGAGCCAGTATGATAGGGCGACGCATGGGACACCTTTTTCAGTGCTATTAGTATGATGTTTTTACAATAACATCATACTAATAGCGCTGGAAGTTGCGGCAACGCACAACATCAGGTCAGTGAAGGAGAGAGTATGCAGCGGGTAACGGTAACGCTGGATGAGGAGCTGTTAAGCGAGGTCGATGCGCTGATGGCGCTGCGCGGCTATCAAAATCGCTCAGAGGCCATTCGTGACTTGACCCGCAACGGGTTAAAGCAGGTGAAAGAGGAGGTTGCGCCCAATGCGCCGTGTATGGGAGCGCTGGTGTATGTGTATGACCACGCGGCGCGAGATCTCTCTAAGCGCCTGACTCGTCACTCTCATGACCATCACGGTTTAACGCTTTCAACGCTGCATGTGCATATCAACCACGATAGCTGCTTAGAAGTCGCACTCTTAAAGGGGCAGGGGAGTGCACTGAAGCAATTTGCCGATGAGGTGACATCGTCGCGTAGCGTGCGTTATGGCCAACTTGTATTGATTCCAGAAGAGTCAGCATCACATAGCGGCCATTAAAATAAAAAGGGCGGCCCATTGGCCGCCCTTTGTGGCATGCAAGAGCTTAGTGCTCTACGCCGCCTTCGCCGTGCACGTGGCCGTGCTCGGCTTCTTCCTGGCTTGCTTCGCGTACGGTCGCAATTTCAACGTCAAAGTTGAGGTGCTGACCCGCCAGCGGGTGGTTGCCATCAACCACAACGGTGTCGCCTTCAACTTTCTTGACGGTAACCATGAGCGGGCCGCCTTGGGTTTGCGCTTGGAACTGCATACCCGGCTCAATGCTTTCAACGCCTTGGAAGGCATCACGCGGTACTTCTTGCAGCAGCTGCTCTTGAACTTCGCCGTAACCCTCTTCAGGGGAAACTTTAACGTTCAGTTTGTCCCCAGCAACACGACCTTCAAGCTCTTTTTCCAGGCCCGGAATGATGTTGCCAGCGCCGTGGAGATACGTCAGCGGCTCGCGGCCTTCAGAACTGTCTAGCACCTCACCTGCATCGTTGGTCAGGGTGTAGTGGAACGCGACAACCGAGTTTTGCGCAATTTGCATTGAATAACCTTTCGGTGAGTGCATGTCCCAACATGGTAACGCGTGTGGGCCAGCTTGTCAGGGGGTAAGCGGGCTTTTTCCACCTCCACGCCTTTAGCGCTATTGCGCCGGGGGGTGTGCAGGGATACCCTACAGCAATTAATTTTTCTCTTGAAATAACACTCACCGGAGCCTGTTATGACTATCTTCTTAATTTGGGTTATCGCCTTTGTACTGATTGCTTATTTTGCTAATAAGCGTTGGGAAAACGGCGTTAGCCAGGGGCTAGATAAAATGCTGCCAAGCGTGCTGAAAACCCATGGCGGCAACCGCTATTTGTGGGTGGTTGCGTTGGCCGTATTGGGTGCTACAACTTTGATTCGCCCTGTAGATGTGCTGCTGGTGGCGATTTTGCTCGCGGTGATTGCATTGGTAGTGATGAAACTTGCCAACTGGGCAAGCAGAATAGCCCACTAAGTCGCGCCATCGAGTCCACTCCTGGGTTCGAATCGTCAAATAGCTGAATAAACAACAGCCCGGCCAAATCGGCCGGGCTGTTGTTTTGACGAGCCGCGACGCGTATAGCGTCGGGCGAATAGTGGGCACCTCTGGTGCTAGTAAGGCGCAACGCTCAGGTTGGCACCGCTGCCAATCAAACGAACCCGTTGGCCTGCTTGGTACTGACGATCGGCGCTTTGCACGACGACCACATCCGTCCCATCATCACGACGAATTTCCATTTCCAGTGCGTTGATCCGGTTGGCGCGATCTTCTGCGGCCGTACCGGCAACGGCACCGCCCAAGGCACCAGCAACGGTGGCAAGCTGACGGCCAGAACCGCCGCCAATTTGGCTACCCAGCAGGCCACCAATCACGGCGCCGCCGCCACCACCCAGCAAATTGCCGGTGCGGCTATCGGCCTGAATTTGCACGGGGCGAACGGCCACGATGGTGCCATAGCTGACGCTCTGCCCCGTTTGCGCTTGGTTACCACGGTAAACATCGCCGGAGTAGGGCGCGGTATTGGCGCAGCCAGCCAGTGTCAAAATGCTTAACGCGGCAACAGGTAGTAAACGTTTCATTAAAACCTCCAGTGGGTATCAGCATCTATGGCCGTGAATCGGTCGCAAGGCGTTGCGTACAATTTATTTTAGAACAGCGTTCGTTAAAAGATAACGGAATCGTACAGCTTTGACCAGCCATCCAGAAAAAAGGTCATAAAGTAAAGTGTAGACAGGCATTAAGAAAGCAGTGTGCAAAAATTTTGCACGCGTTTGGGTTAATTGCAAAGTATTAAACGGAAGGCAAAAAACAGGAGGCCGAAGCCTCCTGGAGGTATTGCGAGTAAGGTTGATTAACCGAACTGATTCATGGTGTTGTCTTTGCCGCCCGCTTTCAGCGCTGCGTCGCCATGGAAGAACTCTTTATGATCGTCACCGATGTTAGAACCTGCCATGTCCTGGTGCTTAACAGTGGCGATACCTTGGCGGATCTCTTGACGCTGCACACCTTCCACATAGGCCAGCATACCTTCGTCGCCAAAGTAGCCCTTAGCCAGGTTGTCGGTAGAGAGCGCTGCGGTGTGGTACGTGGGCAGTGTAATCAGGTGGTGGAAGATACCTGCTTCGCGAGAGCTATCGCGCTGGAAGTTACGCGTCCACTCGTCGGCCAATTGACCAAGTTCGGTGTTGTCATACTCCACGCTCATCAGCTTGTCGCGCTGGTAAGCCGAGACATCCTTGCCCTCTTTCTCCCAGGCATCGAAGACCTGCTGACGGAAGTTGAGCGTCCAGTTGAAGGAGGGCGAGTTGTTGTAGACCAGCTTGGCATCCGGCACCACCTCGCGGATACGGTTCACCATGCTAGCAATTTGGCCAACGTGGGGCTTTTCGGTCTCGATCCACAGCAGGTCGGCACCGTTTTGCAGGCTGGTGATGCAGTCCAGCACCACGCGATCTTCCCCCGTGCCCGGCTTGAACTGGTAGAGACCCGAGGCTAAACGCTTGGGCTTGACCAGCTTGCCGTTTTGCTTGATGACGACGTCACCGTTGTTGATGTCTGCCGCGTTCTCGATGACGTCCCCATCCAAGAAGCTGTTGTACTGGTCGCCCAGGTCGCCCGGCTCGTTGGTGACGGCGATCTTCTGGGTCAGGCCAGCGCCCAGAGAGTCGGTGCGGGCTACAATCACGCCATCTTCTACGCCCAGCTCCAAGAAGGCATAGCGCACGGCGTTGATCTTCGCCAGGAAGTCTTCGTGGGGAACGGTGACCTTGCCATCCTGGTGGCCGCACTGCTTCTCGTCGGAGACCTGGTTTTCGAGCTGGATACAGCAAGCGCCCGCTTGAATGAATTTTTTGGCCAGTAGGTAGGTGGCTTCGGCGTTACCGAAACCGGCGTCGATATCGGCAATAATCGGCACGATATGCGTTTCGTAGTTGTCGATCTTGCTGATCAGCTCTTGCTCTTTAGCGCTATCGCCTGCCGCCTTGGCGTCGTCCAGGGCGCGGAACAGGTGGTTGAGTTCCCAGGCATCCGCTTGCTTCAAGAAGGTATAGAGCTCTTCGATCAGGTGCGAGACCGAGGTTTTCTCGTGCATGGATTGGTCGGGAAGCGGGCCGAACTCGGAGCGCAGGGCTGCCACCATCCATCCAGAGAGGTAGAGGTAGCGGCGTTTGGTGGTGCCGAAGTGTTTCTTGATCGAGATGAGCTTTTGCTGACCGATGAAACCGTGCCAGCAGCCCAACGACTGAGTGTACTGGGAGGTGTCGGCATCGTAGGCGGCCATGTCGTCGCGCATGATCTTGGCCGTGTAGCGAGCGATGTCCAAACCGGTATGGAAACGGTTTTGAGCGCGCATACGGGCAGCATATTCAGGTTTGATGGCTGACCACTTGCCGCCTTGGGCTTCGCGAAGGTGGGCCATGGCTTTGATATCGTCGAGCAGTCCTGTCATGAGCTGATTCCTCCAGAGTTATCGTCGTTCGCACGTTAGCTTGTTCTTATGCTGCACCTGCGAGATAGATTCCAGCATTATTCAAATTCGCGACGCTGTCTCTACACCCATCGTCTCTTAATAAAACGTCGCGGTGTGGCGCTTTGCGTTTCACAGTGTCGGTGTCTCCAAAGAGGAGAGTCCTTAACGCTGCAGTGCAATAACTATCGACTAGGCAAGGAGATCCAACAATTGTCACTTGGGGGCATGCGGCGTTGTAGTCCGACGACAGCGACTACGCCAAACGCCCTGTTTGTGTAGTCGTTTTTCGTCATGGCTTTGACTACGAACACAAAAAAAGCGCCACACGGGGTGGCGCTTGGCGACATTGGCACTGAATCACTACAAAAACAGCGTCATCTCACGATGGGGAATGCCTGCATCCATAAACACGTCGCCGTGGGCAACAAACCCCAGGCGTTCATAGAAAGCGAGGGCATGTAACTGGGCGCTAAGCGCTGCATGAGGGTGGCCGGCCTCGCGGGCGGCTTTAATGGCCGCCTCCATTAGCTGGTAGCCAATGCCCGTGCCTCGGGCGCTGCTAAGTACCGCAACGCGGCCAATGTGGCCATCGGGCAGCAGTCGCGCGGTGCCTACCGGCTCGCCATTGAGAGTGGCTAAAAAGTGCAGGCACTCCGTATCGAGACCATCCCACTCCTCTTCTTGAGGAACTTGCTGCTCGTCGATAAAGACGATTCGGCGAATCAGCGAGGCTGGCTCACCCAGTAATGCCCAACTACCACTTTTTACCGTTACCGCTTCCACGTCTTACTCCTCGTCGTCTCCTTCGCCCATAAAACCAAGGCTGCCGCTGTTGATGAGCTGTGTAATCAGCGCTTTAGCGCCGTCAATTTCCAGCACCTCTTCGTACATCGGCGTTGGGTCAGCGAGGCGTTTTGCCAGAGTCTCTGAGCAGCTATGCCCGTCGCCATCGACAAATAGCGTGGTGCCTGACGCATCGCTACGCCATGCAAAGCGAGAACCCGGCATATGGAACAGTGGCTCACCGTCTTGTAGTTGAGCAACAAGGTCGGCTTCGCTCATCGGCTCTTCGAGGGGAACGACTTGATCGATATATTTGGGCTGGGTCATCACGCGGCCAAACCACTGAGCAACCTGTTCAGGATTATCCAGGGTGGAGAGAATAAACTGGCGCATGCGTTCGACGGCGGCATCGTCGAGCTCGCCTACCTCCTCGGCAGGGGCCATGCCCGCATCGCTATAACGCTGGGAGTCCGACATTTGTTCGCCGACATAATCGGCATACGAGGTGATGGCTTCGTCGGCCGAGGGCGCCCGGAAACCCACCGAAATCGTCATGCAGTCGTCGGTTTGGCTGACGCCGTGGTGTGCCCAGCCGGGGGGCAAATACAACATGTCGCCGGGTGCCAGGGTCCAGTCGGAATCTGCTTCAATCTCGAAAGACTGCAGAATGCGCAAGTCAATGCCCTGAATGATGGGAGCATTACCTGGCTGCTTGCCGCCAAGCTGCCAACGACGGTGGCCGCTTGCCTGCAGTAAAAACACATCATACTGGTCGATATGCGGGCCAACACTGCCGCCGGGCGGTGCATAGCTCACCATGATGTCGTCCAGCCGCCAGCGGGGTAGGAAATCAAACTCATCCATCAGCGCAGCGATAGAGGGCACATAGTGGTCGACCGCTTGTACTAGCAGGCTCCAGTGACCTTCCGACAGCCGCTCGAAAGTGGCGTCGTCGAACGGCCCGTGCGAGACCTGCCAGGGGCCGTCGGGGCCGTTCTCTTCGACCAGCCGCGCTTCGACGCCCGGTTCGCAGGCAAGACCTGCCAGCTCGTCGGGGTCGATGGGGCTGACGAAATCAGGGATAGCGCCACGAATCAGCAGTGGCTTCTGTTGCCAGTAGTTGGCCAAGAAGTCTGCGGGCGTTAAATCGCCCAGCAGGGTGAGTGGCTTATCGTGATGACTCATGGCGTTATCCTAGTTCAAGTGAGCGCTACGTTAGTGTCGCAGGGCGTCGTTTAGAGTGCAGCAAGCCGCTGGTTGAGTGCTTCGGCCTGGGCCTTCGCATTACCAATATAGCTGGCGGGCGAGAGCGCCTTCAGCTCATTTTTCACCGTCTCGGGCAGCTCAAGGGTATCAATAAAGGCCGCAAAGCCCGCTTGGTCAATACGCTTGCCGCGAGTAAGTTCTTTGAGCTTCTCGTAGGGCTTTTCAATGCCGTAGCGACGCATCACGGTTTGGATCGGCTCGGCCAGTACTTCCCAGCTGTTATCCAGGTCTTCTGCCAAGCGCGACGGGTTAGCTTCCAGCTTGCTGATGCCCTTAAGGCTAGCGTGGTAGCCAATCAGGCCATAGGCCAAGCCAACGCCTAGGTTACGCAGTACGGTGGAGTCGGTCAGGTCGCGCTGCCAGCGAGAAATCGGTAGTTTCTGTGCTAGGTGGCTCATCACCGCGTTGGCGAGGCCCAGGTTGCCTTCTGAGTTTTCAAAGTCAATCGGGTTGACCTTGTGCGGCATGGTGGAAGAGCCAATTTCGCCCTCTACGGTGCGCTGCTTGAAGTAGCCCAGGGAAATATAGCCCCATACGTCGCGGTCAAAGTCGATCAGGATCGTGTTGTAGCGGCAGATCGCATCGAACAGTTCGGCAATGTAGTCGTGGGGTTCGATTTGCGTGGTATAGGGGTTAAAGCTTAAGCCCAAGCCTTCAACAAAGGTGCGCGCGTTGGCTTCCCAGTCGATATCTGGGTAGGTGGTCAGGTGGGCGTTGTAGTTGCCGACCGCACCGTTGATTTTGCCCAGAATCTCCACGCTTTCGATCTGCTTGAGCTGGCGCTTGAGGCGATACGCCACGTTAGCCATCTCTTTACCTAGCGTGGTGGGGCTAGCCGTTTGGCCATGGGTGCGTGACAGCATCGGCTGGCCTGCATGGGCAATCGCCAGCTTGGCAATCTCATCGGCGACTTCGTGCATTGTCGGCAGCATAGCTTTTAGGCCATCTGCCAGCATCACGCCGTAAGAGAGGTTGTTGATGTCTTCACTGGTGCAGGCGAAGTGGATAAATTCGGTAACGGCGTTTAGCTCGGCTTGGCCTGCAATCTTCTCTTTTAGGAAGTACTCCACCGCTTTAACGTCGTGATTGGTGGTGCGCTCAATCTCTTTGATACGCTCCGCGTCATCGACTGAGAAGTCACGAATCAACTGCTCTAGAAACGCGGTGGCTTCTGCGGAGAGCGGCGGGACTTCGACAATCTGGCCGTGCTCAGCAAGGCGCTGCAGCCAGCGCACTTCCACGATCACGCGTGCACGGATCAGGCCGAATTCGCTGAAGTGTTCACGTAGCGCGGCGGCTTTGGCGCCGTAGCGGCCGTCAACGGGAGAAAGGGCGGTCAGAGCAGAGAGTTGCATGGCTTGGTTTCCAGAGTGGTCAAAGTCGGAGGTCGAAAGTAAGGTGTCTTGGCGGCTAGCTGAAGTTATCCAGCGCTCGGCGTAGCGCCTTGCGTTGAAACACCAGCTTCCAGCGGCGGCCGCCCTGCTGATGCCACAGCAGCGCAAAGCGAATGCCGGCCATTAAGCAAGCGCGTACTCGTTCCGGCATCATGCGGGTTTGCAGTAGCGAGGGGTCGCCCTGCACCACAATGCGCGTTTTAAACGTCGAAATGGTCTCTTGGTAAGTTTCACCAAGGCTGGCAATGACGTTTTCGTGAGTCGTTCCAAAGTGCTCTGCTTGCCCTTGAACATGGGTCAGCTTTTGGCCTAACACGTCCATCATCTGGCGGTCGGTGCGCAGCTTATTCATTAGCAGCAGCAGCGAAAATCCGTAGCGCAATACCACCGGGTTGGCCTGCTTACGGCCAACGAGTGCTTCCAGCGTATCCAGCCCGCGGCGCAGGTTGTTGGGGTGGCCGCCGTAGATGGCTTCAAAACTTTCCGGGTTGGTGTCTACCGTCGCGTTGATCAGCGTTTCCCAGGCACGGGTATCAACTTGTCCCGTACGGGCGAGCTCGTCGACGAGGCTTGCTGCTTGAAAGACCCCCGCCAGGGCGAGGGCTTGGCGGGCGGCGGGGGTGTCGGGCGCGCGGTGAATAGGGGTTGCGCTCATGCAGCGGTCTCCGAGGCATTCCAGGTGGCGCGAATAACGCCGCCGCCTAAGCAGATGTCGTTATCGTAAAGCACTAGCGACTGGCCGGGCGTGACCGCCCACTGCGGGTCGTTAAAAATTACTTCAACGCTGCCATCAGCCTGGGCGACAATTTCGCAGGGGCAGTCGCTTTGGCGGTAGCGGGTTTTGGCGGTAAAGCGGCCTTGCTGAACCGGCGGCTTTCCGGCGACCCAGTCCATCGCCTCGGTGGCGAGTGCATTGGTGTAAAGCAGCGGATGATGCTTGCCTTGCACCACGATCAGCACGTTGCGCTCGAGATCTTTTGCCGCCACGTACCAGGGGTCTTCGGAGTAGTTGGCCAAACCGCCAATACCTAACCCTTGACGCTGCCCCAGGGTGTAGTACATCAAGCCCATGTGCTGGCCAATTTCATCGCCTTCAGGGGTCTCGATGGTGCCCGGCTGGGCGGGCAGGTACTGCTGCAGGAAGTCGCGGAAACGACGCTCACCGATAAAGCAGATGCCGGTGGAGTCCTTTTTCTTCGCGGTGACGAGGTCGTGCTGCTCTGCCAGGGCGCGTACTTCGGGTTTTTCAAGCTCACCGACTGGGAACAGCGTGCGAGCAATGGCCGCTTCCGGTACGGCGTGCAGGAAGTAGCTTTGGTCTTTGTTGCCGTCCAGGCCTTTCAGCAGGCGCGGGTGACCGTCGCGGATGCCTTGGCGCACGTAGTGACCGGTGGCGATTTTATCGGCACCCAGCATCTCGGCATACTCCAAGAAGACCTTGAACTTGATCTCCCGGTTACAAAGGATGTCAGGATTAGGCGTACGGCCTGCTTTGTACTCTGCCAAGAAGTGCTCGAATACGTTGTCCCAATACTCGGCAGCGAAGTTAGCCGTGTGCAGCTTGATGCCCAGTTTGGCGCACACGGCTTCCGCATCGGCCAGATCCTCCTTCGCCGTGCAGTATTCGGTGCCGTCGTCTTCATCCCAGTTTTTCATAAACAGGCCCTCGACCTCGTACCCCTGTTGGAGCAGAAGGAGAGCAGAAACGGAGGAGTCGACGCCGCCAGACATGCCGACAATCACTTTGCCGGTGGCAGCGGTGTGGGTGTCTGACGCGTCCTGGGTGGCTGTGCCATCGGTGGATGTCATTGGCATCCTCAGTTGAAGTGGTGTGCAATTGGGCGGCGATTATACACGATGGGGGCTCGATGCTTCGAGTGCTTCACTCTTGGATCACCGAAAGCGGGAAGTGACGGTGGTTCAGGGCATCGTCAATGCGTTTCAGCACCAGCGGGCTTCTTAACCGCTGCGCGGCCGCGAGTGCGACGATCTCATCACGTGTTAACCAATGGGTAGCCACAATGGCCGGATCAATCGCCGTGGTGAGCGGCTGTTCAGGGACGCCGGTAAATCCATGACTATGAAACGTTTCTCCCTCTGGGGTGTGAAAAACGTACAACCCTAAATAGCCGGTGAGCGATACCTGCCACGCCGTTTCCTCTTGCACCTCGCGCTGTATGGCGGCTACCGGCCCTTCGCCAAGTTCCACATGCCCGGCGGGCTGATTAAAGAGCGTGTGGGCACCGCCTTTATCCTCTTCCACCATTAAAAAATGCTCGCCCTGCTGAATCACACAGGCCACCGTGCTGCGAATGGTTGGCCGAACAGTAGGAGAAGACGTCTTCATTTTTTAGGGCCTCTGGATTTGGTGCTTCGTTTGGGGGCTGCTTTTGCGGCACGCGCTTTATTGGTACTTGAGCCTTTTGGTGAGGCGCTTTTCGGCTTGGCGTTTTTTGGCTTAGCCTTTTTTGGCACAGCGCGAGGCTGCTTGGCATTGTCGGGGCGCGGTGCGTGCAGGGTTTCTTTACGCCATTCTCCAGGTGCCAGGTCGCCCAGTTGCCAGGGGCCAATGGCCGCACGAATCAGGCGCAACGTGGGAAAACCCACGTGGGCAGTCATGCGGCGCACCTGGCGGTTGCGGCCTTCGCTAATAGTGAGTTCCAGCCAACTGGTAAGAGGGTGGCGCTTAGGGTCGATCGGCGGGTCACGTTCAGCAATAGCAGGCGGCGCTATACGGCGCGCTTTGGCGGGTAGGGTTGGGCCATCTTTTAACGTAATGCCTACTTTGAGCGCACGGATGGCCTCATCGGTGATGTGGCCTTCAAGCTGCACCCAATAGGTTTTTGGCTGCTTGTGTTTGGGGTGGGCAATGCGGTGAATAAGGCCCCCGTCATCACTCAGTAGCAGCAGGCCTTCAGAATCAAAATCAAGGCGGCCAGCGGCGTACACCCCTGGGGTGCGAATCACTTCTGCCAAGGTGGCTCTGCCCTGGCTATCGGTAAACTGGGAGAGCATACGGTAGGGTTTGTGCAGTAAATATAAGGTGCTCATCGTCTCACAAGCTGTCCCAAGAACTAGAGGTGGAGGATTTGTCGACAATCGCTCATGCGGTTAAAGTGCAGCGCTGGTATAATCTGGCGCAGCTGTTTGAGATGAACCGTTGGCATCGTGATGACCACCGTTTTCATCTGTCGTCATCGTTACCGCAATAACCACCGAGTGACCAGTAGTACCACCGACTGACCAAAGGGGCAGCGCATACAGGATGCTCCACCCGCTTCGCGGCATGGCTAATCGTTGAATGAGCCGCGTAGCTCAGGATTTTTTATAATCACAGCGACCGAAAAAAAGAGGTTAACGCAAAAATGTCTAAAACGCCGAAGATCATTTATACGCTCACCGATGAAGCTCCTGCGCTCGCTACCTACTCTTTGTTACCCATCATTGATGCCTTTACCGACTCTGCCGGTGTCGAAGTAGAGACCCGCGATATTTCTCTTGCTGCCCGCGTATTGGCACAATTCCCGGATATTCTGAGCGACGAGCAGCGCGTGAGCGATGACTTGGCGGAGCTTGGTCAGCTGGCGAAGACGCCTGAAGCCAATATTATCAAACTACCTAATATCAGCGCCTCTGGCCCGCAGCTAAAAGCAACCATCAAAGAGCTGCAAAGCCAAGGTTACCCGCTGCCTGACTACCCGGAAGAGCCGAAAAACGACGAAGAAGCCTCCGTTAAAGCGCGTTACGACAAAGTCAAGGGCAGTGCGGTAAACCCGGTGCTGCGCGAAGGTAACTCCGACCGCCGCGCGCCGAAATCGGTCAAAAACTACGCTCGCAAATACCCGCACCGCATGGGTGAGTGGAGCGCTGACTCTAAGTCCCATGTGGCTCATATGAGCGAAGGCGACTTCTACGGCAGCGAACAGTCGGCGGTGATGGAAAAAGCCGGCACGCTGAAGATTGAGCTGCAGCAAAAAGATGGCACCAACGTGGTGCTAAAAGAGGGTCTTGCGGTACAAGCAGGCGAAGTCATTGACGCCGCCAGCATGAGTAGCCGCCGTCTGCGCAGCTTTATTGACAGCCAAATCAGCGATGCCAAAGAGAGCGGCGTGCTGTTCTCGCTGCACTTGAAAGCCACCATGATGAAGGTCTCCGACCCAATCATGTTCGGTATCGTGGTAGAAGAGTTCTATAAAGAGGTGCTGGAGAAGCACGCTGACGTGCTGAAGAGTGCTGGCTTCAACCCGAACAGCGGTATCGGCGACCTTTACAGCGCTATTGAGAAGCTGCCCAGCGACCAGCAAGAGGCGATCAAAGGCGATGTAGAGGCCCTTTATCAAACTCGCCCGGCCATGGCGATGGTGAACTCCCATAAAGGCATCACCAACCTGCATGTGCCCAGCGACGTGATCATCGATGCCTCTATGCCGGCGATGATTCGTGATTCCGGCAAGATGTGGAACGCGAATGACGAGCTGCAAGATGCGAAGGCTGTTATCCCTGACCGCTGCTACGCCACCATTTACCAGGCGGTGATCGAAGACTGCAAGCAGCACGGCGCGTTCGATCCGACCACCATGGGCAGCGTACCTAACGTGGGCCTGATGGCGCAGAAAGCCGAAGAGTACGGCTCTCACGATAAAACCTTCCAAATGCCTGCCGACGGGACTGTCGTGGTCACCGACGATTCAGGCCAAACTGTGTTTAGCCACACGGTAGAAGCAGGCGATATCTGGCGTATGTGCCAGACCAAAGACGCGCCGATTCAAGACTGGGTGAAGCTGGCCGTTACCCGTGCCCGCGACAGTGGTGCCCCGGCACTGTTCTGGCTCGACGCTAACCGTGCCCACGACGCGCAACTGATCAAGAAGGTCGAGACGTACCTGAAAGATCACGACACCGCTGGCCTGGATATCCGAATTCTCGCGCCGGTCGATGCAATGAAGGTTTCTTTGGAGCGTATCCGTAAAGGCGAAGACACCATCTCCGTCACTGGTAACGTGCTGCGCGATTACCTCACCGACCTGTTCCCGATCATGGAACTGGGCACCAGCGCCAAGATGCTCTCCATCGTACCGCTGATGAACGGTGGTGGCCTGTTTGAAACCGGCGCTGGCGGTTCTGCACCTAAGCACGTTCAGCAGTTCCTGGAAGAGAACCACCTGCGTTGGGATTCGCTGGGTGAGTTCCTGGCCCTGGCGGCGTCGCTTGAGCACCTGGGCAGCACCTTCGGTAACGCCCGCGCGACGCTGTTGGCAAAAGCGCTGGATGAAGCCAATGGCAAATTCCTCGACAGCAACAAGTCGCCATCGCGTAAAGTCGGCGAGCTGGATAACCGTGGCAGCCACTTCTACCTAGCAATGTACTGGGCAGAAGCACTGGCCGCTCAGGGCCAGGACGCCGAACTGAAATCCCTGTTTGGTCGTCTGGCAGAGACGCTGCAAGCCAACGAGAGCACCATCGTTGATGAGCTGAACAGCGTGCAGGGGCAGCCGGTGGATATCCAGGGATACTTCCACCCCAACCGTGAGCTGGCCAGCCAGGCCATGCGCCCGAGCAAGACCCTCAACGACGCGCTGGCCATGGTGTCCAAAGGCTGATCATCCGCTGAGCCGTCGCGCTTCAACGGCTGATCGATCCCTCGCCCGCCTTGCGGGCGAGGGATTTTTATTCTCTCCTGTGTGATAATTTTTTACCTTTCATGAACCCTTGTTGATGGCAGGCGTCTTATACATAGGTGTACAGTCTGTAGAAGCCTGGACTGTAAAAGCCTCGTCTTTGAATTGATCCAAGGCCCTGACTGTCAGCAGCAAGAAGATGATGCACGTGACTTATGCCTAATACATACCCTCTGGACGTGATCGCGACTCTGCAGGCAGGCATGACGCGTCCAGGCATGCCAGAACACGATGATGACTTAGCGGTGCAGTCGGCCGAGCCCGCGCTGGCACAGCCGCCTTTATATAAAGTGGTGTTGCATAACGACGACTACACCCCCATGGAGTTTGTCGTTGAAGTGCTGCAAAGCTTTTTTAATATGGATAGCGAAAAAGCCGTGCAGGTGATGTTGGCGGTGCACACCCAGGGGAAAGCCACCTGCGGCATTTTTACCCGGGATATTGCTGAAACTAAAAGTTATCAAGTGAATGAGTATGCCCGTGAATGTGAGCACCCGCTAATGAGTGACATCGAAGCTGCTGATTAAGCCTATTTAAAATGAGTAACGTTGAAAAAAAGTAGCGCAGGGGCTTGCAACCACGCCATTTGTACCCGATGTTGAAAGTGCCGGTCGATTAAACTGATCCGACGCAAGCCCTAGGTGTCGATATACCCTAGGTAGTAGCGAAAAGGGGACTGCCATGCTGAGCAAAGAACTTGAACTGACCCTGAACACGGCCTTCACCGTGGCTCGCTCAAAGCGCCACGAATTCATGACTGTAGAGCACCTGCTTCTGGCGCTGCTAGACAATGCCTCTGCGGTGGATGTGCTGAAGGCGTGTGGGGCAAACCTCGACAAGCTGCGGTCCGATCTGCAGGATTTCATTAACTCGACCACACCGCTGATCCCAGAAGGTCAGGGTGACCGTGAAACTCAGCCAACGCTTGGTTTCCAGCGCGTGCTGCAACGTGCTGTATTCCATGTTCAATCTTCCGGTAAAAGCGAAGTGACTGGCGCTAATGTGCTGGTGGCCATCTTTTCCGAGCAAGAGAGTCAAGCGGTTTACTTCCTTAAACAACAAAGCGTGGCGCGGGTAGACGCGGTGAACTACATCGCCCACGGAATTTCTAAAGTCTCTGGTCATGGCCCGTCGCCATCACCTTCCTCTCAAGAGAGTGACGACGCAGAAGAGGGGAGCGCTGAAGGTGCTGCTCATCCGCTGACCGGCTACGCCACCAACCTCAATGAGCAGGCACGTCAGGGTAAAATCGACCCTCTGATTGGCCGCGACCATGAGCTTGAGCGCGTTGTGCAAATTCTGGCCCGCCGTCGTAAAAATAACCCACTCCTGGTGGGTGAAGCGGGTGTGGGTAAAACCGCTATTGCCGAGGGCCTGGCCAAACGCATCGTCGAAGAAGACGTGCCCGAAGTGATCGCCGATGCGGTGGTCTACTCATTGGACATGGGCGCGCTATTGGCAGGCACCAAATACCGTGGCGATTTCGAAAAGCGCCTCAAGAGCTTGCTGAGCGAGCTGCGCAAACAGCCCAATGCCATCTTGTTCATCGATGAGATTCACACGGTCATTGGCGCGGGCGCTGCCTCGGGCGGCGTGATGGACGCTTCCAATCTGTTGAAACCGCTGCTCTCTTCAGGCGAGCTGCGCTGCATTGGTTCGACCACGTTCCAGGAGTTCCGCGGAATTTTCGAGAAAGACCGCGCCTTGGCACGCCGCTTCCAAAAGGTCGACGTGCTGGCACCGTCCGTTGAGGACACCATCAAGATTCTCAAAGGGCTGCGTTCGCGCTTCGAAGAGCACCACGAACTGAAATACACCGACGGTGCGTTGGAAAGTGCGGCCCGGTTGGCGGATCGCTACATCAACGATCGCTTCCTGCCCGATAAAGCGATCGACGTGATCGACGAAGCGGGTGCGCATCAGCGGATGCTACCCCCTGAGGTACGTGCTACGACGATCGATGTGGAGCAGGTGGAAGCCGTGGTGGCCTCCATTGCACGCATTCCGCCGAAGAGCGTCTCGAGTTCGGATCGTAAACAGCTCGAGAAGTTGGACCGCGACCTGAAAATGTTGGTGTTTGGTCAAGATGAAGCGATCGATTCACTGTCGGCGGCCATCAAGCTCTCCCGGGCGGGCCTGAAATCTCCCGATAAGCCCGTGGGCAGCTTCCTGTTCGCAGGCCCGACTGGGGTCGGTAAAACGGAAGTAGCCAAGCAACTGGCGCATATCATGGGCATTGAGCTGGTGCGTTTCGATATGTCGGAGTACATGGAGCGTCACACCGTGTCGCGTTTGATCGGTGCGCCTCCAGGCTATGTGGGGTATGACCAGGGTGGGCTACTGACCGAGGCCGTCACCAAACAGCCGCACTGCGTGCTGCTTCTCGACGAAATCGAAAAAGCGCATCCAGAAGTTTTCAATCTGCTGTTGCAGGTCATGGATCACGGTCGTTTGACGGATAACAACGGCCGCGAGGCAGACTTCCGCCATGTGATTTTGATCATGACCTCGAACGCTGGGGCGGAGCAGGCATCGCGTCGCTCTATCGGTTTCCAGAGTCAGGATCACTCGACGGATGCGATGGAAGTGATTCGTCGGACCTTCTCGCCGGAATTCCGTAACCGCCTGGACGGCATCATTCAATTCCATGCGCTGCCCACGACGGTGGTGCGCAACGTGGTCGATAAGTTCTTGATCGAGCTTCAAGCGCAACTAGACGAGAAGCGCGTGCAGCTGGATGTAGACGACGTCGCCCGGGATTGGCTAGCAGAGAAAGGCTACGACCCGGATATGGGGGCAAGGCCGATGGCTCGCTTGATCCAAGAGAAGCTCAAGAAGCCACTCGCAGAGATGATTCTGTTTGGAGAGCTGGCCGAGCACGGTGGTATCGTCCATGTTAGCCTGGAGGAGGGAGAGCTTCATCTTTCGACAGAGTCGGAAATGGCAGATGCGCCCTGAAAAGGGCGCTAAGATGACCGACAAGCAGTAATGCATACTCGCTAGCACGCACAGCGCCCTGTCTTCGACGGGGCGTTGTCGTTTCCAGGGGGCGGCGCCGTCGTTACGCGGTGCTACTAATAGCCGTGGGACGCGATCTGTGAGCAGACGTTGCTTGAGGGCACACTCAAGGCTTAGCGCGAGCGATAAACGATACGGCCTTTGGACAGGTCGTAGGGCGTTAGTTCTACCTTGACCTTGTCGCCAGTCAGAATGCGGATATAGTTTTTACGCATTTTGCCAGAGATGTGAGCGGTCACAACGTGACCGTTTTCCAGCTCAACCCGGAACATGGTGTTGGGAAGGGTATCAACAATAACGCCTTCCATTTCAATATGATCTTCGCGTGCCATATAGGCAGATCCTCACTTATTTTACATCGTGGATAGTCGAATGATTGCCTCAATAAGCGCTGGCACAAACCTGCACGCCTAAGAAACAGCGCTATATTGTGCCGTAAGCCTGCCGTCAAGGCAAAAAAGCTGACCAGATTAGCGAATTAAAGGTCGCCAATGCCGCCCGTCCAGCAGCTCGATGGGTGAAAAAGACTGCTTGTAGCGCATCTTACGACACTCTTCAATCCAGTAGCCAAGATAAAGATGAGGCAGCTGTTTTTCTTGGCAGAGCGCAATCAACTTTAAAATGGCAAAGGTGCCGAGTGAGCGCTTATCCAGCGCTTCATCGACTTTAAAAAACGTGTAAATAGCTGACAGACCGTGCTCTAGCTGGTCAAACGCTGCCACGGCCACCAGCTCACCTTCTAGGTACATCTCCATGAGGTGCGCATAGGGTTCTTCAAGCGTCAGAAAGGTACGGTACTGCTCGCGGCTGGGTGGATACATGTCGCCGTCTGCATGGCGTTGGCGAATGTAGTCAGCATATAGAGCGTAGTGGTTGGCATCGAAGCGCGCGGCGATGACGCGGGTCTCAATATCGTGATTGCGTTGCCAAACTTTTCGCTGAGTACGGTTGGCGCTAAATTCGTCCACCGGGATGCGGACTGAGCGGCAGGCATTGCAACCTTCGCAGTGAGGGCGGTATAAGTGGCGTCCGCTGCGTCGAAAGCCAAGCAGAGACAGCGAGTCGTACACCCCAGGCACCGGCGACTCCTGAGGATCCAGAAACAGTGTTGTTGCCTCTTTGCCAGGAAGATAGCTGCAGGCATGAGGAACGGTTAGGAAGAAGCGCAAATCCCGCACAGGGCGGCGAGGAGCGTTACTACTCACGGCTTGCCTCCTTGGTGAAAAACAGCTCGGTCACTCTGCCTCAGCGCCTGAGGGGATCGCCGCAAGCCACGGTGAAGCGGGCACGCTCAGTGCCTGATGAGCAGATGATGGTAAGCGAAAAGCCTTTTCTGGCAACCATTGTTCAAGGTAGTTGATGAACGTGCTACGGGCGACTGTTGTCGCACCCAGGCTGGCTAAATGCGGCGTGTGCATTTGGCAGTCGATGAGTTCACCACCATGGCGTTGCATGGCGCCTGCCAAGTAGGCCAGCGCAATTTTGGAAGCGTCGGGTTGACGTGAAAACATCGACTCACCAAAGAACACTGGCCCCATGGCCAGCCCATACAGCCCGCCGACCAGCTCGCCGTCACGGTGTACCTCAATGCTGTGGGCGATGCCAAGTTCGTGAAGGCGCTGATAGGCACGACGCATATCCGGGTTAATCCAAGTGCCCGGTTCATTTTTACGGGGAGCAGCACATGCCTCAACGACCTGGATGAACTGTTGATCTAGTGTCACGCTAAAGCCACCATGTCGCAGCCGTTTAGCTAGACTGCGGCGTCGTTTAAACTGAGCAGGCAGCAGTATCATGCGCGGGTCAGGGCTCCACCATAAAATGGGGTCCTCGTCGCTATACCAAGGAAATATCCCTTTCCGGTAAGCGTCTACCAGCCAGGCTGGTGTAAGCTCTCCACCGGCGGCTAGGAGGCCGTTGGGAGACTCTAATGCCTGTTCGGTAGATGGAAATGAAGGGTGTGGCGATGAGAGCCAAGGTAGCATCGCTTGCTCCTGTTGCTGATAGCTTCTATAGAAGCGCTGTGACGGCGGAAGGATGCTCGGTATGATGCAAACTCGCAAGTGGATTAAAGACACCGTGTGGTGTAAAGGGAGAATCGCTTGAAAGTAAATAAGGCGGTAGACAAGCGAACGCAGCGACAGTCGCGTCAGTCACCATCTAGTTCTAATTCATCGACGCGGGTGAATGCCGCAAAGGATAAGGCGCACCGGTTTGGCTTGCGCCTGCAAGGATCCGCCCGTGAAGGGGTGGTGGTTGTGATGCTGGCGCTCTGCGTCTTTTTGCTATTGGCGCTGTTTAGCTACCATCCAGCCGACCCCGGCTGGTCGTACCAAGGGCCTGAAACCGATGTGCGTAACTGGATGGGCCCGGTTGGTGCATGGCTGGCCGACGTGCTCTATTCACTGCTCGGGGCCAGTGCCCTGTGGTGGCCGGGAATGTTTGGTTACGCCGCTTGGTGGCTGATGCGCTCACGCCAGGTGCGTTTCGAGCTGGATCCGGTGGCCATTGCCGTGCGCGCAGGCGGTTTGGTGTTGCTAATGTTCGGTACGACCATGCTGGGCGCACTGCACTTTTATCATCCAGATAGCATTCTGCCCTATGCCTCAGGCGGTATTTTAGGCGAAGGGCTCGTCGGTACGCTGAAACCGTTGGTGAGTAGCGGCGGTGTGGGCTTGATTGCCGCCGCGCTAATTCTGATTGGCTTCCCGTTATTCAGCGGCATGTCGTGGTTACAGGTGGCCGATGAAGTTGGACGCAAGCTGTGCCGTATCGGCGGATGGTTTAGCGCTCGCCGTGCTAAAGGTCGCGAAAAGCGTGCTGAGCGCGCTGCCGTGCGTGCGGCTGCTAAAGCGGCGTCTAAAAAAGTGAAGCAGCGCTCCTGGGCAGAGCCTAGCGATACCAGTACGGACGCGGTAGATGAGAAAGAAGAGACGCCAGCCGTCAATGCTGCACCTCGCGCCAGTGAATCGCCTGCGCCGCAGGAGCGCCCTGCCGTTAGTGAGCGTTCACCATCAAGTCGTCGCGAGCGGCGTGAGCCAAGCTTCTCAGCACCTGCAGAAGAGACGCAAGAAGAGACATCTGCTGCGGATACCTCCATTCCTTGGGAGGCAGCCACTGTACTGAGCGAACGCCATGGAGCGAAGCCGCAAAGCACCTCAGAGCCTCGGACGGCCGCGCCAGAAGCGACTCCGCCAGCGCCTGCCAAGACGCAGGAGCCAGAAGCGCCCAGTGAACCACTAATGTCGTTATCCGCTAAAGAACCGGAGCCAACGCAACAGCCTGAGTCTGCAGTTGAAAAAGTTCCAGCGCCTAAGCCTGAAACACCTGCGCCAACTGAAACACCCGAGCCGGTACCTACCCATGAATTGGGTAGCAATAAACCGCTGCGGGTTGAAGATGAGCAGGAGCGTGAGCTCTATGCAGCTTCTGTACCGCTGCGTGCAACGCGCGATGAGTGGGAACCGGAAGCTACTGAGCCATCAGCATCCACCGCGTTTACGAGCCGCCCAGAGCCGGAGTCAGAGCACCCCGAACCAGTCACGCTGCGCAGTGAAGACAGCCAGCCAGCCTACCAAGCCCCCTCCATAGCGGCTGAACCGCGCCGGGAGCGAGTGCCGGAAGTAGTGCCAGAGCCAGTGTGGGATGACGAAGATGACGATGAGTTATCCGTCAGGCCTGTCGCATCTACTACTGCCAGCTCGCGCCATGAGCCAACCTTCTCTACCGAGCAAGTTGAGGAGGAAGCGGATAACGGCCCCACGCTGTGGACGGTGGAGCATCTGCAGAGCCAGCGCCCAGCGTTTGAAACGCTTCCAGAGCCCGAGGGCGAGGTGCCCAGCCTACAGCTGCTCACACCGCCGGAGCCGCATCAGCCGAACTACACGGATGAGCAGCTGGCCGATATGGCGGAACTCCTGGAAGTCAGGTTACGTGAATACGGTGTAAAAGCTGAAGTGGTCGATACGTGGCCGGGGCCGGTCATTACACGTTTCGAGATCAAGCCTGCTGCCGGGGTGAAGGTTTCCAAAATCAGCAATTTGGCGAAAGACCTTGCTCGTTCGCTGATGGTGAAAAGCGTTCGCGTAGTAGAGGTCATTCCCGGTCGGCCAACGGTGGGGATCGAAATTCCTAACCCGCACCGCGCGATGATTCGCCTGCGTGAAGTGATCGACTCTGACCGCTATCAGCAGGAGAGCTCACCGCTAACGATGGCGCTGGGCCAAGATATTGGCGGTGGGCCGGTGGTCGCGAACCTAGGCAAAATGCCCCACCTGCTGGTGGCCGGTACGACCGGTTCGGGTAAATCGGTGGGGGTCAACGCGATGCTGATCTCCATGCTGCTCAAGGCTAAACCCGATGAGCTCAAGCTGATCATGGTCGACCCCAAGATGCTGGAGCTATCGGTGTATGACGGTATTCCGCACCTGCTGGCGCCGGTGGTCACCGATATGAAAGAGGCGGCCAACAGCCTGCGCTGGTGCGTGGCGGAAATGGAGCGTCGCTATAAGCTGATGGCGGCGATGGGCGTACGTAATATTGCCGGCTTTAACGCCCGCCTAGACGAAGCCGAGCGTGCCGGCGCCCAGGTGGCCGACCCATTATGGGAGCCGCAGCCCTGGGAGATGCACCAAACGCCGCCGGTGCTGGAGAAGCTGCCCTACATCGTGGTGGTCATCGATGAGTTTGCCGATATGTTTATGATCGTCGGCAAAAAGGTTGAAGAGCTAATCGCACGTCTGGCACAAAAAGCGCGGGCTGCCGGTATTCACCTGATTCTTGCCACCCAGCGTCCATCGGTGGATGTGGTGACTGGTTTGATCAAGGCGAACATTCCTTCGCGAATGGCCTTCCAGGTCTCCTCGCGAATCGATTCGCGTACCATTCTGGATCAAGGTGGGGCAGAGAGCCTGCTGGGACATGGGGATATGCTCTACCTGCCCGCCGGTTCCGGGCCGCCTAATCGGGTTCACGGTGCCTTCGTGGACGACGATGAAGTCCATCGGGTGGTCGATGATTGGAAGCGTCGCGGCGAGCCTGAGTACATTGAGGAGATTCTTTCCGGCGGTGTTTCTGCGGATGCACTAACTGGGCTTGAAGCGGAAGGGATTGATGGCGACGATGCCGAGCAGGATGCGCTTTACGATGAAGCGGTGCAGTTTGTGACCGAGACCCGTAAGGCCTCGATTTCTGCCGTGCAGCGGCGATTTAAAATTGGCTATAACCGAGCGGCACGCTTAGTTGAAGCCATGGAGGGCGCAGGCGTTGTCTCCTCTATGAGCACCAACGGTGCTCGCGAAGTGCTGGCACCGCCGCCGGTTGGTCACTAAGCGTGGTCTCACCAATCATGCAATAAGCGTGAAAGTCGCGCCGCAGGCGAAACCCTGCGGCGCTTTTTACGTCTGAGAGGCATACGGAACGTCTTATCGCTCCTTGCCTCGTCCGCTATTCGGCAATGAATGCCTAGGGAGAAAGAACATGCGCGAACCCTCTAACCGTCGCTCACCTGCTTTGGTACTTGCCGCCAGTGCGCTCGGGTTAACCTTTGCTGCACCGATGACAGCGTGGGCCAATGAGGCCGCAGAGCGGCTTACCGAGCGCTTGGATCCTCTGGAAAACTACCACGCGACTTTTGAACAGCAGATTCTGGATGGTGGCGGTGAGCGTCTTCAGAGTGCCCGTGGGGAAATGTGGTTATCGCGCCCGGGTATGCTGCGTTGGGAAGTTGAAGCTCCGTACTCGCAAACCGTGGTCTCTGATGGTGAAGATGTCTACCTTTACGATCCAGATCTTGAGCAAGTGACCGTGCAAGCGATGGATGACCGTGTTACCCACACGCCCGCGCTATTGCTGTCAGGTAGCGCCGATGAGCTAACCGCCAGCTACGATGTGTTTTACGAGCAGCAGGACGGCGATGACGTGTTTACGCTGATTCCTACGCTGGCAGACACGCTATTTGAAGAGCTGAGCATGGTCTTTGAAGGTCAGATCCTGACCGAGCTGTGGATGATGGACAGCACTGGCCAGCGCACCGCCATCACCTTCAGCGACATTACTCGCAATGGCAGCATTGATCGTGGTCTATTTGATTTCCAGATTCCTGAAGGCACCGACGTTATCCGCGAAGAGCTTTAAATCTCTGGCGGTTACTTCACCGTGTTAACGCAGTTTATCAGGCACTTTTAGGGTGCCTGATCTGCTTCCTGATCCCGCTGCTCCCGCCACGCCATGATTTCCCCAAACCGCTTCTCCTGGCCAAACGGACTCGGCTCGTAAAAGCGTGTTTTCGGCACGCCTTCCGGCCAACAGTCGTGAGCGCTGCCCGCTGGATAGCCATCCGCTTCGTTATGAGCATATCGGTAGCCCTCGCCATGGCCTAGCTGCTCCATCAGTTTGGTAGGTGCGTTGCGTAGGTAGGTGGGTACTTCCACCTGGGGCTGCTGCTGGACAAACTGCTGGGCGCTTTTCCAGGCCCGGTCAATGCGGTTACTTTTAGGTGCCACTGCCAGATGAATCGCTGCATGGGCAATCGCCCGTTGGCCCTCATAATCGCCCAGGCGCAAATAGGCATCCCAGGCGGCGATGACGAGCGGCAGGGCGCGCGGGTCGGCATTGCCTACGTCTTCCGAGGCAATGGCGGTTAAGCGCCGCACGATATCCAATGGGTCGCCGCCGCCCTGGATAAAGCGCGCCATGTACAAAAGTGCGGCATCAGGGCGCGACGATCGGATCGATTTATGGATGGCGGATAGCAGGTCATAGTAAGCATCGCCTTGCTTATCAAACGCGCTGGACTGATGGCCGACTACATCCGCCAGTACCGCTTTGCGTAGCACCTCGCGACCATCTTGCTGTTCGGTAAAATCACAAGCCGTTTCCAGTAGCCCTAAGGCTCTCCGGGCATCCCCCGCGCTAGCGTGGGCGAGGGCTTCCAGTACGCCAGGCTCTATATCAATTGGTCGCTTGCCCAGGCCGCGCTGGTCATGCGCCAATGCTTGCTGCATCACCTGAATGAGCTCTTGCTGGGTTAGTGGCTTTAGCACATAAACACGCGCGCGTGAGAGCAGCGCTGAGTTCACCTCGAAGGAGGGATTTTCAGTGGTGGCGCCAATCAGCGTTAACAGGCCGGACTCCACATGAGGCAGCAGTGCATCCTGCTGGCTCTTGTTCAAACGGTGAATCTCATCTAAAAAGAGAAGCGTGGGAGAAGTGCGCTGTCGGGCGCGCTCCACTACCGAACGGATCTCTTTTACGCCAGCCATCACTGCGCTTAGCTGCTCAAGATGGGTCTCCGATGCGCGAGCCAGTAGCTCTGCCAAGGTGGTTTTGCCTACCCCTGGCGGCCCCCACAAAATCATTGAGCGCACCACGCCCGACTCCGCCATGCGGCGCAGTGGCTTATCCGGTCCTACCAGTGCCTGTTGGCCAATATACTCATCCAGCGTTAACGGGCGCATACGAAAGGCCAGTGGGGCGTCTTCACCTGGAGTGGCTTCAAAAAGATCCATATAAACTTCCGTTGTAAATCGGGGCGTTGGACAACTAACGCTTAATAAGTGTCTGTGGTAAATAGGGTAACGTCAGACTACCTTGTGGCATAACGATAAGAAGCGCCCACCAGCGTTAGTCATCATAGAGGCGCAAGGCAAGGATTAACGCTAGTGTAGTAGAACCCAGCTCATGATTGTGTGCCTAATGCTCTGTAGGGAGAGCGGCAGGCATGACACTTACGAAGGAGACGGCACGATGTTAAACCAACTGCGTCTAGATCATGCCAACATGGCGCGAATGCTCCATGTGCTGCAGCTAAAGCATAAAACCTTGGCTAACGGCGAGCGGCCCGACTTTCAACTGATGCGTGAGGTGGTCGATTACATTTTGTCCTACATGGATGGTTTTGCTACGCCCCTTGAGCGCATCTGCGTTGAACGGCTCAAAACCCAGGCGCCGGAGCATCTTCCGCTGATGGAGCAAATGGCGAGCGACTATCGTGAGCTAAAGCCGCGCTTAATGCGCCTGTCCCAGGATATCGACATGATCCTGATGGATAACATCCTGCCCATGGATCGTTTCGCGGATGATTTAAAAGCATACCTGGAAGCCCACCGAGGCTATCTGCGCCACGAGCGGGAGGGGCTTTTCCCGCTGATCGACCAGCATTTCAACGAAGAGGATATGGAGGAGCTGCGCCAAGCGCTGCCCGAAGGCGCTGAAAAAGAGCTGGAGCGTCTGCAACTCGCCTACCCAGAGCTTTACGCTGAACTATGCGGTGCGGAAGTTCCAGCACTGTAACTCCTGTCAAATGTGAATCCTTCAGAGCCGAACGGGGCGTGTTAAACTGGCGCCCCGTTTTTATTGGGCGGCTGAAAAGCTGAGTCATTGCGTGGTGGCCGTTGCCAGTAGCGCCACTATTAATGGGGTGGGTTTCAACATAGCGGACTGTGCAGGTGAAGGGTGATGTCAGGGCCTATACTGATTTTTGATTCCGGCGTGGGCGGGCTTTCCGTTGCCCGTGCGCTGCGCCAGCACTATCCATCGGCTGCCCTGTGCTACGCCTGCGACAACGCTTGGCTACCTTACGGCCTGCGCGACGATGCGACCCTCGCTAAGCGGATTGTGATGGTTTGCCAGGCGGCAGTCCAAGCGTGCCAAGCCAGCGTGCTGGTGGTTGCCTGTAATACTGCCAGCACCCTTGCCCTAGAAGGGCTGCGCCAAACGCTCTCAATTCCTGTCATTGGTACCGTGCCCGCGATTAAACCGGCAGCGCTGATGAGCACATCGCGCCATATTGGCCTGTTGGCCACGACGGCTACGGTGAATCGCCCCTATACCCAGGGGCTAATCGACAGCTTTGCCAGCGACTGCGTGGTGACCAAAATAGCGGCAGATGCCCTGGTTACCGAAGCTGAAGCGTGGCTAGCCGGAACGCCGCTCAACGCACCGCGCATTCAGCAAGCGCTAGCGCCGCTATGGCAAGCCACCCAAGAGAGCCCCGCGCTAGATACTGTCGTGCTTGGCTGCACCCACTTTCCGTTGCTGCAACCACTATTAGTCACGCTGGCACCAGCGCCTATCACATGGGTAGACTCCGGTGATGCCATTGCCCGCCGGGTGGGGCAGGTGGCCACTACCCTGGTGAGCAGTGCACACGATGGCCGTTGCTTCACCACGGCGCCTGCTCAGGCGCTTACCGATGGCTTCGCCCGCTACGGCTTTCATGAACCACGGCCGCTCGTACTGCCCGGCGCCCGCTAGGCGGCGGTGAATAAACGTCTTTTTTCCTATTTTAATATTTAGTGATGAGGAGCCACCTTGGCGATCCCTACAGTAGATCCAGCACGCTACGACGAACAGCTGGCTGAGAAGCAAGCCTATGTGGAAAGCACGTTTGCTGCGTTTGATACGCCTGCGCTCGAGGTGTACCCCTCGCCACCCAGCCATTATCGCCAGCGTTGCGAGTTTCGCATTTGGCATGAAGAGGACGACCTCTTTTACGCTATGTTCGAGGTCGACCCGGAAAACCCCAAAAACAAACGAGTGGTTCGGTTAGATCAGTTCCCTGTGGCCAGCGCTCAGATCAACGAGCTGATGCCCAAGCTGCGGGAGGCCTTTCTCGCCAGCGATGAGCTGCGCCGCCGCCTGTTCCAGGTGGAGTTTTTAACCACGCTCTCCGGGGAAGCGCTGGTCACGCTGATTTATCACCGCCCGTTGGGCGATGCCTGGGAAGCCGAAGCCCGTGCTTTGGAAAGTGCCCTGGGCATCATGATTATTGGCCGCTCCCGCAAGCAGCGCCTGGTGCTTACCCGCGATCACGTGTGGGAGCGTTTAACGGTGGATGGCCGCACGCTGCACTACCAGCAGGTAGAAAACAGCTTTACCCAACCCAACGCCCACATTTGCCAAACCATGCTGGGATGGGCCAAAGAGGCCACACAAGGCCGCCAGGCAGAGGATCTCGTAGAGCTGTACTGCGGTAACGGCAACTTTACCATTGCGCTGGCTGAGAACTTCCGTCGCGTGCTGGCCACCGAGATTTCACGTACCTCCGTCGCTAGCGCCAACGTCAACCTTGAAGCCAATGGCGTGACCAATGCCCACGTGGCCCGCATGTCGGCGGAAGAGTTTGCACTGGCACTGAAAGGGGAAAAAGAGGGCCGCCGCGTGGCCGAGATGGCGCTGGACGAGTATGACTTTTCAACCGTGTTAGTCGACCCGCCCAGGGCCGGGCTAGATGAGCAAAGCTGCCAACAAATCAGCGAATACGCTCAAATCGTCTATATTTCATGCAACCCGGCCACGCTTGCCGAAAACTTAACGCTACTGACTAAGACCCACGATATTGAGCGTTTTGCGCTATTTGACCAGTTCCCGTTTACCCACCACTGTGAGTGTGGTGTGTTGCTGACCCGTCGGCAGCCACAAGTGGCCTCACAAAGCTGATACGCTGAACTTGTCAATAGTGCTTATGATGCACAAGCGGCATACTCCATGAATAACCTGTCAGTTGGTTAGGGTGGCGGTCCTGGGTAGCGTAAGCTAACAGGTAGAGTGGCCTAAAGGCCTATTGTCCTTCGTTTTTTTGGCCTATGTAGTGGCCCCAGGCAGTCGAGGTGATGGATGCATTACGTTGCGATTGAAGAGAGTCGGCGGGATCTTTTAAAGCAGCTACAAGAGCGATTGGAAGCGCGACTGGAGCCAGCACGGGCGGCCGCCATCGAAGCCTTTGCGCGCCACTTTTACGCCACGGTGCCAGTGGAAGACCTGGTAGACCGTCGGTTGGATGACCTTTACGGCGCGACGCTCTCCATCTGGCAGTTTTTACAGCACCATGACCCGCAAAGCCCCAAAGTGCGTATTTTTAACCCGGACTTTGAAGAGCATGGCTGGCAGTCGACCCACACCTTTGTGGCGGTGCTCCATGAAGATATGCCGTTTTTGGTCGACTCCGTACGCATTGAACTCAACCGTCGCGGCCTAACGGTACACGCCATTCAAAATGCTGTGTTCGCCGTGGCGCGTGATAGCCAGCATCAATTGAAGGCGCTGACCTCTCCCAAAGATGAGAATGCACCGGACGCCCGTGAATCGCTGATTGTGATCGAAGTCGATCGCCACACCGACGCCGAGTCCCTGGCGAAAATTGAGCGCAATCTGCATGAAGTGCTGCGCGATGTACGCACCGCCGTGAGCGATTTCGATGCCATGTGCGGTCAGATTACTTCCGCCATTCAAGAGCTGGAAAAGAACTGCCCACCGCAAATTGACCCGGATGACCACGAAGAAGCCATTGCCTTTCTAGAGTGGCTGTTGAAGGATAACTTCACCTTCCTAGGCTACGACGAGTACCTGCTGGACGGTAACGAGCTGCAGCGCGATCCTAACAGCGTGCTGGGCGTATTCCGCCTAGATCAGCCGCGCTACCGTGAGCGTATCCGCACCGAAGAGGGCATCGACGAGCACGACGACTACGTGCTGGTGCCGCAACTGCTCTCGTTCGCCAAAAGCGCGCACCACTCCCGCGTGCATCGCCCCACTTATCCAGACTACATCACCGTCGACCGCTACGACGATGACGGCAATGTAATCGGCGAGCGTCGTTTCTTTGGCTTGTTCACCGCCACGGTATACAACGAGTCGCCGCGCAATATTCCGCTGCTGCGCCGCAAGCTCAAGGCCGTGATGGATATCGCTGGCTTCAATCCCCAGGGCCACAACGGCAAGCAGCTGCTGCAGGTATTGGAAGTCTACCCCCGCGATGACCTGTTCCAGATCAGCACGGAATCCCTGGCCAGCACCGCGTTGGGTATTCTCAATATTCGTGAACGCCGCCAAGTGCGCCTGTTTATCCGCGCCGATGTCAGCGGTAAGTTCTACTCCTGCCTGGTGTTTGTACCACGGGACGTGTTCTCTACCGACCTGCGCCAGCGTATTCAGGGCATGCTGTGTGATGAGTTGGATGCCCACTTTGGCGACTTCAATACCTACTTATCCGAGTCGGTGCTGGCGCGTATCCAGCTCATTCTACGTTTTAACGGCGACGCCCCCAGCCAGTACGACCTGAAGCGTTTGGAGAGCAAAGTCGCCCGCTTGGCGCGCAGCTGGCGCGACGAGCTGCAGGCAGCCATGGTCGAAGGTTTTGGTGAAGAGCGTGCTAACCATCTGATCGATCAGTTCCACGATGCGTTCTCCGCTAGTTACCGGGAAGACTTCAATGCCCGCACGGCGGTATTTGACGTTCACCACCTGTTAACCTTGGATAGTGGCAATGACCTGTCGCTATCGCTCTACCGCCCGCTGGAAGAGCAGGCAGGCGGCATGAACCTGAAACTGTTCCACCGCGAATCGCAAATTCCGCTCTCTGATGTGTTGCCGATGATGGAAAATCTCGGCCTGCGCGTGATTGGCGAGCGCCCCTACGATATCAATGCGCCGCAGCAGCGCTATTGGATTCACGACTTTGAGCTGGAACATAGCCGCGAAGGCGTCAACCTGAGCGAAATGCGCGACACCTTCAGCGAAGCGTTCAAGCGCATTTGGGCAGGCGAGGCCGATAATGACGCCTTTAACCGTCTGATTATCAGTGCTGGCCTGGACTGGCGTGAAGTGGCTATGCTGCGCGGCTATGCCCGCTATTTGAAACAGATCCGCTTCGGCACGTCCCAGGACTACATCGCTGCAACGCTGGCCAACTATCCGGCCATCACCCAAACCCTGGTTGAGCTGTTCCGCTTACGTTTCGACCCGGCCCAACAGCCCAGTAACCTAGACGACTGCTTAGCACACCTTAACGAGCACCTGGAAGGCGTTGCCAGCCTCAATGACGACCAGCTGCTGCGCCGCTTTATGGAGCTGATCCAGGCCACGCTGCGCACCAACTATTACCAGAAAACTGACGATGGCCGCTTTAAGGATTACATTGCCTACAAGCTGGAACCGTCAAAAGTGACCGGTATGCCCAAGCCACGTCCGGCCTACGAGATTTTCGTCTGCTCGCCGCGTGTCGAAGGCGTTCACCTGCGCGGTGGCAAAGTGGCGCGTGGCGGCCTGCGTTGGTCGGACCGTCTTGAAGATTTCCGTACCGAAGTGCTGGGCCTCGTTAAAGCGCAGCAGGTGAAAAACGCGGTAATCGTGCCCGTTGGTGCGAAAGGCGGCTTTGTGTGCAAACGCATGCCGGAAAACGCCGACCGCGAAACCCAGCAGAAAGAAGGCATCGCGTGCTACCAAACCTTCATTCGCGCGCTGCTGGATGTCACCGATAATCTCGTGGGTGGCGAGGTGGTACCGCCGCAAAACGTGGTGCGTCACGATGAAGATGACACCTACTTAGTGGTTGCCGCAGATAAAGGCACCGCTACTTTCTCGGACATCGCCAACGCAATTTCCATCGAGTATGGCCACTGGTTGGGTGACGCATTTGCTTCCGGCGGTGCCAACGGCTACGACCATAAGAAGATGGCGATTACGGCCCGCGGCGCATGGGAATCCGTAAAGCGTCACTTCAAGAACCTGGGCGTCAATACCCAGGAAGACCTGTTTACCGTGGTGGGTATCGGTGACATGGCGGGGGACGTGTTCGGTAACGGTATGCTCCTTTCCGATAAGATCCAATTGGTGGGCGCCTTCAACCACCTGCACATCTTCGTCGACCCGAACCCGGATGCCGCAGCGGCCTTTGCCGAGCGCAAGCGCCTGTTCAATCTGCCGCGCTCCAGCTGGGAAGATTACAGCAGCGAACTGATCTCCCAGGGGGGTGGGGTGTTCAGCCGCAGCACCAAGTCGATCACCATCACGCCGGAAATGCAGCAGGTGTTTGGTATCGAAGAAACGCGCTTGTCTCCTAACGATCTGATTCGCGCCATGCTCAAGGCGAAGGTGGATCTGATTTGGAACGGCGGTATTGGCACCTATGTGAAAAGCTCAGAAGAGACCGATGCGGACGTGGGTGATAAAGCCAACGACGCGCTGCGCATCAACGGTAAAGAGCTGAACTGCCGTGTGGTCGGCGAGGGCGGTAACCTGGGCCTGACCCAGCGTGGCCGGATGGAAGCCGCCGCCAACGGCGTGCGGGTTTACACCGACTTCATCGACAATGCCGGGGGCGTCAACTGCTCCGACCATGAGGTCAATATCAAGATATTGATCGACGAAGTGGTCAAGCGTGGCGATATGACCAACAAGCAGCGTAACCAGCTGCTGGCTGACATGACCGAAGAGGTCGCCGACCTAGTGATTCTGGATAACTACCGCCAGACCCAGGCACTGGACCTGTCGGAGATCTTGTCTCACCAGGGCATGGGGCCGTACCGTCGCTTCATTAGCGAGCTGGAGTCCGCCGGTCAAATAGACCGCGAGCTTGAATTCCTGCCTGCCGATGACGTTCTGAAAGAGCGTGCCAGCAACAACCAGGGCATGCGCCTGCCGGAGCTGTCGGTACTAATCTCCTACGCCAAGAGCACCCTGAAGGGCGACTTGATCAACTCTGACGTGCCGGACGATCTCTATATTCACCGTCATCTGGAGCGCTTGTTCCCCGCCGTGCTCACCGAACGCTATCAAGCCGAGATGTACGACCACCGCCTGAAGCGGGAAATCGTGGCAACGCAGGTGGCTAACGACCTCGTTGATCACATGGGCATTGTGTTCGTACGCCGCTTGATGGATTCGACCGGTGCTGGCCGAGCCGACATTGCCCGCGCCTACGTCGTCGCCCGGGATGCCTTCAACCTGACCGATTTGTGGGCGCAGATTGAAGCACTGGATAACCAAGTGCCCAGCTGTGTGCAGTACTCCATGATGCTGGACCTGATGCGCATGATTCGCCGTGCAACACGCTGGTTCCTGCGTCAGCACCTGGGGCTTTCGACCCAGGACACCATTGAGTACTTCGGTCCGCGCTTAGCGCAGCTGCAGGAGAGCATTGGCGAGTTGCTGAGCGGTGAAGAGCAGGCCGCATGGCGCAAGCGCTGCGACGAGCTGCAAGCCGCTGGTGTGCCAGAAGCATTGGCTGCTACCGTGGCAGCGGCACCGAGCCTCTACGCTGGCCTGGGCATTATTCAAGCGGCCCGCATCACCAACGAGAAACCCCAGCGGGTAGCCGAGGTGTTCTATGAAATCGGCAGCCGCCTGGAGCTACCCTGGATGATTCAGCAGGTCACGCACCTTGAGGTGCGCGACTCCTGGCAGGCTCAGGCGCGGGAAACCTTCCGCGATGATATCGACCGCCAGCAGCTAGCGCTGACGACAAGCGTCTTGAAGCTGGAGGCGGGCAGCCGCGACACCCAGGAGCGGGTGGCCCAGTGGTTGGAGCAGCACGCCGAGCTACACCGCCGCTGGTGCCGCTTGATCGACGAAGTGCGTGGCGGAAGCGAAGGCGGATTCGCGCTGTTTGCCGTCGCGGTTCGTGAGTTGGTGGATTTAGCCGAGAGCGATAGCAAAGCATAAGCCCTTACGGGTTCTATGAGAAAAGCTACGTTCTAACGAAAAGCCGCGCCCTGGGAGACCAGGACGCGGCTTTTTTCATTCTGCGAAGAGGGGGCGATGTGCGTTATACTGCGCCCGCCCCGCACTTCGCCCACCGCTCAGGAGAGTCTTGCTGATGTACCCAATTGCCCGCTCGCTGCTATTCCGCCTGGACCCCGAAACTACCCATAGCATGGCGCTGAACGCGCTTGACGCGCTGCATAAGGTGGGCGGCATTAAGCGTGTGTATGGCGAGCCGGTGAGTGATCCTGTCGAACTCATGGGGCTGCGCTTTCCTAACCGGGTCGGGCTTGCCGCCGGGCTGGACAAAAACGCCGACCACCTTGATGCGCTGGGCGAGCTGGGGTTTGGCTTTGTAGAAGTGGGCACCGTGACCCCTAAAGCACAGCCGGGTAACCCCAAACCGCGCCTGTTTCGGCTAGTTGGGCATGAGGCGATCATCAACCGCTTTGGGTTCAACAACAAAGGGGTGGAGCATCTTGTTGCCCAGGTTAAAAAGCGTCACTACAACGGCATTGTGGGTATCAATATCGGTAAGAACTTAACCACCTCGGTTGAGCATGCGCTGGATGATTATCTGGCCTGCCTCAACGCGGTGCACGGCTCGGCGGACTACATTGCGGTGAATATCTCATCACCCAATACGCCGGGGCTGCGTACGCTGCAGTTTGGTGAACAGTTAGATGCTCTTTTGGGACCCATTCGCGCTAAAAGCCGCGAGCTGGATGCCCAAGCAGGCCGCAACGTACCGTTGCTGGTGAAAATTGCCCCGGACATGAGCGAAGAGGAAGTGGCATTAGTGGCAGGCAGCATTGCCCGTAACGAGCTAGATGGCGTGATTGCCACCAATACCACCGTTTCCCGGGACGCGGTCAGTGATGACCCACAGGCTCAAGAGGCGGGTGGGCTTTCCGGTAAGCCGGTGTTTGAGGCGTCCAACACGGTGATTCGTCTGCTGCGCGCCCATCTCCCCACGCTGCCAATTATTGGGGTGGGCGGTATTGATAGCGGTGAAGCGGCAAAGGCGAAAATAGCCGCTGGTGCGGACTTAGTACAGCTCTATTCAGGCTTGATTTACCAAGGCCCAGCGCTGGTACAGCAGTGTGCGAAAGCGCTCAAGCAGGGTGAATGAAGCGGCTACCGCTGGGGCACTAAAAAGCCCGCTTGGCAGCGGGCTCCGTTCTCCAAATGTATGTATAAAAGGTAAATAAACTAGGTCATAACCATGGGGTTTTTATGAATACCGGAAACGCCGGTCATTCCATCCCACTGGTCGCCGCGACCTTCACGCCAACCACTCATCCAATACTCGCGTAAATTGACATCTTGACTGGGACAATCATCACGGGAGCGACCCGTAATACCCGCTTTATAGCCGTGAACATAAGCCCGCTGGAAGCGATCACGTTTTTGTCGTTTCATTGGCTAACCTCTTTGCATGAAAGCCTTTGATAAGAAGTAGGTCACAAGGCAACGTAGTAACAGCAGGCCCATAGGCGTGCTTTACCCAGATTGCCAGCACCACTTCGAGAAGTGACTTCAAGTTCAAGAGTGAGCTGCTGCCTCAGTGCGAATGCCTAGCACTCACGTGCTGAACGGAAGAAGCGGCAAACTCAAACAAGCCATGGGTCGTTACTGGTGTTATGAAACATGCACAATAATGACCCTGACAAGCAACACATGCGTTTTTAGTAGCTACCCTCTTATTGTTAGACCATGATGGGGTCACTTGTCGACCATCAAATTGTCATAAGACATACATTCATTTGCCATATACAGGAATATCGCGCGGTTACGCGCGGCGATCACCATGACCGAGCTGAGCCAAACTGCCCCTCTAAACCTCCTAGCGACCTGCCCTAAAGGCATTGAAGGCCTGCTGGCGGACGAACTCACGGCCCTGGGCGCTGAACCGGGTAAAACCACCGTGGCAGGGGTCTATTTTTCTGCCGACCAAGCCACCGCCTATCGGGTATGTTTGTGGTCTCGCTTAGCAAACCGCGTGATTTTGCTACTGGCGCGTGAAGCGATGATAGAGACCGCAGAGCAGGTACGCGATGTGGTTGCACGCATCGCCTGGAGTCAGCATCTTGCCCCCGGCAAGACCTTGGCGGTGGATTTTCATGGCCGCAGCGACCATATTCGCCACACGCGCTTCGGCGCACAGACGGTGAAAGATGGCGTGGTGGACGCGCTGCAGTTAGGCGGTCGAGAGCGGCCCAATGTGGACACCAAAGCGCCTGACCTACGCATTTACGCCCACCTGCACCGAGCCAACCTGAGCCTGGGAATTGATCTCTCTGGCGAGAGCCTGCATCGTCGTGGCTACCGCCGCGATGTGGGTCACGCGCCGCTTAAAGAGAACCTAGCGGCAGCACTGCTGGTGCGCGCAGGCTGGCCGGAGCGGGCCAAAGCCGGCGAGCCACTGATCGACCCGCTGTGCGGTGCCGGTACGCTGCTGATTGAAGCCGCGCTGATGGCGGCTGACCAAGCCCCTAACCTGAACCGCGAGCGGTTTGGCTTTCACGGCTGGGCAGGCCATCAAGACGTGGTGTGGAGTGAATTAAAACGCGAAGCTGAAGCACGCGCCTCGATTGGCCGCAAACGCTGCAAAACGGAACTGATGGGCTTTGATCAAAGCCCGGCAGCGCTGACCGCCGCGAAATCTAACGCCATGCGGGCGGGCATTCCTGCGCTGATAACGCTCCACGGCCAGAGCCTTGCTCAACTAACCCGGCCAGAGACCCTGACCGCCGAGCAGGGGCTATTGATCACCAACCCGCCCTACGGCGAGCGCTTGGGCGAGCTGCCTGAGCTGGTGCAGCTTTACGCCCAGCTCGGTGAAAAAGCTAAGGCGCTGTTCCCCGGTTGGACGCTAGCGATGTTTACTGGCAACCCGGATCTTGGCCACCGCTTAGGCCTGCGTGCCCATAAACAGTACGCGCTAAAAAACGGCGCGCTGGATGCCAAACTGCTGTTAATGGAGATTGGCAGTGTTCGTCCTGCGCCTCAGCAAAGCGGTGAGCCGTCAGAAGCGGGCGTAGCACCTCAGGCAAGCAGTACTGCAAAACCGGCGGTGTCGGAAAATGCGCAGATGTTTGCCAATCGTCTAGCGAAAAACCAGAAACGCCTGAAAAAGTGGCTGAAGCAGAGCGGTGAGACCTGCTACCGCATTTACGATGCCGATATGCCTGAATACGCGCTGGCAGTGGACCGTTACGGCGACCGCGTGCATGTGCAGGAGTACGCCGCGCCCAGCTCTATTAACCCGGTGCAGGCGCAAAAACGGCTGTTTGATGCCCTGGAAGTGCTGCCCGAGGCGTTGGGTGTCGACCCTAGTAAGATTTATGTCAAACGCCGCGAGCGGCAAACCGGTGCGGCCCAGTACCAAAAGCGCGAAGCCAGCGGCGAGCGTTTTGAAGTGCAGGAGGGCAGCGCTCGGCTATGGGTCAACCTGCGCGATTATCTGGATACTGGCCTGTTTCTGGACCACCGTCCGGTACGTCGGATGCTCGGCGAGATGGCCAGCGGCAAGCGCTTTCTCAACCTGTTCTGCTATACCGCGACGGCCACTGTGCAAGCCGCGCTGGGCGGGGCCAGCGACAGCGTTAGCGTGGATATGTCCAACACCTACCTGGAGTGGGCGCGGGACAACTTTGCGCTCAACAAGCTCGACCCAAGGCTGCACCGCGTGGTGCGTGATGACTGCTTCCGCTGGCTGGAAACCGCCAACGCGCAGTTTGATCTGATCTTTATGGACCCGCCGACCTTCTCAAACTCGAAGAAGATGCGCGACACGCTGGATGTGCAGCGCGACCACCCGCGCTTAGTGGAACTGGCCATGGCACGCCTAGCCCCTGGCGGTACGCTGGTGTTCTCCAACAACCAGCGGCGCTTTAAGCTGGATGAAGCGCTGAGCGAGCGCTACGCGGTAGAGGAGATCACCACGCGCACCTTCGATCCAGATTTCCAGCGGCGCACCAATCTGCATCACGTGTTTTTGCTGCGCCACTCGTCATGATCCACTCCTCCTGAGCCGATAAAGAGCAAGGGCGATGATTGAACTATCGATTTACACGACGCTGGGGTGCCATTTGTGCGCCCAGCTAGAGGCGCTGGTGGCCACACTGGCCAACCAAGAGGTGAGGTTGCACCACATCGAGATCAGCGACGACGACGCGCTGGTGGAGCAATACGGCACACGAATTCCGGTGTTGGTGGATGCCAACGGCGTTGAGCTGGATCGCGGCTTCGATGTGGCGCGTTTAAGCCACTGGTTGAACGAGCGGGGCTGGTTGGATGAGGCGGCACTTGCCGCGCTCACCACGCCGCCGGAACAAGCGCCCCCCGTGGGGGTGCATCAGCGCAATGGGCGGCGCTTCTTAGGTTAACGAAACGGGCGAATCTGGCTAACAGGTGATGCGTCAGAGTGCGTCTAATAGCGACAGCTGGCGCATCGCTTCCTGGCCTGCCGGTGTGTGGTCGGCGGCTTCCAGCACCTTGCGGAATCCGCGGGAGGATTGAATCGTTGCTTCATCCTCCAGCCACATCTGTGCTTGCTCCAGGCTATCCGCTAACTGGTGCTTCAATCCGCCAAACTGGGTGCCGATTTGTCCCCAGGCGCGGCTGAAAATCCAGTCGCCGAACATATCCTGGTGAATATGCACCAACACATAGTCATGGTCGGTTTCCCAGCGTACGATCACACCCATCTCCTTAACGACTTCTTGATCATGCCTGCACAGCAAGCCATTGCGGACGTATTGTAAAGCCCGGATACTAAAACGCCTATGAAACTTGTTATCGACGCTAATATCCCCGCCGCCGACGCCTGTTTTGGGGGCGTGGGTACGTTGCACCGCTTGCCGGGCCGCGAGATCCGAGCGGCTGACCTGCAAAATGCCGATGCGCTGATCGTGCGCTCCATCACTCAAGTGAATCGCGCGTTACTTACCGATAGCCCGGTGCGCTTTGTGGGCACCTGCACCATTGGCACCGACCACATTGATCTCGATTATCTCAAAGAGCGCAATATTGGCTTTGCCAGCGCGCCGGGGTGCAATGCGGAGGCGGTGGTCGATTATGTGCTCAGCAGCCTGCTGACGGTGAGCGAGCGAGAAGGCTGGCCGCTGCTGGAGCGAACCGTGGGGATTGTTGGGGCAGGCAATGTGGGTAGCCGCTTGCAGCGCCGCCTACAGGCGCTCGGCGTTGCGGTACGGGTGTGTGACCCTCCCAGGGCGGAACAAGAGGGCGCAAGCGGCTTTGTGTCACTCGATAAACTGATTGGTGAGAGCGACGTGATTTGCCTGCACACCCCGCTGGTGAAGGCTGGCCCTCACGCCACTTATCAACTGCTGAACGCCCAACGCATCAACGAGCTGGCCCCTGGTACGCTGCTGCTAAACGCTGGGCGTGGCGACTGCATTGATGGCCTGGCGCTGCGCAGCCGTTTGGCAGGGAAGGGTGATATCACCGCCGTGTTAGACGTTTGGGAAGACGAGCCGGGCATTGATGCAGGGCTGCGTGATTTGGTCGCTTTAGCAACGCCACATATTGCCGGACATAGTCTGGATGGCAAGCTGCGCGGCACCTGGATGATTCAGAAAGCGTTGGCAGCGCAGTTAAACCAGCCCAGCGGTATGCCGTTTAGCGAGCTCTGCCCGCCGCCAGCCCTGGCCACGCTAACGTTGCAGAGCGCACTGCCGGTGGAAGAGGCACTTCGGCTGTGTGTTCGGGCCGTGTATGACGTGCGCCGTGACCACGATGCCTTGCAGCGTCAGGTGACGCACCAGGGGATTGCCAAGGGCTTTGATAGCTGCCGCGCCAACTACCCGCTGCGCCGCGAGTTCGCCACGCTCACCGTCTTTCTGGAAAACGACGCTGTGTCATTGCAGCCGTCGCTTCAGGCGGCAGGCTTTCAGGTGCGCTGCGGCTAACACGCATCATTGGTTTACCTAAACGCACAAGGCCCGCATTGGCGGGCCTTGGCGTATCTTATTGAGCGTTCACAGCTTACTGACGGTAAGCGGCTTCTTTTAGGGCGCGAATACGGTCATCCAGCGGCGGGTGGCTGGCGAACAGCTGCTCGACCAGCGAGCGGGTCTGGCCTTTGGTGATGGCCATCGCACGCAGGGTGTCCGGCATTTGGTCGGGCATCTCGGTTTCGGCCTTCAAACGTGCCAGGGCGTTGACCATCGCACCGGTGCCTGCCAAGCGGGCACCCGCTTCATCAGCCCGGTACTCGCGGTAGCGAGAGAACCAAGCCACAATCGCGGAAGCGACGATGCCAAAGACGATTTCTGCCACCATCACCACTGCAAAATAGCCCATGAAGCCCAGGCCACCTTCGCCGTCGCTGCGGCTTTTCAGGAAGCTATCGACCAAGTGGGCGACAATGCGGGCGAAGAACATAACGAAGGTGTTCACTACGCCCTGAATCAGCGCCAGCGTCACCATGTCGCCGTTAGCCACGTGGCCAATCTCATGGGCCAGTACCGCGCGGACTTCTTCAGGACGCATGCGGTTGAGCAAGCCCGCCGATACCGCTACCAGGGCATCGTTCTTATTCCAGCCGGTGGCGAAAGCGTTGGACTGCTGGGCGGGGAAGATGCCTACTTCCGGAGTTTTAATGCCCGCTTCCCGAGACAGTTCGGCCACGGTATCCACCAGCCACTGCTCTGTGGAGTTCGACGGGTTTTCGATAATCACCGTGCCGGTTGAGCGCTTCGCCATCCATTTAGAGATAAACAGCGATACCAGCGAACCCGCCATGCCAAACACAAAGCTGAAGATCAGCAGGCTGGTGAAGTTAATACCCTGGCTGTTGAGATAGCTCTCAACGCCAAACAGCCGCAGCGTAATGCTGGCGACCAGCAACACCGCTAAGTTAGTGGCTAAAAACAGCACGATTCGCATCATGGATGAAGATCTCCCTCAAGGTCATAACAAGTGTTAATGGAATGATGGCTTAGATACGTGCATTTCATGTCAGTTTCAAGTCGCTGGTTGAGTGTCGATAGCTGCTGCCGATAACTACTGGCGATAGCGAGACAAGAAATTGGCAAAGCGGTCCAGCGCGTCGCCGAGCTGGTCGGCCCAGGGCAGCGTGACAATGCGCACGTGATCGGGTTCTGGCCAGTTAAAGGCGGTGCCCTGTACCAGCAGAATTTTTTCCTGCAAGAGCAAGTCCAGCACCAACTGCTGGTCATCTTTAATATTGAACACTTTGGGGTCTAAACGCGGGAACGCGTAGAGCGCGCCTTTGGGCGTTACGCAGGAGACCCCAGGAATTGCGTTGAGTTTCTCAACGGTAATGTCGCGCTGGGCCAGCAAACGCCCGCCCGGCAGAATTAAATCGTTGATCGACTGATAACCGCCTAGCGCCGTTTGAATGGCGTGCTGGGCAGGAACGTTGGCGCATAGTCGCATCGAGGCCAGCATGGTCAGGCCCTGAATAAAGTCCTTCGCCCGCTGTTTCGCTAGCGTGCCGGAAATCGTCATCCAGCCAGAGCGAAAGCCCGCGCAGCGGTAGCTTTTAGACAGCCCGTTCATGGTGATCACCAATTGATCATCGTCGGCCAGCGCGCCGGTAGCGGTGTGTTTAACCCCGTCGTAGAGAATCTTGTCGTAGATCTCATCGGAGAACACCACTAGATTGTGCTCTTGGGCGATATCCAGCACTTCCCGCACCACTTCCGGCGGGTAGACCGCACCGGTGGGGTTATTGGGGTTGATGATCACAATGGCGCGGGTACGGCTGGTGACTTTGGCACGAATATCGGCCATATCCGGTGCCCAGTCGGCCTGCTCGTCGCACAGGTAGTGCACGCCGTGGCCGCCAGAAAGGTGGGCGGCTGCGGTCCAGAGCGGGTAATCCGGCGCGGGGATTAGCACTTCGTCGCCGTCGTTTAACAGCGCCTGCATGGCCATGACGATCAACTCGGAAACGCCATTACCAATATAGATATCTTCGATACCCACCCCAGGAATCTGCTTACGCTGGCACTCCTGCATAATCGCCTTGCGGGCGGAGTAGAGGCCTTTGGAATCACAGTAGCCCTGGGCGGTGGGCAGGTTGCGCATCACGTCCTGCAAAATCTCTTCCGGCGCTTCGAAGCCAAACGGTGCTGGGTTGCCAATGTTGAGCTTCAAGATTCGCTGGCCTTCCTCTTCCAGGCGCTTGGCGTGGTCGAGTACCGGGCCGCGAATGTCGTAGCAAACGTTGTGCAGTTTGTGTGATTTTTTCAGCGTGTGTGATTCTCTAGGCTGCGGGGTGTCCATGGGGTGCGTTATCCAAAAGTGTCCAGTGCCGTGGAAGTGTTTGACGTGTGGCTCATTATGCGTCGGATGAGGCCGGGCTGTCTTGGTCGTTTTGCGCTGGCGGCGGCGGAATATCTGCCGGGGTTTCCAGCGTGACGCGGCCAAGCCTGCCATCGCGTAACTCATGCAGCAGTACTTCCGCGCCGCGGTGCAGGTCTACTTCGCCGCCAGGGCGCAGGCCGCCGCGCTTTCCGGCGATTTCTTTGAGAATGGCGTGGCCGTCAAACCCGGCAATAGCAAGAAAATCAGGCTTTTTCGGGCCGTCGGCGTCGACTTCCTCCACCACGGGGGCTTCGTAGGTGGGCAGCGCTTTTAGCTTATAGCGGGCGGTTAGCTCGGCGGGGTAGCGTTTGGCAAGCTCCGCGCTGGCAACAATGGCCACATCGGTATACTCAATGGCGGTATCGCGAATCGCGCCGCTGGCCGCCAAGCGGTAGGCGCTGGCTTGGTCTTCGATTTTGGGCCAGAGCACCCCAGGGGTGTCGATGAGCGCTACTCGACCATCAATGCGTACTTTTTGCTGGCGCTTGGTGACCGCCGGCTCGTTGCCGGTTTTGGCAATTTTGCGCCCGGCTAGGCCGTTAATCAGCGTCGATTTGCCTACGTTAGGGATGCCCATCACCATCACGCGCACGTCGCGGTCGGCACGCACCGCTCCCGCCAGTTCGTGGCAGAGCTTGGGGATCTTCTTAAGCTCGCGGGTATTGGTGGTGGTAATCGCCAGGGCGCGAGTGTCTGCCTGGGCGTCAAAAAAGGCCACCCACTCGTCGGTACGAACGGGGTCGGCCAAGTCGGCGCGGGAAAGAATTTTCAGCACCGGCTTATGGCGGGTCAGCTCGGCCAGCATGGGATTTGCGCTGGAGTAGGGCAGGCGCGCATCGAGCACCTCGATGACCACATCGATTTCTGGCAGCGCGTCCTTGATCTGGCGGCGGGCCTTATTCATATGTCCGGGGAACCAGCCGAGCATGGGTTTCTCCTACAAGCACAAAAATACAAGCATAAAAAAGCGGGCGACCATTCTAGCAGATGGTGCCCGCCTTGCCGTGCTTCCTTTCAGGGGTTACTCGTCAGGGTGAAACTCTAACGAGACGGAGTTGATGCAGTAGCGCAAGCCGGTGGTCTCGGGCGGCCCATCGGGAAATACGTGGCCTAGGTGGGCATCGCAGTGAGAGCAGACCACTTCGGTGCGAATCATGCCGTGGGAGGTGTCGCGGTGCTCCTCGACGCAGCGCGTTCCTAGCGGCCGGTCAAAGCTTGGCCAGCCGCAGCCCGCATCGAATTTGTGCTCGTTTTCAAATAGCGGTGCATGGCAGCAAACACAGTGATAGATACCTTGGGCATCGCTCACTTGGTAGTCACCGGTAAACGGCCGTTCGGTGCCTTTCTCCCGTGCGACCCGGTACTGCTCTGGGGTGAGCTGCTTGCGCCATTCGTCGGGGGATTTTTCTATTTTCGCCATGGGGGTCTCCTCTCCCTCTGGTTACCGTTAATCAGAGGCTTACTTGGCAGACTAGCCTATCACCGTTAGGCCTTCTTATGGCTAATGACAATAGGCTGCCTGCCCAAGTTCAGCATGTGCGAAAGTGGCAAAATCCGCCAGTGGGCTTTATACGCTTGCAGCGCCGCCGTTACTACGTGGGTCGTGAGCACTCTCGATCAGCCCGTCTGGGTGGCGCACGATGCCGCCCGCGTGGCCCATGGTGTCGCTGAAGGCGTCGGGCAAAACCTCGACATCGTGGCCCGCCGTGGCCAGCGCCGCGACCAGCTCATCATCGAAGCGTTTTTCCAGCTTGAGATTGGTACTCGATTCGCCCCAGGTGCGGCCTAGCAACCAACGCGGTGCGGTAACTGCCTGCTGCAGCGGCATGCCATGCAGCGCGTAGCGTGAGAACACCGCTGCCTGGGTTTGCGGCTGGCCTTCGCCGCCCATGGTGCCGTACACCATGGTGCGTCCATCGTTAAACAGCGCCAGCGCCGGGTTAAGCGTATGGAAGGGTTTGCGACCAGGGGCTAAGCCGCGTAAATCGTCTGGGTTGAGAGAAAAGCTAATGCCTCGGTTTTGCCACAGCACGCCGCTTTCAGGCAGCACCACGCCGCTACCAAACTCCCAGTAGATGCTCTGAATAAAGCTCACCGAGCGGCCTTCGCTGTCGACGGTGCCCATCCAAATAGTATCGCCGGGCGCGGGTTCATAGGGCCAAGGCAGCGCCTGGGCAGGGTTAATTTCGGCGGCTTCTGCACCAATACGCTCTTCGCTGAGCAGCTCCTGTAGCGGCGTGGGCACTCGGTATGGGTCGGTGACATAACGGTCGCGCAGCATAAAGGCGCGTTTGGTGGCTTCAATTAGCCCGTGCAGGTGGTCAAAGCCGTTGGGTTCGGCGGCTTTAATACGCTCGTAAATGCCCAAAATCATCAGCGACGCCATGCCTTGCGTCGGTGCGGGCAGGTTATACAGCGTAGCGTCATTGAGTTGTACGTGCAGCGGTGTGACTTGCTGAGCGCGGTAAGCGTGAAAATCGTCTAGGCGCAGGGGGCTGCCTAGCGCCTCTAAATCCTTCGCCATGCTGGCGGCAAGCTCGCCACGGTAGAAATCATCCAGCCCGGCACTGGCCAAGCGCTTTAACGTATTGGCCAAGCGCGGCTGGCGCAGGCGCTCGCCTTCACGGGGAACTTGGCCGCTAAGCAGCAGCGCATCGCTAAAGCCGGGGCTTTGGCTCAGGCGTTCTAGGTGTTTTGCAGTGAGCGTTTCCTGGCTTTGAGAAACAGCAATGCCCTCATCGGCATGGCGAATGGCATCGGCCAGCAGCGTGGGCAACGGTAGCGCGCTTCCCCAGCCCGCCGCTACGTTGAGCGCTTCCTGCCAGCCGCTAATAGTGCCCGCCATGGTCAGCGTGGCTTTTGGCCCACGTTCCGGGATCTGCGACTCACCTGAATAAAAATCACGGTTGGCGAGCTGTGCGGCGGGCCCGCAGGCATCAATGGCCACCGGCGCTTTGCCCGGCTCGTGAATCAGCCAAAAGCCATCGCCCCCCAAGGCATTCATATGCGGGTAGACCACGGCGATGGCTGCCGCCGCGGCGACCATGGCTTCGACGGCATTGCCGCCTTGCTTTAATACATCGCGACCGGCGCTCGCGGCAAGATGATGCGGCGCGACACAGCTGCCGCCGTAACTACGTTGGGTATGGAGCATTGAAAAGTCCTTTGTTATTGGTTGTGGTTACCAGCCAATGGCGTTAGGCAGCCACGTGGCAATGCTTGGAAAGATAAACACCAGCGCCACGGCTAAAAACTGTAGCCCGATAAACGGCAGCGCCCCTTTGTAGATATCTAGGGTGGAGACTTCTTTAGGCGCCACGCCTTTCAAGAAAAACAGCGACCAGCCAAACGGTGGAGTAAGAAACGACGTTTGTAGCACCAGCCCCACCAAAATGCCCAGCCACACCATATCCACGCCCATCTGCACGAAGAAGGGTAAAAAGAGCGGCAGGGCGATATAGCTAATCTCAATCCACTCTAAGAAAAAGCCAAGTACAAACATCAGCAGCAGCATGAATAGCAGGGCGCTGACTTCTCCACCGGGCACCCACTCAAACATCCGTGCGACCAAGTGCTCGCCACCCAAGCCCCGGAACGCGAGCCCGAACACTTGAGCGCTGATCAAAATAAAGAACACCATGGCGGAGATCACCAAGGTGGCTTTGGCCACTTCGCTTAACAGCGATACGGTTAAGCGGCCCGAGCAGGCAACAAACACCAGCGCCCCTAGCGCGCCCATCGCCGCAGCTTCGGTTGGGGCGGCAATACCGCCAATGATGGAGCCCAAGACCGCAAATACTAGTCCTACCGGTGGGCCGACCACGGTGACCACTTTATACAGCAGCCGTTTCTTGCTGAGCTGGGCCCGCTCTTCAGCGGGAATGGGCGGCATCATGCCAGGGTAGAGTTGGGCTACCACTAAAATTGCCACGATGTAGATGCCTGCCAGCGCCAAGCCAGGCACCATCGCGGCGGCAAACATAGTACCAACAGATTCGCCGAGGATTTCTGCTAAGAGAATCAGTACCAAACTAGGTGGGATAATTTGCCCAAGCGTACCTGATGCGCAGATCATGCCGGTGGCCAAGGTTTTGGGATAGCCGCGGCGCAGCAGGGTGGGCAGGGTGAGCAGGCCAAGTGTGACAATGGTGGCGCCCACGATACCGGTGGCCGCGCCTAACAGTACACCCACGAAAATAATCGCCACGCCCATACCGCCGGAAATCCCGCCGAACAGGTGGCCAATCACATCGATCAATTCTTCGGCCAGTTTCGACTTCTCTAGCATGACCCCCATAAATACGAATAGCGGTATCGCCATAAAGGTGTAGTTCGTCACTACCCCATAAATGCGTGACGGCAACAGGTTGAACAGCATTGGGCCAAAGCCCAAATAGCCAAACACAAAGGCGGTGACGGCAATGCTGATGGCCACCGGTATACCAATGATAAGCAGCACAAAAAAGGCGGCGATCATACCGATCGCGAGCCACTCATTAGGAGACATGCGTTATTCACCTCGGCTTGATAGGGCAAACCCTTGGCGCAGCGCGTGGGCGAGGCCCTGCATTGCCAATAAGAGAAAGCCAAAGGGGATCAGAGCTTTGAGCACCCAACGAAGTGGCAGGCCGCCAGGGTTGGGAGAAGCTTCGTTACGTAGGTAGGACTGTTCCACCCAGGGCAGAGTGAGCCAAGCGATATACAGCCCCATGGCGAGCAGCAGCAGGCCGCCAATCACTTCAATTACCCGCTGTAGCGCCACTGGGAAGCGCTCATAAAACACGTCGACCCGCACTTGTTCGCCCATAAACAGCAGATACGACATACCAAACAGAGCAATGGGGGAGATTAAGTGCCACTGCAGCTCTTGAAGCCATACGGCGCCAATGCTGAAAAAGTAGCGCATCACCACATCGCCCGCGACCAGGGCCACTAGTACCACGCAGGTCCAAGCGGCGATCCAGCCAAACAGCCGGACCACCGCCTCGATCCCGTGGACAACACGTTCCACGGCTTGCATATCACACCCCAATAATGTCGTTTAACCAGGCACGTTCGCTGGCGCCTGCCCAGCGGTCATGGTTGGCCTTAAAGGCCATGTAGCTATCATGTACTTTGCGCACTAGTGGGTCGGCGTTGGCTTCGGTGGCGAGCGTATCCATAGTGGCTTCGCGCAGGGCGTTCACTACGGGTTCCGGAAGCATGCTGGCGGTCACGCCGTGGTTATCAACAAGGTCGGTCATCGCTTCGCCGTTCACCGCTTCTGACCACGTCACGCTTTCCAGACACGCCGCCATGCAGGCACTTTTCACGATCATCTTGAGGTCGTCGGGCAGGGCATCCCAATGCTGTTTGGAAATCAGCAGCTCACCGGTAGTGGCAGGCTCGTGCCAGCCGGTGGTGTGATAAAACTTCGCGGCATTCTGCAGCCCCATGCGGCGATCCTGGTAAGGACCCACGAACTCTGCTGCATCGATGACGCCACGCTCCAGCGCCGGGAAGATTTCACCGCCGGGCAGTACACGGGCATCCACCCCCAGCGCGGCATAGACTTTCCCGGCCAAGCCCGGAATACGCATGCGCAGTCCGTTCAACTGGTCAATGTCCTCGATGGGCTCACGGAACCAGCCGGTCATCTGCACGCCGGTGTTGTTGAGCGGCAGGGCGATCATGCCGTAGGGCGCATAGACCTCTTCCCACAGCTCTAAACCGCCGCCGTGGTATAGCCAAGCCATGTGGCCCATAAAGCTCATGCCAAAGGGCACGGTGGTGAAGTACTGGGCAGCGAACGTGGTGCCCGACCAGAAGTAGCTGTTAGCCGCGTTCATTTGAATGGTGCCGCTTTGTACGGCTTCAAAGCCTTCCAGTGCAGGAATCAGTTCACCCGCTGAAAAATGCTGGATGTTTAAACGCCCGCCAGACATGGCGTTAATTTTGGCAATCACATCGGTGGGGCTGCCAGGGCCTTCTACATAGAAAGGTGAGCCGGGGCTGTAGGCGTTAGTCATGCGCCAGTTAAATCGTTCGGAAGACTGTGCTTTTGCAATAGAGGGCGCGCCCAGCACCAAGCCGGCGGTGGAGGTGAGCGCAGCGGTAGTGAGGAATTTGCGACGAGTAAAAGACATAAGGCACCTCAAGCAGTCAGGAGTAAGCATGGGTTGGTAGATGAGTCACGCCGTTTGATCACCAATGAAGTTGCAAGGGGTGTGCCAAAAAATCGATTTTATTTTAAATGAAAGATTTTTGGCGGTTTGTCGTTGCTTTTCAGACCTGCGGTGAGGCCTTAACAGCGTGCCGATGAGGTATATAAGGAGCGCGATAGGGGAGCGTTATAGGAAAGAAGTGCCTGAGACGCGGGCAGAGTAGCCATGCGTGCACCGCGATGAGGCGATAATTAGCCTAAAAGGCGTGCTCTGGCACTAAGTTTGCGCATCGCCTAGACGCATCGCTAGAGTAGGGGCGTATTCTGCAGGCGGCACCTGGGTGTTGCCACGCAGACAAGGGGGCAATAAACGTTTCTATATCAGAGTGCTTGACAGCTAGATGAGGTCTGGGTAACATACGCGCCACCTCGACGAGGCAATGAAACGTCCCATTCGTCTAGTGGTCTAGGACACCGCCCTTTCACGGCGGTAACAAGGGTTCGAACCCCTTATGGGACGCCACTTAAATCGTTAAGGTATCGGAGTTGCGGGAATAGCTCAGTGGTAGAGCATCGCCTTGCCAAGGCGAGGGTCGAGAGTTCGAATCTCTTTTCCCGCTCCAGTACGTCCCATTCGTCTAGTGGTCTAGGACACCGCCCTTTCACGGCGGTAACAAGGGTTCGAACCCCTTATGGGACGCCATCCCGATGGTGAGTAGTTTGTAGAGTGATAGCTTGTTAAGCGGGAATAGCTCAGTGGTAGAGCATCGCCTTGCCAAGGCGAGGGTCGAGAGTTCGAATCTCTTTTCCCGCTCCAGCACGTCCCATTCGTCTAGTGGTCTAGGACACCGCCCTTTCACGGCGGTAACAAGGGTTCGAACCCCTTATGGGACGCCACTCACTTTATAAAACATCGCTGTATTGTTTGCGTTGCGGGAATAGCTCAGTGGTAGAGCATCGCCTTGCCAAGGCGAGGGTCGAGAGTTCGAATCTCTTTTCCCGCTCCAATTTATGATCTACAGACTTCCACTGACGTCTGTAAGTCGTTGAAAAGAGGGCCGAAAGGCCCTTTTTTCATTCCAGCAAAAGCCATGGAAATCCACTGACAGCCAGCGTTTTTGAGGCCAAAATTGAGGCCAAAGAATGCGGGTGGTGCCGGTTCCGGATTGTTGCTGGGGTTGGGCGGGAGTCGTGACGAGCATTGAGTCTAAGTTCTTAACTTAGGAGCTCAAAGATGACTCTCTCTGATCTGACTGTGCGGCAAGCCAAGGCCGCTGACAAAGCCTACAACCTCCCCGACACCGATGGCCTCGGCCTGGTCGTCGCTCCCACTGGCGGCAAGTCGTGGCACCTGCGCTACTACTGGCTCGGCAAACAAAAGCGCATCTCGCTGGGCAACTACCCTGAGATCGGCCTGCGCGAAGCACGCGCATTGCGTGACGAGGCCCGGGCGCTCCTGGCCAAGGGCATCAATCCTCACACCGACCGTAAGCAGAAGCGGCACGCGATCAAGCTGGCGTCCGAATACACCTTCAAGGCGGTTTTCGACGCCTGGGTCGAGCATCGCCGCAAGGAGCTCAAGGAAGGCCGGCAAAGCACGATGTCCCAGATACTCCGTATCTTCGACAACGATGTGCTGCCCACCCTCGGGAGGATGTCGATCTACGATATCCGTCGTCCCCAACTGCTGGGTGTGCTGGCAAGGGTTGAGGGACGCAAGGCTTACACCACCGCCGAAAAAATTCGTACCTGGTTCCGGCAGATGTTCCGCTACGCTCTGGTGATCGTTGAGGGACTGGAGATCAATCCGGCCTCGGATCTTGATGTCGTAGCCGAGCCTAAACCTCCGGTGAACCACAACCCGTACCTGCTTCTGCCCCAGCTTCCCGCGTTTCTCCAGAAGCTCAGGCATTACAACACTCGTGGTTGGCAGACCCAGCTCGGCATTCGGCTGTTGTTTTTGACCGGAGTGCGCACTGGCGAGCTGCGGCTGGCGACCCCGGACCAGTTCGACCTCGACCGGGGTCTGTGGATCATCCCGCCAGAGAGCGTCAAGCAACTTCTGGACGAGATGCGCAAGGCTGGCAAGCGTGCGCAAGACATCCCGCCTTATATCGTGCCGCTGTCCATCCAGGCCGTCGAGATCGTACGCCACCTCTTGGGAGAAATGCGGCCAGCCCAGCGATACCTGCTGACGCATCGCAGCGACCTCAAGAAGCGCATCAGTGAGAACACGCTCAATCAGGCTTTGAAGCGCATGGGCTACGACGATCAACTGACCGGCCACGGTATTCGTGGAACCCTCTCGACGGCGCTCAATGAAATCGGCTACCCCAAGATTTGGGTGGACGCGCAACTCTCGCACTCGGACCCGAACAAGGTGAGCTCAGCCTATAACCACGCCAAACACGTGGAGCCGCGCCGCAGGATGATGCAGGATTGGGCCGATCGCCTCGACCTGCTGGAGCAGGGCCAGGTGGAGGCCGCCAGCGTGCATCTCACCATCCGTATCGATGGGGTGCCAACGATGGTAGAGGCGGAAAATACCGTTTCTGCCGAGGAAGCGTCTTTTATTGGCACCATCCCACCGGTAGCGGCAACTCCCATCGTCGTGACGGCAAACGCCTCGGGAGGCACCTTTCAGCGGCTGTCACAGGTGCCGCCGCCCCCTGAGCCAGTTCCGGAGCCGGAAGTGTCCGCGATCCAGCGTGAGCGCGAGGAAATGCTCGAGATCTACGAATTGCCGTGCAACATGCCGGTTCAGTTGTTCGGCAAGTTGGCCGGGAAGTCCAAAGACCAGATCAACCGCGAACTGAAAGCCGGCAAATTGCTGTCCATCGGTTTGGGCAACCGGGGACAACGCGTTCCCGATTGGCAATTGGTGCCACTCAAGCAAAAGCTGGCCCAAACCCTCATGAAGCGGTGTCCGGACGCGGATTCGTGGGATCTGTACCGCATGTTGACCCGGCCGCATCCGGAATTGGGCGATCGGACGGCCATCGATACCGTCACGCCGACCAATCTGGCCAAAATCATCCGGATCATCACGAACGGTCAGGAGCATGCGGATGCCCCTGAGACGGTCATCCCACAGCCGATCCCCGAGGACGTGCGGCAGAGCGTTCGTCGGCTGATGGATAGTGCGGTGGTTCTTGAGGAAGCCTAACCTGCACGCTGCAACCTATGGCCGGGAAGTGGCCCCGGCCATAGGTTGTCATTACCGTGCGCCGGCCCTGGCAACCTGCAGCGCTCTGCGCGCGAACCGCTCCGTAACAGCATTGGTTGGCCGGTGGGGGCGCTGCAGGTGGGTCACGATTTCGTAGGGGCCATCCGAGGGCAGCCTCATCGTAATCCTCCACTCATGGGCGCGCTCGATGCGCGGTTGCGCAGAGATGCCAAGACCATAGCCAGCCGCGACCCATAGGGCCAACAGCTTGAACGAAGTGACGTGCTGAATGCTCTGCTGATCCACCGGCGGCGCCAAGGAAGACAGCCGTTGATCCAGCAGGGGGCAGGCCTCTGCCTGCCAGCGAAAAACGGGATAGCTCAACAACTCAGCAACCGTGAGCATCGCCTGGTTCGGTAAGGGGAACCGTGGCGGTACAGCAACGGCCATGTTTTCACACCATAAGGGCTGGCTGCTCAGGCTCGGGGCGCTCGTATCTTGAAGTGACATCCCAGCGTCGTAGCGACCTTCTTGAAGGCCGACAGCTAGGTCGTCGCCTGCGACCTCGAAGAACGTGATGGCGATATCCGGTTCCTCTGCACGCTGAAGGGCAAGAAGCGTTGATAGCCGAGAGGATGGTACGCCGGGCGCTATAGCGAGTTTGAAAGATCGGCTGGTGGCGTGGTGCATGAGAGCCCCGCGAAGCTATCTGGCCGCAAAAAAGCAACCCAATATGATAGCAATGAGTTAAATTTAACGTGGTTAAATTCTCATGGCTGCCCGACGCTTCTGTCAATGCAGAAGCGTATAGTTCAACGAGGCCGTCCCCCAGGTACAACCACATTTGAAGCCGAGCCAGCACAGGCCTTCGGGGAGGCAGTGCGTGCCGCCCGCAAGGCGCAAGGAATCTCTCAGGAAGAACTGGCTGCACTGGCCGGGATCGAACGTTCTCACATGGGCAAGATTGAGCGCGGGCAGCACATGGCCACGTTGGCTCTGATACTGAAAATTGCCGTGGCGCTCAGGATAAGTTCGGCTGAATTGATGACTGCAACAGAGGACAACCTTGGTTCTGGCAACGGCTCTTGAGCCTTGCCTTCTTTGGCCAGCTTCGTTAGTCGCTCAATCGGTCGCGTAGCCGAGCAATGAACTGCTCCAGTGGAACCGACAAACGGGTGTTTTCGGGCCACAGCAAGTAGGTGGTGATGACCGCTGATTCCACTGCCAGAGGGCGGATTACAACGTCAGAGCGCTGGTAAGCAGTAATCCTGGTCGTCGTCGTGAAGCCGATGCCGTAGCCTGCACCGACCAAGGTGAGCATCATGTCTAGTGAGGACGCGTGCTCAACGATGTTCGGTTCATGCTCCAGTTGCCGAAGAAGTCGAGCCAGTTCGAGGCAGCAACCTTCGCACGCCTGGGGATCGCACATGATGAGCGGATGCCCCCCGAGGGTATGGAGCGGAACCTTCTTGTGAGCGAGTAGTTCGTGGCGGGCGGGGAGCGCGATAACCAGCGGGTCTTGCCAGATCGGTTCGGCGACGATGCCGTAACCGACGTTGGCAGTGTGCGCGAATCCGGCCATGAAGTCGCCTGATCGCAAACCACGCAGTTGCTCGGCCAGAGGTACTTCGGATAGGCGTATCTCGACCTCCGGCTCTTCTGCGCGACAACGAGCCAGAAACGCCGATAACCTGGGATCGATTGCACCATCGGAGACAGCGATGCGCAGGCTCCCTCGCAGACCCGCCGCGACCGCCTGGACGTTCTCCCGTGCATGCTCCAAAACAGTGAACAGTCTGCGGACGTCCTGCAAGAACACGGCTCCAGCGGGGGTCAGCACAGTGCCTCGACGGTTTCGGTCAAAAAGTATTACCCCTAGCTCATCCTCAAGCTCTTTGATCGTTCGAGACAGGGGGGATTGTTCGATATGCAAGCGCTCGGCAGCTCGTGTGAAGTGCAGTTCTTCGGCGACCGCCACAAAGCAGCGCAGGTGACGAAGTTCCATGGTTGCGTCCTTCAGCAATCTTGGTCAATTCAATTGGCCACGGCGCATTGATGCCGAAGTGTGCTCAGTGGATGAAGTAGCAGGTGCTCCCCTTCAGGGCAGGGCAAAAGGCCATTGATTCGATTGAACAATAATACATATGTTCATATATTTTATCAAAAAAGACCTCCTGCCTCTGATCTGGAGCTTGATAAGGGATCGGAGCCGGCTTGATGACGGTGTGCTGCTTGGCTTCGTTGCAAATGCCATCGGCGCGAATCAATAAGGTTGCGCGTCAGTGACAGCGTGAGGGAACTTGGCAGCCGCTGCGTCCCGTCGATGCAACTACCACTTGACCTTCCAACCGTGGCAAGGACCAAACTGCCAAGCACCCCAACCCGAAAGGAGTTTTCCATGCAATTCCATCTCGATGACATGACCTGCGGTGGATGCGCCCGCACCGTGACGAAGACGATTCAGATGATCGACCCCAACGCCAGTGTCGTCACTGATCCGCCATCCCGCCGGGTCGAGGTGCAAACGTCGGCATCCGAAGGGCAGATCGTCGCAGCCCTGCGCGAGGCTGGTTTCCCGCCGCGCGCGCAGTAACATCCGATCGCGGTCGACCTGAACGCAGGTTGGCCGCGATGCTGGCGCACGCGCCATGTTGTTGCTCAGTGCATCCCGAAATAGGCGACCTTGACCCACATCCAAAGGGCCATCGCCACCATCATCAGGTTCTCTGTCAGGGATACGAAGCCCAGCGGTACATTGCTGTCCCCGCCCACGCAGGCGCACTTGAGTTCCCGGCGATCGACATAAACCGCCTTGAAGACCGACACGGCCCCGACGGTGCCGATGAACAGTGCCAGCGGAATCGACAGCCACATACCCACTCCCGCGACCATCAACACGCCAGCGGTACCCTCTGCGAACGGGTAGAGATAGCCATACCGCACCCAGCGCTTGGCCAACAGGTCATAGTTGAGGAACATCGTCGCGAAACTGTCCACGTTCTTGAGTTTCTGCAACGCCAGCAAGCACATGGCAAAGGCCACGAACCACTCTGCGGTCTGAATGCCCGGTAGCTGGCCGAAGGCGGCCCAACTCGCCCCGAGCGCCAGCGCGGCGGCCATGAGGAACAGCGCGACCACGGGGGTATAGGTCACAGCGTTCTTGTCCTTCACGGGCATGTCGAAGAATTTACGCAATTCGTCGTAGCCCCCTATGCGCCGCCCATCGATGAACGTCTGCGGCGTGGTTTCGACTCCATGTTCCTGCTTGAACGCATCCGTCTGCTCGCGGCTCGCCAAGTGCTTGTCCTCGACCTTGTAGCCCTTGCGTTTGAGCAGATCGAGCGACTTCAGCCCATAGGGGCAGGTATGGTCGGGCATGACCATGCGGTAGAGCTTGGCGTGCTTGAGCGCAGACATGCTGGACTTCTCCTGTGGGGTCTTCCTTAAGGGAGGTCGGCGGAGCCGACCGTGAGCAAAAGACTTCAGACTACCTCTCTACCCTAACCCGCCCTGGCGCAAGAGTGTGTAGGCGCCTGGCTCATGGGTAGGTCGTCAGGCTGTTCTCCACCTGCCAGGACAATCCGGCCACAGGCCGGCGTGTCTGCGGCGGCACGCCAGGCCCTAGTGGTTCTCCTTGGCGTGGTTAATCGTGTACTTGGGGATTTCGACGGTCAGATCCTCTGTCGACACGATGGCCTGGCAGCTCAGGCGCGACTGCGCCTCCAGTCCCCAGGCCCTGTCGAGCAGGTCGTCCTCGCACTCCTCGACTTCGTTTAGAGAGTCGAACCCCTTGCGCACGATGCAATGGCAGGTGGTGCATGCGCAACTCATGTCGCAGGCATGCTCGATCTCGATGCCATTGTCCAGCAGGGCCTCACAAATCGAGGTGCCTGCTGGCACGTTCAGCACCGCGCCTTCAGGTGCCAGTTCTGAGTGGGGAAGAACAGTGATTTTGGGCATGTCTCTCCTGGTCGTCAGCGCGAGCGTTTCGCTGTTCTGGTGCCGTGCGAGCGGCGCGGTACGGCACCAGTGCGCTCTTCAGGTTCGTCTTCACTGGTGTCGGGTTGCTCCAGCGTCTGAAGGATCGGGCAGTCTGGTCGTTCATCACCCGCGCAACAATGAATCAACGCCTTGAGCGTTTCTGTCATCTGCAGCATGCTCTCGATGCGTCGGTCCAGTTCGGCGATGTGCTGTTGGGCCAGGCGCTTGACGTCGGCACTCTGGCGCGACTTGTCGTTCCACAGGCCCAGCAGATTCGTGATCTCGGCCACCGAGAAGCCGAGATCGCGCGCGCGGCGGATGAAATGCAGCCGGTGGATATCGGCCTGGGTGTAGGTGCGATAGCCAGATTCGGTACGATCCGCTGGCGGAATCAGGCCGATCTGCTCGTAGTAGCGGATCATCTTGGCCGAGACCTTGGATGCTTTGGATGCTTCACCGATGTTCATGGTCTTCCTCCCCTTTCTCAATGAGTGGTATCCGCCGCCAGCGGCGGCCGAAAGCCGCGCAGGCGTAGCGCGTTGCCCAGCACGAACACGCTGGAGAGTGCCATCGCGCCGGCGGCGAAGATCGGCGAGAGCAACACCCCATATGCTGGGTACAGCGCCCCGGCGGCCACCGGAATCAGCGCGGTGTTGTAGCCAAACGCCCAGAATAGGTTTTGGCGGATATTGCCCAGCGTAGCCTTCGACAGCGCGATGGCGTTGGGCACGCCTCGCAGGTCGCCGGACATCAACACCACGTCGGCTGACTCGACTGCCACGTCAGTGCCGGTGCCGATTGCCAGGCCCACGTCGGCCTCGGCCAGCGCCGGGGCGTCGTTGATGCCGTCACCCACGTAAGCAATCTGGCCGTGGCTGGCTTTCAGCCGGCGCACCGCATCCACCTTGCCTTCAGGCAGGACTTCGGCCACCACCTCGTCGATGCCCAGTTGCTTGGCAATCGCCTGTGCGGTACGCGCGTTGTCGCCGGTGATCATTGCCACTTTCAGGCCAAGCTGATGCAGCGCGGCGATGGCGGCGGGCGTGCTAGCCTTGATCGGATCGGCCACGGCGATGATGGCGGCCAGGCGGCCATCGATCGCGGCGTACAACGGTGATTTGCCCTCGTTGCCCAGACGCTCGGCAGTGCCTGCGAATACACCGACGTCCAGGCCCAGCGAACGCATGTAGCGGTCGGCGCCAACCTCGACACGGGAACCGTCCACGGTTGCGCGCACGCCCATGCCCGTGACCGAATCAAAATCGGTCATGGTCGGCAGCGCGATGCCACCTTCTGTCGCAGATTCGACGATCGCGCGCGCAATCGGGTGCTCCGAGCGAGATTCTACGGCAGCGACCTTCGCCAGCACTGGGTCGCGGCTGAAGCCTTCAGCGATTTCCAGGTCGGTCAGCACCGGGCGACCCTCTGTCAGGGTGCCGGTCTTGTCCACGGCCACCACCTTGGCATCCTTGAGCAGTTGCAAGGCCTCGCCCTTGCGGAACAGCACGCCCATCTCGGCGCCGCGGCCGGTGCCGACCATGATCGAGGTCGGCGTCGCCAAGCCCATAGCGCACGGGCAGGCGATGATGAGCACGGCTACGGCGTTGACCAAGGCGAAAGTCAGGGCGGGCGACGGGCCAAACACGAGCCAGACCAGAAAGGTCAGCAAGGCGACCAGCATCACTGCCGGAACGAACCACAACGTCACCTTGTCCACCACGGCCTGAATCGGCAGCTTCGAGCCCTGGGCCTGCTCGACCATGCGGATGATCTGCGCCAGCATGGTCTGCCCGCCCACGGCGGTGGCGCGCAGCGTCAGCGCGCCTTTCTGGTTGACGGTGCCACCGACCACCGTGCTGCCAGCAGCCTTTTCGACCGGGATCGGTTCGCCGGTGATCATCGACTCATCGACGAAGCTGCGGCCCTCGGTGATTTCGCCATCGACCGGCACGCGCTCGCCGGGACGCACTTCCACGATGTCGCCAAGGGCTACGTCGTTGATGGGAATATCCACCATACGGCCGTCACGCAACACATGGGCCTCCTTGGCCTGCAGCTTGACCAGCCGCTGGATGGCCTCGGAGGTACGACCCTTCGCGCGCGCCTCCAGGAAGCGACCGAGCAGGATCAGCGTCACGATGACGGCAGCCGCCTCGTAATAGACGTTCACCGTGCCTGCTGGCAGCAGGCCGGGCGCGAAGGTGGCGACCATCGAAAAGCCGAACGCGGCCATCGTGCCGACCGCGACGAGCGAGTTCATGTCCGGGCCCAGGCGCACGAGGGCCGGAAAGCCCTTCTCATAGAAGCGCCGGCCCGGAATGGCCAGCACCAGCAGGGTCAGTACGAACTGGATATACCAATTCTGCTGCATGCCGATGGTGTTCATGACCCACTCGTGCATGCCGGGAATCATGTGCGAGCCCATTTCGAGCACGAATACCGGCAATGTCAGCAGACCGGCCAGGGTCAGGTCACGCTTGAGTTCGGCCCGCTCGGCGTCCTTCTTTTCTGCTGCTTCATCTTCGGCCTGTGCGCCGGTATCGACCAGGCGGGCTTCGTAGCCAACCTTGTCTACGGCCGCGATCAGATCTTCCACGGCAGCCAAGCCGCGCACGGTGGCGCGCTCGGTCGCCAGATTCACCGTGGCCTCCGTGACGCTTGGTATGGCTTTGAGCGCCTTCTCGACGCGGCCTACGCAGGATGCGCAGGTCATGCCCTCGATCGCCAGTTCAGTGACGCCGGCCGGCACCTCGTAGCCCACTTTCTCCACCGCCTGAATCAGCGCCATGCGATCAACAGGACCAGCCAGGCGGATGTCCGCCCGCTCGGTAGCCAGATTGACGGACACAGTGTCCACGCCCTCGACCTTGGCCAGGGCGGCCTCGACTCGGCCGACGCAGCTCGCGCAGGTCATGCCCTCGATGGGCAGGCTGATCGCAGCTGCTGTGGCGCGAGCATCACTCATTATTGGCATGCTCATGGTTTATTTCCCGTAGTTGAGATTCGACATGAGGGAAGCTTAGGGTTTACCATCGTGGGAAGGTCAAGCATATTTTTTTATGTGTACTGTCTGGTTTGGGAAAGCGCTGGCGACAGAGGTGCGGCGGGTTCTGGTTGCCAAGCTTTCCCAGATCCCTAGCTGCGCATGATCGCTCTGCCGCAGCCTCGTTGATCCTGAAGGGCATGAACAGCCGTTCGAGAGCAGGAATTTTTGACAAATGACTTCACGCAAACCAGCAAGCACACCTCACGGCGCAAGCGCCGATCTGACATCCTTGTCGCACAATGATGTAACCATCCTGGCCGAAACCTTCCGCCTCCTGGGCGATCCTTCGCGGCTGAAAATCATGCTGTGCTGCATGAAGGGGTCTACTTCGGTGGGGGACATCGCGGAGACCCTCGACCTCTCGCAATCACTGGTCAGCCACCATCTGCGGCTGCTGCGTGGAGCTCGGCTGGTCAAGGGTGCGCGCCAGGCCAAGCAGATTTTCTATGAGGTGGCCGACCAGCACGTGAGCCAGGTGCTGCTGGACATGGCCATCCACATTGCTGAAGACCACAACGACGAGTAGCCGAGCGGATCGCAAGACCTACCATTACGCGCAGCAGTGGGTGGCCGCTGCTGCAGGCATTCTCACTAGAAGACGCTGTCGCTGTCCCGCAGGCCTACGACCTGGAAAGCGTGATTTCCCCAATGCTGGCCGCCGCGCTGCTGACCGTCATCAGCTTTCACAACCTGTTCGTGGGAACGATGCTCTGCTTCCTCGTTTCGGCCGCGCCTGCGGGCCTGCTGGCGATCAGCCTGGCCGTCTCGGCCGCGGGCTCGATGGTGATCGTGAACACGGTGGTCCTCGTGAAGGCGCGCTTCGGCCTGGGCGAAATCGAAGTGGCGTGGCGCTGGCGCTTCGGCTGTGGCCGGCCAGCGCCCCGTCCGATCTGACCCATGACCATCCAAACCTACCGGCGGATCACCCTCATTTGCGAACGCACGCAGATCAGGGCAGACACCATCATTCGCTGATCGTGGACGATCTGCACCGGATCTGGCCGAGAGGATAGGCCTCTTCTCGGCAATGGCAGCACACAGGGCTGTCTTGCCGCGGCGTTGCAACGCATCCGCCACGAACACTGGTATGGCTAAATAAAACACTTCACATGAACATGTGTTTATGTGTTATATTTCCTCGCGTAGTCAAAATTTAACTTGCCCGAGGCTCCCATGTCCCACTCTCACTCACATGACCATGGTCACGACCACAGCCATGTGCCAACTGTGACCAGCGCCAACCAGCGCAAGATTCTCATTTCCTTCGTGCTGATCTTCACCTTCATGATCGTGGAGGCGGTGGGCGGCGTGATTTCCGGCTCGCTGGCGCTGCTGGCCGATGCGGGCCACATGCTGACCGATGCGATGGCGCTGGCCTTGGCCTATATGGCGTTCCGGTTCGGCAGCCGCGCCGCAGACAGCAAGCGCACCTTTGGCTATCTACGCTTCGAGGTACTTGCCGGCTTCATCAACGCCGTCACGCTCTTCGCCATCGTCGCCTGGATCGTCTATGAAGCATGGGGGCGGCTGCAAGCGCCGCCGGTGATCCTGGCTGGCCCCATGATGATCGTCGCCGTGTTGGGATTGCTGATAAACCTGCTCGTGCTGTGGATCATGACACGCGGCGATACCGAGCACGTCAACGTGAAAGGTGCCATCCTGCATGTGATAGGCGACCTGTTGGGCTCGGTGGGAGCAATCCTCGCTGCGGTCATCATCTATCTCACGGGGTGGACGCCCATTGATCCCATCCTGTCGGTTCTGGTGGCGGCGCTGATCCTGCGCAGCGCCTGGAAGCTCCTGGCCAAGTCTATCCATATCCTGCTGGAGGGCGCGCCGGAGGACGCTTCGCCGGAGAAGGTGGAACAAGGCCTGATGAGCGCCGTTCCCGGCCTAGCGGCTGTCAGCCATGTTCACGTGTGGCAACTCACCTCCGGTCGCACCATGGCCACGCTACACGTGCGACCCAATGTGGACGAGGAAGCGCGAGCCGTGGTCAAGCGCGTCGAGGCGGTGCTTCGAGAGCAATTCAGCATCGAACACGCCACGGTCGGGATCGACTGGAACTCGGAAGCCGACGAGAACGTCTGCAGCCTGCAACCCAGGACGGACCGTCATGCCCACAGCGGCCATGACCACAGTGGGCACAACCATGACCACTCCGCTTCTGGTCACAAGCATTGAGGCCGTGCAAGCCGGCTCGCAGTTCACTTGAGGGTTTGAAGCCATGACGTTCCGCAAAACCATCAGCTCCGATATTGCGCAATGTTCGACCTCCAGCCACGGCGCGGCTACTGATGTTCTTGCACTGTCGCAAAGTGACGTCGCTGTTCTGGCCGAAACCTTCCGTCTGCTGGGCGACCAATCGCGGTTGAAGATTTTGCTCCATTGCATGCGCGGATCGGTCGCTGTGGGAGATATCGCCGACTCGCTCGATCTGTCGCAGTCCTTGGTCAGCCACCACCTCCGGCTGTTGCGTGGCGCGCGTCTCGTGCGCGGCGAACGCCAGTCAAAGCACATCTTTTACGGTATCGCGGATCAGCACGTCAGCCAGGTGCTTCAGGACATGGCTTCCCACATTTCCGAGGATAGATCCGACGATTGACTGAGTGTGCAAATGTGTGCGGCACGCTCTGGCAAGGGGCGTGCCGTTTTTTTTGGGTGGTCAATATCAGAGTGGAGGCCAGAGCCCTTCGTCGCTTTGCCTGAAACCAGAGGTCTTGCCCCGGAACAGAAAAGGCCTATCCGTACCTTCAAATAAACAATTGAACATATCTTCATGTGTGTTATTATTTGACTATGAATCAACTGAAGGAGGCGTGAGCACCACGCCATTGTTTGTAACGTCAAGGAGTATTGATGATGTCCAAAAAATTTCACGTCGCAGTTCTGCTTTCCGCCTTCGTTGCGGCTGGTGCAGGCGCCCAACCCTTCGACGCAGGTGTTTCGCGCGCGGAAGTCAACGCTGACCTGGCGGCGTGGAAGCAGGCCGGACTGGATAAGCTTTCCGGGGGAGACGCCGGGCCTGACACTTTCAGCTCGGAATACCGCCAAGCTTACAAAAACTACCTGCAACTTCGTCTGGGAGCCGACTACCGTGAGTCCACCGCTTTGACGAGAGATCAGGTGCGTGCCGACCTGGCGCTGTGGAAGCGTGCCGGCTTAGACAAACTCGAACGCGGCGACGGCGGCACCGACACGTTCAGCTCGCAATACCGCGCGACATACGACACCTATCGTCACCTGCGCGACGGCGAGCAGTATCAGCAGGAGGTGGGGCTGACGCGAGCCGAGGTTCAAGCCGATCTGGCTGCATGGAAACGCGCCGGGCTGGATCGGTTCTGGGCTGGGGATCAAACCCCCGACACATCCAGCCCTGCATACCGTGTCGCCTTCCAGAACTACCTGCAACAGCGCCAGAACTGAGAGAACGTGCGCCGCACACCATAACCATCGGGGATCGCAGCCAAAAGGACGAACATGTCTTTTTTTCATAACAAACATATGAACGTATGTCCATGTGTTTGTTATTGATAAGGCGGTCAGATCGGTCTGCGGCGCATTCCACCGTGTGAGGTATTCGGAGAAATTGGAGATCGATATGTCTTTGGAAAAAATAGACCGTAGCGAAGAAGCTGGGGAACACCTCGGCTTTCGCGTTGAAGGGATGGACTGCGCGAGCTGCGTCGGCAAGATCGAGACGGCCCTTGGCCGCCTCGACGGCCTGTCGGACGTGCAGGTCAATTTTGCGAGCGAGACGCTCATCTTGAGGCGTGAACCGCACAGCCGTGCGACTACGCGGGATATCGCCAAGAAAATCCGATCCCTGGGCTTCGACGTGCAGGAACTGCCCACGTCCGAAGTGTCCCCGGTGCCCGTACCGCGCCAGGCGGCCCACGCGCATGGCCATGCCGGCTGCGGCGGTCACCATGACCATGGGCATGCTCACGACCACGGGCACAATCATGCACACGGAAAGGCATGCGGTGATGACCACGGACACGATCACAAGCATGGCCACGGCCACGAGCACGGAGCCTGCAGCGGGCATGACCACGCGGCGGCTGCTCCTGCCATCCGTACTGCACCCAGCACGCCACCCAACGTCTCCATGCGCGTCGAAGGCATGGACTGTGCCAGTTGCGTCGGCAAGATTGAAACGGCCCTCGCGCGCATGGTCGGCGTGTCCGACGCACGCATCAACTTCACCGCCGAGACACTGGAGCTGACGCTCGCATCCGGCGTTCCCACGCAGCTCGGCGACATCGAGAAGACTATCAAGAGCCTGGGTTTCGGAGTCTCCGATGTACGCCGCCATGACGGCTCTGATACCGGCGCAGTCTCTGTCCCGGCCACTAGCATTCAGAACCGCCGCTGGTGGCAGACGAAAAAAGGCAAGCATGTGATCGGATTGGGTGTGCTGATGGCTTCGGCCTATGCCATGACCCTGCTGCTGCCGCTCTACGGCGAATGGATATTCGCTGCTGCCGTGATTGCGGGTGTCACGCCATTTGCGCGCAAAGCGTTCGCGCTGGCGAGATCCGGTTCGCCTTTCTCCATTGAAACCCTGATGTCAGTCGCTGCGATTGGTGCGCTGTTCATCGGTGAGGCTGAAGAGGCAGCAGCAGTGGTCTTCCTGTTCTCGGTCGGTGAGCTGTTGGAAAGCGTAGCCGCCGGTCGTGCCAGAGCTGGCATCAAGGCACTGGCATCACTGGTTCCCAAGACAGCGGTGCTGCTCGATCCCAATGGAGGTCAGCGTACCGTCCCGGCTGCCTCGCTGAAGGTCAATGACACTGTATTGGTCAGGCCAGGCGACCGAGTACCTGCCGATGGAGAGATCCTGCGTGGCGAATCCAGCCTCGATGAGTCGCCGATCACGGGAGAATCCGTGCCGCGTCAAAAGGCTGCTGGCAACACTGTTTTCGCCGGCTCGATCAACGTCGACGGTGTGCTGGAAGTCCGGGTGGAAAAGGCCGCGTCGGACAACACCATCTCGCGCATCATCCAACTGGTTGAACAGGCGCAATCCTCCAAGGCGCCCACGGCCCGCTTCATCGAGAAGTTCAGCCGCTACTACACCCCGGCCGTAATGGCCATCGCCGCGCTGATCGTGGTGGTGCCGCCGTTGGCCATGGGGGGGGACTGGAGTACCTGGCTGTACCGTGGCCTGGCTCTTCTGTTGATTGCCTGCCCCTGCGCACTGGTGCTCTCCACTCCGGCGGCGATTGCCTCGGGTCTTGCGGTTGCGACGCGTCGAGGGCTGCTGATCAAAGGCGGCAACGCGCTGGAAACCATTGGCCGTGTCCGCTCCATCGCCTTCGACAAAACCGGCACGCTGACCGAGGGCAAGCCGCGCGTGACCGAGGTAGTTCCTTTTGGTCAGCTCAGACAAAAGCAGGTGCTGGCGCTGGCCGCCGCCGTCGAGTCCGGGTCGAACCACCCACTGGCCAAGGCTATCGTCGTCCATGCAGAAAGCACGGATACGGCCATTCCCAAAGCATCGGAGGCATCGGCGATTGCCGGCAAAGCGGTGCGAGCCACTGTGGGCGGCAAAATGCTGGCAGTGGGTTCCCCATCTCACGCGGGTCAGGTAGCTACGCTGTCGGCCCAGCAGCGTAAGGAAATCGAAGCGCTGGAGAACAGCGGCAAGACTGTTGCGGTTCTGTTCGACGAGCGTAGCAAGGAGACTCTGGGACTGCTTGCGTTGCGCGATGAGCCGCGCCGCGATGCAAGCGAAGGTGTCGCTCAGCTCAAGGCCATGGGCGTTCGCTCCGTGATGCTCACGGGCGACAACCAGCGTACCGCACAAGCCATTGCCGACAGCTTGGGAATCGACTGGAAGGCCGAACTGTTGCCGCAGGACAAGCTGGATCTGGTCAACAACATGAAGCGTGATGCCAAGGTGGCCATGGTCGGCGACGGCATCAATGACGCGCCGGCTCTGGCGACTGCCGACGTGGGTATCGCCATGGGTGGCGGTACGGACGTGGCCTTGGAAACCGCAGATGCGGCGCTGCTCAAGAGCCGCGTGACGGACGTGGCGCACTTGGTAGCACTGTCACGCGCCACCATGGCGAACATCCATCAAAACGTGGTGTTTGCACTTGGCCTCAAGGGCTTGTTTCTGGTCACCACCGTGTTCGGCATGACGGGCCTGTGGGTCGCGGTTCTGGCCGATACCGGCGCTACAGCGCTGGTCACGCTCAATGCGCTGCGCCTGCTGAGGTTCAAGGGTGCCCAAAGTGTGGACGACGACCGCGACACCGGCCATCCGACGCGCTCGCCTCAGCCCCAGGCTGCGCACTGACGGCAGCGGCTGGACATAGGTCTGCATTGCTAAGCCAGTGTGCCGCAGGTGCGCCGGAGGTGCCGATTCTCGTGACGTTGAGATTCGATGCCTCCGGCTTTCGCCATCACAAGGTCAACGGCGGAGGTCAGGGAAGCCGGGAAGTTTTTTCCTCGCGGGAGCTTGACCTTCCAACTATTGAAACCTCTAGAGTCCTCACCAACGCCGCACAGTGGTCTTGAGGCGGAGCACACAGCAAGGGTCATTTTCATCATGAAAAAGAAAATTGGAGTAGTTCTGCTGGCGGTGGCAATCGTCGCTGGCGTGGGCATTGCCGTTGTCAGCCGCAACGCATCCAACAATGAAGGGCCGGCTGCAGGCGGGCCTCCCGGCGCAATGGCGCCTCGGGTGCCGGTGGCCGAGGTAATCGTGCGCACCATGACACCGACGGTCGAGTTCACGGGCTACCTCGCCGCACCTGAAACGGTGGAGCTACGTTCGCGCGTCGGGGGCGCCATCGACGCGGTCAGCGTCCCTGAAGGCAGTCTGGTCAGCAAGGGCCAGTTGCTGTTTCAGATTGATCCGCGCCCCTTCCAGGTCGCTCTCGACACCGCTCAGGCACAACTGCACCAGGCCGAAGTGCTGACCGCTCAGGCGCAAAGCGATTTCGAGCGTGCCGAGCGGCTGGTATCCACCGGTGCGGTATCGCGCAAGACCTATGACGATGCTGTCTCCGCACGCAATGCACGACAGGCGCAGGTTCAAGCGGCAAAAGCCGCGTGGCTGCCGCCCGGCTCGACCTGTCCTATGCACGGGTGACCGCACCGATCGCAGGCCGGGTGGATCGCATGCTGGTGACCGAGGGCAATCTGGTCAGCGGTGGTGGCGCGGGCGCGGCAACGCTGCTCACGACCATTGTTTCGGTCGATCCGATGTACGTTTATTTCGACATTGACGAAGGCACCTATCTCAACCATATAGGCAATGCACGCCCTGACGCCTCCAGGCCAGAAAACAGCGCCTTGCTCGTCCAGGTCGGCCTGGGCAAGGACAACAATTTTCCGTTCCAGGGCACGCTAGATTTTGTCGGTAACCAGGTTGATCGGGGCACGGGCACTGTCCGCGCCAGGGCTGTCATGCCCAATCCAGACGGTTATCTGACGCCCGGCATGTTTGCGCGAGCCAGACTTGCTACTGGCACTGAGCGCCAGACCATTCTGATTGACGATCAGGCCGTCGGCAGTGACCAGGACCGCAACTATGTACTGGTGGTCGATGCTGAAAGCACGGCGCAATACCGGCCTATCCAACTCGGGCCGATACGCGACGGGCTGCGTGTCGTCGAGGGCGGACTGAATGAAGGTGAACAGATCGTCCTCAAGGGGCTGGTGCGCCCCGGCATGCCCATCACGCCGAATGTCGTGCCGATGCAGCAGTCCACTGGCGCTGCCGACTCAAGCGACGCAGCGGCTGATACGGAACACTCTGACAGTCCGGCGGCTGATACCCGTCCTGGTGAGGAGGAGTCCCGCTCATGAAATTCCCTCATTTCTTCATCAACCGGCCAATCTTCGCCGTTGTGCTCTCGGTGCTAATGCTGATTGCCGGTGCGATGGCAGTGTTCCAACTCCCCTTGAGCGAGTACCCCTCGGTTACCCCACCCACAGTACAAGTAACTGCCAGCTACCCGGGTGCAAATCCGCAGGTGATCGCTGATACGGTGGCCGCGCCTCTGGAGCAGGCCGTCAATGGCGTCGAAGGCATGATCTACATGGCCTCTCAGACCGCGACTGACGGCCAAATGGTGCTGACCATTTCGTTCCAGCAAGGTATCGACCCCGACTTTGCCCAGATTCAGGTACAGAACCGCGTATCACGAGCACTGCCGCGCCTTCCCGAGGAGGTGCAGCGCATCGGTGTAGTCACCGAAAAAACGTCGCCAGATATTCTGATGGTCGTGCATATGCTCTCGCCCGGCAATCAGTACGATCCGCTCTATGTCTCCAACTACTCAATGCTGCATGTGCGCGACGAACTCGCACGACTGTCCGGGGTTGCCAACGTAATCATCGGCGGTGAGGGCGAATATGCCATGCGCGTCTGGCTCGATCCGACCAAAGTAGCCTCACGCGGCTTGACGGCAGGCGATGTGGTCGCGGCCATCCGCGAGCAGAACGTGGAGGTGGTCGCCGGCTCAGTGGGCCAGCAGCCCGATGCGTCGTCGGCCTTTCAGGTCAGCGTCAGTGCGATGGGGCGCTTGACCACCGAAGAGCAATTCGGCGACATCGTTGTCAATGTCAGTGAGCAAGGCGCGGTGACAAAGCTGCGTGACGTAGCACGACTGCAGATGGGCGCTGACAACTATGCTATGCGTGGCCTGCTCGACGGCGACAACGCGGTGGGCCTGCAAATTCTAACAAGCCCCGGTGCCAACGCCCTGGACACTTCCGACGCGGTGCGTGCCACCATGGAGCGCTTGCAAGCGGACTTTCCACAAGGGCTGGAGTACCGCATTGCTTACGATCCCACCGTCTTCGTGCGCGCCTCACTCAAGTCCGTGACGATGACGCTGCTTGAGGCCACCCTGCTGGTGGTACTCGTGGTCGTATTGTTCCTGCAAACCTGGCGTGCATCGATCGTTCCGCTGGTGGCTGTGCCAGTCTCCATTGTGGGAACATTCGCGCTCATGCACCTGTTCGGCTTCTCGCTGAACACCCTCTCGTTGTTCGGCCTGGTGCTGTCAATAGGCATCGTCGTGGATGATGCCATCGTTGTCGTGGAGAACGTCGAACGGCACATCCGCATGGGCAAATCACCCAGGGCAGCAGCACACGCAGCAATGGACGAAGTGACCAGTCCGATCCTGGCCACCACTGCGGTACTGGCGGCGGTCTTCATCCCCTCTGTCTTCCTGTCTGGACTCCAAGGCGAGTTCTACCGGCAGTTCGCGCTGACGATTGCTATCTCGTCCATCCTGTCAACGGTCAACGCTTTGACGTTGTCGCCAGCGCTGTCCGCCGTGCTGCTCAAACCTCATGATGACAAAACACGCCGCGACTGGCTGACTCGTGTCATCGACGGCATGTTCGGCTGGCTGTTCCGAGGCTTCAATCGCTTTTTCGACAGATCCTCGGATGCCTACACTGGAATGGTGCGACGCAGCATACGCTTTAGCGGCATTGTCCTGCTGCTCTATGTCGGCTTGGTGGGCCTGACTTGGGTGGGATTCACGCAAGTTCCCAACGGCTTTGTTCCCGCACAGGATAAATACTACCTTGTCGGCATTGCCCAATTGCCCACCGGTGCCTCGCTGGATCGTACCGAGGCCGTGGTCAAGGAAATGTCGCGGATTGCCATGGATGATCCTGGCGTAGAGACCGTGGTGGCCTTTCCTGGCTTGTCGGTGAACGGCCCCGTCAGCGTACCAAACTCGGCGCTGATGTTTGTCATGCTCAAGCCTTTCGAGGAGCGCCAAGATTCGTCCATGTCGGTGTACGCCGTTCAGGGTCGGCTGATGGGTCAATTCAGCCAGATTCCAGACGGTTTCGTGGGCGTTTTCCCACCTCCTCCCGTACCAGGCCTGGGGGCAATGGGTGGTTTCAAGCTGCAAATTCAGGATCGCGCCAACCTGGGCTCCGACATGCTGGCACAAGTTCAGGGCGAAATCATGGGCAAAGCGATGCAGACGCCGGAGCTGGCCCATATGCTGGCCAGCTTTCAGACCAATGCGCCTCAGTTGCAGGTAGACATCGACCGTGTGAAGGCCAAGACACAGGGCGTAGCGCTCACCGACATCTTCGAGACGCTACAGGTGAACCTCGGCTCCCTTTACGTGAACGACTTCAACCGCTTTGGGCGTTCCTATCGTGTCATGGCGCAGGCCGATGCACCGTTTCGTATGCAAGCAGAGGATATCGGTCAGCTCCAGGTGCGCAATGCAGCGGGGGAGATGATTCCGTTGAGCACTCTGATCCAGATCAAGCGCGACTCTGGCCCGGATCGGGTGATGCACTACAACAGCTTTCCATCGGCTGACATCAGCGGCGGCCCGGCACCCGGCTACTCATCGGGTCAGGCCTCCGACGCCATCGAGCAGATCGTGCGCGACACGCTGCCGCCAGGCATGACCTATGAATGGACCGACCTGACCTACCAGGAAAAGGCGGCGGGCAACACGGCAATGTACGTCTTCCCGCTGGCTGTGCTGCTGGCCTTCCTGGCCCTGGCTGCGCAGTACAACAGTTGGTCGCTGCCGTTCGCGGTGCTGCTGATCGCACCGATGGCATTGCTGTCCGCCATCGTGGGCGTGTGGCTCTCGGGGGGGGACAACAACATCTTCACGCAAATCGGATTCGTGGTGCTGGTGGGGCTGGCCGCCAAGAACGCCATCCTAATCGTCGAGTTCGCCCGCTCCAAGGAGGATGACGGCGTCGATCCGCTGGCGGCTGTGCTCGAAGCTGCACGCCTGCGTCTGCGTCCGATCCTGATGACATCGCTCGCCTTTATCGCCGGCGTGGTTCCCCTGGTGCTGGCCTCCGGTGCCGGTGCGGAAATGCGTCACGCCATGGGCGTCGCCGTGTTCGCCGGCATGCTGGGGGTGACGCTATTTGGCTTGGTGCTGACGCCAGTGTTCTATGTCGTCGTGCGCAAGCTCGTTTTGCGCAAAGAGAAGCGCAAGGGGCAACAAGCAGCGATCGAGACGCATGCGTGAAAGTCTGGAGAACACTATGAAAACATCTATTGAAGTCCCAGGCGCATTGAAGAAACTGTCGCTCATTGCACTGGCCGTAGCCCTAGCAGGCTGCTCCCTGTCGCCCAGGTACGAACGTCCCCAGGCGCCGATCGCTGCCAGCTATCCCACGGGATCAGCCTACGAACAGGCCACGCCAGCCGACGCCGATCAGGTGCTCGCGGCAGATATCGGCTGGCGCGACTTCTTTCGTGACCCGCTGTTGCAGCAGCTGATAGCGCTCTCGCTGGAGAGCAACAGGGATCTGCAAAAGGCCGCCCTGAACGTGGAGGCGGCGCGCGCAATGTATCGCATACAGCGCGCCGATCTACTGCCAAGCCTGGACGCCGCCGGCGGCAGTGTGGCCGAACGGCTGCCCGCTGACATCAGTCCCACAGGAACCACCCAAATCAACCGCCGCTACGACGTGGCCGGGGTGGCGACAGCGTGGGAACTGGATCTATGGGGCCGCATCCGCAACCTCAGCGACCGAGCCTTGGCATCCTATCTGGCTCTCGATGAAACCCGCGTCGCCGCACAGATGAGCCTGGTATCCGAGGTAGCCATCGCCTATCTCACGTTGCGCGCGGATCAGGCGCTACTGACTCTGACCAGCGATACCCTGGCCACACAGAAGCGCTCATACGAACTGACGGCTCAATTGGTGGAAGCAGGCAGCGCCACGCAACTCGACCTGCGCCTCGCGGAGATTTCACTGCGTACCGCCGAGGCCAACCATGCGGTTTATACCCGACAGGCAGCCAGCGACCGCAATGCCCTGGTATTGCTGTTAGGCCAACCGCTGACGGCGGAACTGTCGCAGCAACTGGATGCGGCCACAACGCTGCCTGATGGCATCGTGCCAACCAGCCTGCCGAGCGGACTGCCTTCGGAGTTGCTCGTGCGCCGACCGGATATCCGCGCCGTCGAGCAGATGCTGCTTGGTGCCAACGCCAATATCGGCGCGGCGCGAGCCGCTTTCTTTCCGACAATTAGCCTCACGGGTTCGGCAGGCACGGCCAGCGCTTCGCTCGATGGCCTGTTCGATTCGGGCTCGCGGGCCTGGAGCTTCCTGCCGCAGATCACGCTGCCCATCTTCCGCGGCGGCGCGTTGCGCGCCAATCTGGACGTGGCGCAGGTGCAAAAGCGCATCGAGATCGCCAACTACGAAAAGGCCATCCAGGTGGCCTTCAGCGAGGTCGCCGATGGGCTGGCGGGCAAGCGCACGCTCGATGATCAGATCCGCTCGGAGCAGCTATTGGTGGCAGCCAGCCAGAGCGCCTACGAATTGGCCGAACAGCGCTTCAAGGAAGGCATGGATGACAATCTCACCTTGCTCGACGCGCAGCGCACGCTGTACGGCACGCAGCAGACTTTGGTGCGCACGCGTCTGGCGCGGCTGAATAACCTCATCAACCTCTACAAGGCGCTGGGCGGCGGCTGGACTGAGCACTCGGTGCAGTCGGGTATCGGCGTTAAGCAGTCCACCAAGTCGCCGGGATGAGGATCGGCGAACTTGCGCGCTTGACGGGCACCCCCCCGGAGAACATTCGGTTCTACGAGCGGGAGGGCCTGTTGCAAGCCCCGGAGCGGTCACGCAACAACTATCGGCGCTATGGCCCGGCGCATGTCGAACGGCTTCACCTGATTCGCAACTACCGTGCGTCGGGCATCGGCTTGGATGACGTGCGCCGTCTGCTGGGTTGGGCACATGAGGGGTTCCTGGAACCCGAACTGCTAAGGCAGGCTGTCCAAGGCCATCTCGCCTGTGTCGAGGAACGCATGGAGCAACTGATCCAGGTGAAAGAGCACCTGCTCGGATTGGCCTTGCACGGTGCGGCTTCCGAGGATGGACCGGCTCTCGATGGCTCGTGAGCATCGCATGGTCGTATAACTGAATATATATTCATGTGTGTAATATTTCCGGCCAGAAAACGAATAAGAAAGACGCCATGACCGACCAGAGCATCACACGCCGAAACATCGGCGTTCTCACCGCCGCGCAGGCGCTCGGCGGCGCCAGCGCGCCCATCGTGATGTCGCTGGGTGGGCTGGTCGGCCAGCAGCTTGCCAACGATTCGGCCTGGATCACGTTGCCCGTGAGCCTGTTTGGCCTGGGTCTTGCCATCGGCACCTTGCCCGCAGCGTTCATCATGCGACGCCATGGCCGCCGTAACGGGTACGTGGTCGGGGTCGGCTTCGGCGTAGCCTCGGGCCTGATCGCCGCGCTGGGCATCATGCTGGCTTCGTTCTGGATCTTCTGCGCCGGCACCTTCCTGGCCGGCTTCTACGGCGCGTATGTGCAGAGCTACCGCTTCGCAGCCGCCGACACCGCCGAGGACACGCTCAAGGCCAAGGCCATTTCCTGGGTCATGGTGGGCGGCCTCGCGGGCGCCATCATCGGGCCGCAGTTGGTGATCTTCACACGCGACGCGGTAGCGGGCACGCCCTACGTCGGCAGCTTCCTCAGCCAGGCGCTGCTGCCGCTGATCGCCTTGCCGATCCTGCTGATGTTGCGCACGCCGCGCCAGACCCAGGCCGAAGCAGTCGCCGATAGCGGTCGGACGGTGCTGCAGCTCTTGGCGATGCCGCGCTATCTGCTGGCGGTGGCTGCGGGCGTGGTGTCCTATGGGGTGATGGCGTTCGTGATGACGGCCGCACCTGTAGCGATGGTCAACCATGGACATTCGGTGGACAACGCCGCCCTGGGCATCCAGTGGCACCTGCTGGCGATGTTCGGGCCGAGCTTCTTCACCGGACGACTGATGGTGCGCTACGGCAAGGAGCGCGTGACCGCCGTCGGCATGGTACTGCTCGCCGCCTCCGGGGTGGTGGCCCTGGGCGGGCTCGGCCTGCCCCACTTCTGGGGCTCGCTGGCGCTGCTGGGCATCGGCTGGAATTTCAGTTTCATCGGCGCCACGGCGATGGTCACCGACTGCCACACCCCGGCCGAGCGGGGCAAGGCGCAGGGCATGAACGACTTCTTCGTCTTCGCCGCCACGGCGGCCGTGTCGTTCCTCGCGGGGTCGATCCTGCACAGCTCGGGCTGGCAAGCGGTCAACTGGATGATCTTCCCGGCCTTGGCGCTGATCTTGGTGCCGCTGCTGTGGCAGGGGCGGTACGGTTGCAACTGACTTGACTTGGGGCATTGATCGAGGACTGGAAGCCGATAAGTGGCCCGTTCCGGCACTACACGACTTGTCTCCACTGCTGAAACTTCGGAAAGCTACTTTGCCGTTCCACCTTTATTGATGGTCAAAGAGTTGTATGGACAGATGAATTTAGTTAGTTAGTTAGTTAGTTAGATTTATCAAGAAGCAGTTTAACCACGGCTTTGGCTTTGCGAGCAGCGTGCAGATCTCCAAGAACGTGAGCCTGAATAATCGCCCCTTCAAGCAACATAGCAATTGTTTCAGAGATTTGAACTATCGATTCTCTGGACGTTATGACAAGTGAAGTGTGGTGTGTGATCCATCGCAGCATAGCCTCTTTGTTTCGGGCGCAAAGCTTATGTATATCATGATCCGGATTGCTGAATTCGGCGCTGACATTAATGAAATAACAACCCAAGAAAAGTGGCTTGGATTGATCGAGACCCTGAAACAGATCGTCAAAAGCATCAAGCATGGCATACAAGGCGTCCCTACCTGGCGTCGCTTCGTGCAAACGCAAATCGAGCCAAGAGAAATACTGCTGATCACAATATTCGACGGTCGCAGCAATTAGATCTTCCTTGCTGGAGAAATGGTTATATAGCGTTTTCTTGGCAATGCCGGACTCTTCAAGTACCCGATTGATGCCAACAGCATGAATGCCGTACTTATAAAAAAGGTTAAAGGCAGTTGCGACTAACTGTTCTTTTTTGTCCATGATGTTATTCATCGTTGTGAGGATTCATACGCGACATGTTGACACAAGGAGACAGGGTTGTCTACAATCCCTCAAGGAGACCGATCTGTCTCTTTCTTTGCAATTTCCTTGAGGCTTCTTTTATGAACACGACAACAGCGGCTTCCGCACAACAGCCCTCCGTCATCTATGATCTAGTCACGATAGGTTCCGGTTCGGCGGCTAGAGCCGCAGCGAACGAAGCACGTAGGCTCGACAAAACAGTCGCCATGATCGAACAGGGGTTGGCAGGAGGGACCTGTCTCAATGTAGGATGCGTTCCTTCAAAGACGTTGCTTGCGGCGGCTTCTGCTCGCATGTCTGCTGCGCATGGGAAGTTCCCAGGTATAGCGACCTCGGCCGGGCCTGTCGACTTGTCTTTGCTTGTCAGAGATAAAGATCAAATGATCGGGCACTTCCGGCAGTCTTTCCATGTACAAGCACCCAAGGATGCAGGTATTGCGGTATTTCGCGGCAAGGCGACCTTTGTAGCGTCAGATGAGCCAGATATCGTAGCGCTCGTCGTCGCGGACTCAGACGGAAACACAAACCTGGTGTACGCCAAGCAGGTACTGATCGCCAGTGGGGCAGCGCCATTCATTCCTTCCATTCCTGGCCTCAGTGAGGTGGACTTTCTCACTTCCGGCTCGGCCATGTCCCTTGAGCAGGTGCCTGAGTCCATGCTGGTCGTCGGCGGCAATGCGATCGGTCTGGAGCAAGGTCAATTGTTCGCTCGACTGGGCAGCAAGGTTGAAGTGGTCGAGATAGCTCCTCGAATTGCACCGTTCGAGGATCCCGCGATTTCTGCGGCACTGGAGCAGGCGCTGTCAGCGGAGGGCATCATGTTCCATACTGGCGCCAATCTGACAAACGTCGTACCACACGAGAGCGGGGTGCTTGCAACTGTCGTCGCCGAAGGACGTACTCAGCAAATTTTCGCCCATAAGATTCTCATAGCGACGGGGCGCCGTCCGGCAACTGAAGGACTCAACTTGGATGCTGTCAATGTGTCCAGGGGCGATCGAGGCGAAATAATTGTGGACGAACATCTGCGAACCTCAAATCCTCGCATCTGGGCAGCGGGCGATGTCACTGGTATGGCTCAATTAGTGTATGTCGCTAGTGCGCAGGGGACCGTGGCCGCGAGCAATGCTCTGGGCAACGAGCCTCGGTCCCTAGACTACACCGCCTTGCCCCGCGTCATTTTCACGTCGCCCGAGATGGCTGCTGTCGGCATGACTCCTATGCAGGCTGAGGCGGCCCAAATTGCCTATGATGTTCGTGAAATTCCGGTTTCCTTTGTTCTACGTGCTATTGTAAGTCGTCACGACAAAGGGATAATCAAGATGATATCCGAGCGTGAGACAGGAAGGATTCTGGGTATTCATATGGTAGGCGAATCTGCTGGAGAGGTTATTGCAGCTGCAACCTATATTATCTCCGCAGGACTTACGGTTGACCAACTTGCAAAACAGTGGTCTCCGTACTTCACTATGGCGGAGTCGCTTAAAAACGTAGCAAGCAGTGCGCCAACTTTGGAAGATTCGGCTAATGGCTAAATCTTATTATTACTATGCGCTTAAATTTCAAGGGATCGTTTCAGGGTAAAGTTTCCTGATGTGAGCATGTTTGAGTTTTTTGCTATGACGGGATCGCTCAATGGGCTTCCCGCCTTTTTTGTGGTGAATCATTAAAGAATTTGCCGATCTTGAATATATGCATAAAAACTCAGGGGGTGCCGTTCAGTCTGTTGACGAGAAAGATAGGATTCTTTTACTGAGAAATTCCCGTCAGAACTTCAATTTATCTTCTCTAAATTTGAAAGGTTGTCAGGCAATTCATGCGCGATGAGTAGACACGCTGGCCTGCTTCAGTGCCCCCGAGTACTGCGACCAGAAGGAAAGGGGTTATTCGTTTCATAGTTCGATTTCCTGCTGTGGGCTACTGCTTCGCAGCCGCCGTCACCGCCGAGGACGCGCTTAAGGCCAAGGCCATTTCCTGGGTCATGGTGGGCGGTCTCGCGGGCGCCATCATCGGGCCGCAGTTGGTGATCTTCACGCGCGATGCGGTAGCGGGCACGCCCTACGTTGGCAGCTTCCTCAGCCAGGCGCTGCTGCCGCTGATCGCCTTGCCGATCCTGCTGATGCTGCGCACGCCGAGCCAGACCCAGGCCGAAGCAGTCGCCGATAGCGGTCGGACGGTGCTGCAGCTCTTGGCGATGCCGCGCTATCTGCTGGCCGTGGCTGCGGGCGTGGTGTCCTATGGGGTGATGGCGTTCGTGATGACGGCCGCGCCGGTGGCGATGGTCAACCACGGGCATTCGGTGGACAACGCCGCCCTAGGAATACAGTGGCACCTGCTGGCGATGTTCGGGCCGAGCTTTTTCACAGGACGACTGATGGTGCGCTACGGCAAGGAGCGCGTGACCGCCGTCGGCATGGTGCTGCTCGCCGCCTCCGGGGTGGTGGCCCTGGGCGGGCTCGGCCTGTCCCACTTCTGGGGCTCGCTGGCGCTGCTGGGCATCGGCTGGAACTTCAGCTTCATCGGCGCGACGGCGATGGTCACCGATTGCCACACCCCGGCCGAGCGCAGCAAGGCGCAGGGCATGAACGATTTCTTCGTCTTCGCCGCCACGGCGGCCGTGTCGTTCCTCGCGGGATCGATCCTGCACAGCTCGGGCTGGCAGGCGGTCAACTGGATGATCTTCCCGGCCCTGGCGCTGATCCTGGTGCCGCTGCTGTGGCAGGCCGCGCGAAAGCCGGCGCTGCCAGCTCCGGTCTGATCGGAGCGGTGCAAGAGGCGCTCCGCGCAGTGGGTCGCCTCGGCCGCTACAGCACCTGCTTCCACTGGCGCAGCCTCGACAGCGCGTCGTCGTAGGCGGTGGAGGTGAAGAACTGGATCTTGCGCCCGAGGGTCTTCATCGGGCTCAACGCGGGATCGAAAAGCGAGGCGTTCGAATGGTGCGCCACGCAGTCGAGCACCCGGTCCTGTCCCTCCGTGAGCATGGCTTCCAGCTCGCGAAGGTCTCTGCCCGCGAAACGGCGCTGGAAGCCGGCAGAAAGACGCTCGGCCCGCTGCGCCATCGCACTCGGCGAGTAAAAGGACGCCGAAGGTCCAGGCGTCCGATCATGCGCGAACTGCAGGATCATCGTGTTCCAGACGATGACGTCCACCAGGACCATCGCAGCGTTGGTATGCAGGCGCGGCTCCTGCCAGATCATGGCCGTGTGCCGGTAGTGGCTGGCGGGAATGGTGGCAGCTTCTACCCCGAGCTTTCGGTGGCTGGCGCGAACCTTGTCAAGGAGTTCCTGCTTCGTGGTTGGTAGTTTCATTCGGGATTTCTATTTCATCGAGACAAGGCTCGATAACCGGCGTGTCAGATATTCATCAAGTCACCAGCGCAATTACCTTGGATTGAGGAAAAGCGCTTGCCTCACCGCTGCGCTGGCGGCGCCGAGGGCTTGTGCATGATGAAGCGGGACATGTCGGTGATTTCCTGTTTGCGGATTTACGTTACTGCTGAAGCTGCTTCTGCATGGTGTTGTGGTTGTAGTAGTCGCTGGCATAGACAATCTTTCCGTTCGAAACACGGAAGAAGCTCGCGCCGAAATAACTGATGGTCGAACTGGAGGGCGACGTCCCGCCATTGCTGTTCTTGGTGGCGGTGAATTCCCACTCGATCGCCACACCATCGCCGGAGGCAACCGGCTGCGAACGGATTTTCATTTTTCGGTCGGGCAGGATTTTCATCAGAAACTGCGAGACTTCGGTAATGGCTTGAGGCCCAGTGCGGGACGCTTCATTGCTGGTATTGAAATAGACGACGTTGGAATCGAGCACTTTTTCCATCGCGTCGGTTCGCCCGCCATTCCAGGCGTCAAGGTATTGCCGGACCACCTTCACGTTCTCTGGCTCATCTGCCGCCTGCGACGTGACGCTATAGGCGAGTGAAGCCAGCCCGAGGAATATCGCTCCCAAAGCCTGCACCGGACGGCAGCGCAAGCCGTCTGAAGAACGAAGGGGCCTGAATGACAGGGCGTGCTGCATGTTGTTCATGGTCGAAATACTCCAAAAGGTGTTGAAAAAAATCCCGCTCGCACGGGCGTGGTGGAAAATCGCATGTCGCGCGCAACGAAGCACAGGCCGTCGGCAATTGCTCTTTTGTCAAATACATAGAATCATCCTATGTATAAGGCCTGAGTTGCTACAATCGAGGTCCGATGGGCTCCCGTCTCTACGTCATTTGAGAACCGCGATGAATAACCGCTTCACACTCCCACAGGCGCCGCGGCGTTCGCTCGTCGATTCGACGATTGAGCTGATCCGCGGCCAGATCGAGGGAGGCGCCTGGAAGGTCGGCGAGCGCATCCCCAGGGAGCAGGAACTGGCCGAGATGCTGGAGGTTGGCCGCAACACGGTGCGGGAAGCCATTCGCGTGCTCTCGCACGGCCAGGTCCTGGAAGTCCGCCAGGGTGATGGCACCTACGTGCGAACCAATATCGATCCGGCCGAGGTCATGCGCCGTGTCGGGCGTTCCGGCTTGCGAGAGCACTTCGCGTTGCGCTGCATGCTGGAAACCGAGGCGGCCAGGTTGGCCGCGGTGCATCGGTCCAAGGCGGACGTTGGGCTGCTGCGCCGACTGTTGAAGGCCCGCGGCGAGCAGGAGCAACACGCATCGAGCGCGGCCTTTGCCGAGGCCGATACGGCTTTCCACTGCGCGATCGCCGGGATGTGCGGCAACGGCGCGCTGGCTGAGCTGTACCGCTACTTCGCGAACTCGGTCCGCATGAACACGCTGACTGCGCTGAAGGACAAGGAACTGCCCGAGCCGGGTCTCGCGACCCATGAGGCGATCGTGGATGCTATCGAGCGCCAGGATGGAGAAGCAGCTGCGGCGGCTGTGCGGAACGTGGTCGCTCCGCTGATTGCGGCACTTGAGAAATCGGGTTGATCCGAGCGCGACTCCCGCGCTGGCAATGCCGCTTTCCATCGAGCAGCCGGTCGCCGGCCCCGTTGATCGGAACGCGGGTTGTTTCCCGGAGAGCACGCGGTAGCCGGTCCTCATGGATAGGCCCTTGGTGCGCTACAGCGACCGGACGGTGCTGTTCATATCGAATCTTCGACGCGACCACCCGCCAGGACATACCGGGCCAGCGCCTCGGCATCGGCGTGGGTGGCCCGGGTGGACTGCGGTGTACCGAAAGCCTGGACGAGCTTTGGCAGCATGGCCTCCAACTGGGCTCGCTTATCCGAATCCGGTTCGACGTGGATGAGCGCGAGCAATGTGCCGCCAAGCGTCTCCTTGTGAGTCTTCAGCCAGACGCCGCGCTGAGCGCGATCGTCGAGAGTCTCTTCTGGCCCTCCCGCGACGTAGATAAGCACGAAGGGCTTTCCGCAGGCGACGAGTTCATCCATTTCCGCGCACCAGGCGCTGCTGTATCCGTTGTAGATGCTTGCGCCGTCGAAGCGGACGATGGGGAAATCGCTGGTGTCGTGAACTTTCGGTTGCTGGGACATGATCCTGGACTCTCGCTATTAACGTCCTAACATCCTACCTTTGTTGAGAATTACTTGCAACTGAAATGGGCATGGGCACACCGCCGTGCAGCGCCAAGTGACGGGCGAAATAAGGGCTTGACCTTCCAACAATGGGAGGCCCTACAGTGAACCCATCAACCTCATTCAAGGAGTTTTTTCATGAAGGTCAACAAGTTCAGCCTCTTGTTCATTGCGGGCGCCGTCGTGGTCGCCGCCGGCCTGATGGCCGTCCAGAAGAAGGTGGTCGTCCCGTCGGGTGAAGCGATGCAGGCCAGTGCGGGCGGAGGTCACCAAGGGCACGCGATGCCCTCCAGCGCCTCGGCCAATGACAGTCCTTCCACGACCGCGTATCGCGCCGTGAACGACCAGATGCACGCCGGGATGGGAGCGCAGTTCACTGGCAACGCCGACGTCGATTTCATGCGTGGCATGATCCCGCACCACCAGGGCGCGATCGACATGGCCAAGGTGGCGCTGCAGTACGGCAAGGACCCGGAGGTTCACAAGCTGGCCCAGGAGGTCATCACCGTGCAGGAAGGCGAGATCGCCATGATGAACAAGTGGCTGGGCGAAAACGGCCAGCAGGCGGCGGCCGGCAGCTCGGGCGATGCCTCGACGGCCGCCTACCGTGCCGGCAACGACCGCATGCACGCGGACATGATGATTGATTTCAGCGGCGATGCCGATGTGGACTTCATGCGCGGCATGATCCCGCACCACCAGGGCGCGATCGACATGGCCAAGGTGGTGTTGCAGTACGGCAAGGATCCGGAGGTCCGCAAGTTGGCTCAGGAGGTCATCTCCGCGCAGGAAGGCGAGATCGCCATGATGAAGAGTTGGCTTGTCGCTCGGGGCAAGTGAAGGCACGACCATGAACCAAGCCAACACCCCGCGCATCCTCATCTATAGCACTCCAACTTGCCCGGACTGCCGGGCGCTAAAGGAGTGGTTGTCCCAGCAGGGCATCGCGTTTGAAGAGCGCGACCTGACCGACCCGAAGATTTCCGCGGAGGCCAAGTCACGAACCGGCGTGCGCGTGGCCCCGATCACGATCATCGGCAACGAGGTCTTCTATGGCACCTTCGCGAGCCAGAAACCGGGGTTGATGAAGGCGCTTGGCCTTCAGTGAGCCGCTGAAGGACGACCGTGGTCACGGGCGGAGCCGCCGGCTCGGACTCCGGTCGGACCCTGTAAGCGCTGTTGCGGACACGCCGGAACGACCGTGGATCATTCTTCAGCCGAGAACGCTCCGCGCTTTCGCCCCCCCCCCGTCGTTGACATCACGAGAAGAAACCTCAGGCGATCAGCATCTTCAACTACCTCTCTGGCTCTTCCTCGGAAGGCTGCTATTTGAGCGACAGGTATGGATTGTTCGGGGGAACGGTATCAAATATGTGCGACGGATCTTCGAGCAAGTAGCCATGCAATCGACGGGATTTTCGCGGCCCCATGACTTCGCATGTCCAGATATTCAAACCCGACGGCTGTTTCCTGTGAAGTCCGAGTTTTTCAAAGCGCTTCTGTATCCATTGCCAGTCCTGCACCTTGTCCTGCTTGGCGAGCGCCGAGATGCTGGGATGCTCCTGGGCGTAGCGCTGAAACAGGCCAGGGCTGACCAGATAAACCGTATCCGCCACGGTATGCACGAGTGCTTTCGCATCGTTGATGATGAGGCGACGGGACTGGATGCCTTGGCGGAGCCAGACGATGAAGTGCTCGCCGGATGGCACCGCGCAGTCAGGAGCTTCAGGCAAGTTCTTTGGTGGCCTGATTTCGGTATTCGTGGGCAGCTCGGCAGAAGTTGTCGGCGGGCCACTGTTGCGCTGAGCAGCGGGCTCGGGCTCTACGCCGGTCTCCTGAGCGGGTTGTCCGAACAGGGACAACAGATCGTCCACCGCGTCCGCAGGAGGTTCCCCTTCCGGCTGGGGCAAAGTCGTGTTGGCTGACGCAGGTGTGGGAGGCGACTGTCCGGCAGCAAGAGCCATGTTGTCGGCACAGGTTTCGATGCTGCCGGTGGCTTCATCCGAACTGCCTGCGGGCTGTTCGGCGGTTCCCGTTTCAGAAGTCGCTTCCACCGTCACCGTTCCGGCGAAGGGAGCGGGACGCTCATCCGGCTGCCAGATCAATGCTGGTGACATCCGTAGCAGCGTAAAACTGTGCGACCAGCCAGCCTCGCTGTTGACCGTGGCACGCCAAATGGCCTTGCCGTCCGGGGCCGGCTGCAGCATGCCGTGATCCTGCAACACGTTGAAGACGGCCGTGTTGTTCGAGGGGATGCCATCGATGCCTTGTGACAGTAGATGTGCGCGCAGCTTGTCCGAGACGGTCTTGCTCACCAGCCACAAGGCATCCTGTGTCAGCCAGCCGTCCGATGCCTGGGGCTGGTTCAGCTTCAACTCCTCCTTCAGCAAATACCGAAGTCCATCGATGAGCTTGCGCTGCAGGGCATGCTTGGGCGCGGCCATGGCGCGGCTGGGATCGCCCCCCAGCTCCTGAGCCACGGATGCACGATCCGCCTGAACGACGAGCTCGCCCAGCACGCCCGCATGCTCATACTGACCGGCCAGCACATAGAGCAGCGGTGCCCATAGCGCTGGGTAGCTGCTGAGCCAGTCGAGGATGCCGGCATCGAGTAACTGATGGTAGAGCAAGCCGGTGGCTGCGCCATGCAGGCGATACTCTCGGTCGTCCCTGTAGCGGAAGCGATAGGGGTGCAGCAGCGGCCCGTGCCAGGGGTGCCAGACGCGGCCGTCCTCGTACTCGACGTGGAGATCTACCGCGATCTTGCCGATGTCGTGGAGTAACGCAGCATAGGCCGTGGCCGCCGTCCAGGCCTCGGCCTGGGCGGCCTGGTCTTCCGGTGTTGCGCCAGCCGGCAGCAGATGCGATTGCCGCAGCTTGAGCGCGAAGGCGACGATCTCCAGCCCATGGTCGAGCATGCCGCCGAGGTAAGCATGGTGGTGGCTTTCCGACGCCGGGAACATCTGCACCAGTTCGGCATAGCGCTCCAGTGGCACACGGTACAGGGAGGTGAACTGCTTGCGCGAAAGCGAGGTGCGCTGCCAGATGTGCTCCATCAGCTTTCGCCGACGCGGCGTCGCCAGCAAGGACGCGGCCGATTCCGGCCGCGTCAGCCCTTTCGGTGGTGTCGCCGGTGCCGGCTCCGGCAATGGCGGCCGTTTTCGTTGGAACAGAGCGAGCATCGCCGTGACCTGAAATGAGAGCGGGACAGGGCCTTTTCCTTTTCCAGATAGGGCCTTTCCCCTTGCGCCCCATTCCCTTGCCCTTTCCGCCCTTGACCCTTGTTCAAAGCCTTTACGTATAGGCGGTAACCAGGTGCCAGGCGACAAAGAAACGGATGTTGGGGCAGTCCCCTTTTCCAGGTGGAGCCAGGTGAGGTGGCTCAGCCTCCGGAGGCGGTTACGGCCAGGCCGGCGTCAAGAGCATCGGCCTGCGCAATGAAGTCTTTCGGGCGGCGCTTCTGGAAAGTGCTCAGGTTGGCGAACTTCCAGCGCAGTGCGGGCAACTGGTCGGCATGCGGGCATTGCAGCAGTGACCAGTCGGGTTGCGCGCGGGTCAGCCCGCTCAGGAACTGCCGGTGGGCATCGCTGAGTCGTCTCGGTAGCTCATGGCGCAGCCGGGCACGGGTATCGAGCAGGACGTCCAGCGGACAAGCCACCTCGGTCATGCCGACGAAGGCGCGCTCATACTCGCCGGTGATGTCCTTGTCGTTGCCGAACAGCACTTCGTGGGTCGGTCGGTTGTGTCCCGCCAAATAGACCACGAAACACTCGACCATCGCATCGGTCAGGCCACTGCTCTCGAACAACTGCCAGACGTCGAACAGATCCCGAGGATGTTGGCGATCCAGGGCGGCGACCAGCTTGCTCGCATAGAGCTCGTCCGGGGCCAGGGTCGGCACATCGAACTCGACGCCGAACAGATCGCTGGTGCGAGCGCTCAGCGGACTGCGTGTGGCGGGTAGCACGGTGCCGCGAAACACCACATTGACCTCGACCTTCACCTGGCTGCTCTCGTTCTCCGCGATCAGCTTGGTATCCCCGAGATCCTTGCTGCGGATCAGGCGTGTCTGCACGCCCAGGGGTTCGACGCGCTTCGCGATGGCGGCCAGCTCCTGGTTGATGGCCTGCAACGCCTCGTCTCGCGGTGTCTGCCAAGGCAGGTAGACCACGTCGATGTCCACGGACAGGCGGGGCATGTCCCGCAGGAACAGGTTGATGGCGGTGCCGCCCTTCATGGCGAAGATGTCGTTGTCGAACACGTCGGGAGCGATGTTCAGCAACAGGCGAACGGTGTCGGCATAGTGTTTATCCATGCGGGTTCAGGCTCAGCAAGGTGCCGTCATCGAGGCGGCTCATCCAGCGCTTGTTGCTGCCGGTACGTACCGGGTACTGCTCCAGCAGCGCATCGACGTCGACGACGCCAGTTTCCCGAGCCCAGGTCAGGAACAGGCGCACGGCCTTGACGCTGGTACAGCAGGCCAGCAGGCGTCCGAGTACATCCTTGCGTGGCGATCGCAGGCCGTCGAACAGATTACGGGCCTCTTCGAGGCTTTCCCGCGGGCCGGTCTCGTAGAGCAACTCCAGAACCGCGCGCTCCGGCACCGCCACCCGCAGGCCTGCTGCCTGCCCCGGCGGCGTGTGCAGGGTCTTGCCGGGGAGCGTATCGTCGGGCCAGTCGAACAGCTTGGCGTTGACGTACCGCGCCGGGAACCGCTGGGTGAACCAGGCCGGCAGCGCAAAGCGGGCGTCACCCCAGAGCACCAGGGTCTCCCGGGAAGCCAGGTTGTGCCGTACCCCCTGCAGTGCCAAGGCGCTCTTGCCCCCCACGTGCAGGCCGGCAACCCTCTCCTGCAGGAACCGCAGGGCACCGCTGACGTCGAAGTCGTCATTCGGGAAGGCATAGACGCCATGCGCCAGACGCACCAACCAGCCGCTTTCCGCGTAGCGGGCGGCCAGTTGGGGCGACACGCCGTAGGATTCGAGCATGGCGAGGTCGAACGGGGCTCCACGAGGAAGCTCCGTCAGCAGCCGCTTGATTACTTGATGCCGCGTATTTGCACTCATAGGCTAAATATACGTCACAATCTAATCAAACACCACTCAGAAACAGAACAATGCTTGAAAATTAGCCTCATGATTGAATTTGGTGTATAAATCTAATCATGGATGGCCTCGGATGGCCGAAATCCCGCAGCAGACATGCCGCATTGCTGGCCGCACCGTGGTGGCCACCGGCGCACACTGGAGCAACCATGTAACGCAGACAAGCAGGTGACGATCATGAACACGAGACCCCGTAGCAGTACCGCAGAACGCTTCGGCCGCTGGCTCGGCCGTGGCTGGCGGGGCTACGTGCGTCGCGAACGGCGGGCGGTCGCGTGGCTGGCCTCCGTCGGCGTGCCGAGCGGCGCCGCGACCGCGCTGGTGTGGATCGTCAAGCTCGCCGTGCTGGGGGTGCTGCTCTATGCGGCCTTCTGGCTTGCGCTGCTGCTGGTGTTCGTCACCGCGGCTGCCTGGGCCTCGGCGGCAAACTCCCCGGACGAAGACGCCTGGCCTTTCACCGATATGGACGAGCTTCGCAACACGCCGGGATACGACCCGAACCTCTACAACGACCACACCCACGTCGATTACAAGGACGATTGAGGTTCGGCTCTACTTGAGCTTCCCACCTGACATGGCTCCGGCGCCTTTACCGCCAGCCTGCGCACCTCCCTTCGTGCCTTCGGTCATACCTTGAATGGCCTGACCTGCGCGAAAGCCGACCCATCCCAGCGACGCGATCCAGAATCCAGGCAGTACCAGGAACATGGCTCCCATGACGAAATTGAGCAGCATGTCGCCGAATGTGTTGTTCAACCCGATCAGGGGATCGAAGTTGGTATGCGGGCGGTTCCATCCGAACCCCCAACCGTAGAGTGCATCGAGGATCGTGCTGTCGATCCAGCGAGCCAGTTGCAGCCAAAAGTCGGTGAAGAACAATGCAAACTGGACGACGGTGAGCGTGATAACGGTCTTCAGGTCGTAGGTGCCGATCAGCAAGACGATCGGGATGCAGATCACCAACGCCATTTTCAGGAACGACAGCACCATGGGCAGGGCCTGGCGCACGACGTCCATCGCCGGGAAATAGGCAAGCCCGCCAACCGCCATCCCGACATCGCTGGCGGCGCGGTTGATGACGTTGGGCAGCGTTTTGTCGATTTGCCCGCCGTAATCCGTGTAGACGCTGCCCTGGTTGAGTTTCTGCTGGCGCGGTGAGGCAATGGTGCGGATCACCGAGTCATCCACTTCGGTTCGGCTCAGGAAACCGGCCCAGCCGGCCAGACGGTTGAGCAGGCTGGGATCGACCTGATCCAGCAGACGTGCGCGCAGGCCGTTGCCGCTGTCGTTCCACCACTGGCGGCAGGTCGGATAGCCGGCACCGCTCGGCACCTGCGCCAGGCCGGCATCCCGGTTGCTGTCGTAGGCCCATCCATCGCGCGGCGCCCTTGCGCGGTAGGTGTCGTAGTAGCCGGCGTTGTCGAGGAAGAACCGCGAGCCGATCCAGGTGACGTCGTGCATCTGTGCTTCATCGAGATTCGGACGGTTCATGAACAACTTGGCGCGCGCCGGGCCGTAGCAGTCGTGGGTGAAATCGGCGACTTCCTGCGCCAAAACCGGGTCGTCGATGCGTGTGGCATTGATCTCCATACGGATCTGCCGCAGGTCGGTTCCACATGGGATGGCAGCAACCGAGGCCCCGGTGATCGCGCGCGACAGCGCGTGCATGAACGCCCACCACACCGGCACGCGTGCGCTCTGGTTGTTGAGCGTGCTGAACGACTGCGACCAGCCGGTCTCTCCAGGTTCGGGCACGCTCACCTGGCATTGCGCCGAGCGCGCCTGGTCGTACTTGATGGTGTTGAGGTCAACGTCGATGAAGGGGATGCCCGCGAACATCACCACGACGATCGCCACCCAGACACGGTTCTCGATGCGCAGCGAGGACAGCGCGCCTTTATTTCCTTCGTCCGCACCTTCGGCTCGCGCGCGCAGCCATTCCTGGATGATGATCGCCGCGAAGGGTATGGCGAACACACCGCTGGAAACGAGCACCGCCCAAATTCCGTTGTGGATGACCCAGCTCAGCAGGGTCAGGTAGTACTCCAGGTAGTCCGTGGTGAACAGCGTCATGTGCCATCCTCCCGCTACGTCGCCTGCATCAGCAGGCTGGCCTCGAGCGCGACGATTCCCACCACGCCGGCGACTTCGGCGCGCAGGAGGCGACGCCTGGCTTCCATGCCGGATTCACGCGCCAGCAGACGCCGACGCATCCAGACCCAGCCGCAGACCGTCGCCCCGTACAGGCACAGCCGCCACAGCAGGAAGAAACCGGAGGTCTCGACGAGCCAGCGCTCCCAGCCGACTACGCTGCCGAGGAAGTGGATGCCCACGATGTTGATGAGCACGGCTGCCGCGAGCAGCAGCATCGCCCACAGCAGCACCTTCGCCACCCTGCGGATGAGCAGCCAGCGCGGCCCCCAGGTCAGGTTCATGGCGTGCTCCCCGGATTGGCCCGCTGCAACTGGTCGAGGCGATCCGGCACGGGGTCACCTTCGTAGATACCCCGGGAGCCCGCGGCCCTGGTTCCATGGCGCTGGATGATCGCCATCGGCGAGTTGTTGGCAAGCGTGCGGCGCAGTTCGAGTTCGGTCTTGAGGTTGGAGATCTCCCGATCCAGCGAGTCGCTTTCCTGGTCGACGGCGGCGGTCGCCAACTGGTTGGCGGCGACGTTCGGCTCCTTGCGCCCGGTCAGCAAGGTGCGCTGCAGCAGCAGAGCCTTCTCCAGCACCGACGCCAGGGCCACTTCCGAAGCCAGGCGTTGCGCCAGCACGTGCTGATCCGGCTCATCGCGCAGCGCCTCGATGACGCCGCGGGTAATCGGCAACGACACGCTGCCTGCCTCGGCAAGGTTCTCGAAGGTGGTGTTGCGCGCACCGCTGATCAACTCCTGCAGCGTTTGCAGCTTGGCGTCGTACTCCTCCTGAATGAGGGGGGTCAGGCCCACGCCGGGAACCGTCTCAGTCTTTGTGCAGGCGTCGCAGGTACGTTGCTCCTGTTCTCCCAGCACCCGCGTGGCCCATTCGACCGCTTGCTGCGGTGAGGCCCAAGTCTGGCAGGCCAGGCTGTTGCAGCTCGCCGGATCGATGGCCGACGTATCGGTCGCGTTGCGCCCGTTCACAAGGTTGTAGCCCGCGCGCGTCACGTCGCCCATCACCTTGATCGACGGCTGACCGGCGCCGCCGGCGTTACTGCCGCCGACCCACGGCACACCGTCATTGCCCCGGCGCGTCTCGGCCTGCTCGACGGCTGACACCGCATCCGTGCTCGACACGGCATCACGCAGCGCCATGCCTTCGGCCATCTGGCTCCAGCCCAACTGGCCACCGGCCATGTCCGCCATGCGTTCGGCCATCGACCGGCAGGTCAACTTGGAGCGATCGAAATCCAGCCTTGCCTGGAGCACACCATTGGTCAGCAGGTTGTAGAGGCCGGGGTCCGCTCTCTGGATGATCAGCGCGGGGAGCGACGCCACGGCGCTGGTCGCGCTCTGGATCACGTTGCTCATGATGTTCTGAAACCCATTCGTCAGGCCGTTGAGCTGGTTCTGGATCGTGGTGCTGATGCTCATGTCGCCGCACACCAGATTGCTGTTCCACCCAACCCCGACACCGAGGGAGCGCATGCCGGCCGCACCGCTCATCGAGACGGCGTTGCCACCGCCGATCGAGTACATGACCTCGTCGCCGATCACGCTGCCGCTGGTCTGGAAGCCGCCGCTCTGGGCGAGCGCCAGCCCGCTGGCAACGGCCAGTGCGCAGGCCAGCGCGCCAGGCCGCCAGAGACGTGAGGGGCGGTCGTGCGGCGTCGTCAGCTCGGAATGCTTCATGGCGGAACCCTCAATTGAAATCCACGCTGCCGAGGAACACCTGTCCGCGACGCTGGCAGCAGCTGTACGGGCGCCACAGCGCCCACGCGTAGTCACCCTGTTGCGCCTGTGGCAAGTGCCCGGCATGGGGAAACACGGTGCAGGTGTTGGAAAGGCGCGGCGTCAGCCGCTGCCACTTGCCGGTGCTGGCATCGCTTTCGATCAACGCGCCGGCCGGCCAGTAGCCGTCTCGCGCGTTGGCCATCAGCGGCTGGTACACATGCAGTTGGCCGCGCCGGGTTACGACGTCGCCGGCGCGCTGGGCGACGACCGCGCCAGCCTTGTAGTCGTCGGCCTGATGCAGGAAGCCGCCCCTGGGATAGACGTTGCCCCACAGGTTCAGCCGGGTGCGGGTGCCGATCTCGCGCATGCCGGGAATCAGCGACTCGGGATACACGGCTTCGGGCATGTTGTAGCGCCAGGCCAGCGTGTCGAAGGTGCTGAGCAGGTACGGCATGAACGCAGTGCCAGCACCCTGGCAGATGTAGCCGGACGCCGAGGCGAACTGGCTGAACACCTGACCGCCCGGATGGCCAATGACGTCGGCGTTCTTGAATTTCGCCAGGTTGTTCTCGTGATCCTCGTTGGTGGTGCCGTCACCGCCGGCCTGAGCCGAGGGGGTGGGCGGGCTCATCGGCCGCACTTCGATCCACGGGTTCTGCCCAGTATTCGAGTAGCTCGATACCACGGCGTCGGGAACGTAGTGCCTGACCTTGATGGAGGTGCGCACCGAGCAGCCCGACAGAGAGCAGTACAGCCAGTAGCAGATCCCGGTGACGCGATATTCGAGGCAGTCCGGCGACAGGGTTGAGGAGATGATGGTGGCGGTGTTGAGGGCGAAGCTCGACGTGGCGCTGCACAGCAGCACGGCGGCGGCTCCAAGCCGCAGGCGACGGGGAATCATGGCTGCTCCTCCCGGTAACGCTCGATGCGGGCCAGCGCCTGGCCGAGGTCGCTCACCCCGTAGACGACGTAGCGCTGATCGACGATCACCGCCGGAATGCTGGTGATGCCGAGGCTCCAGGCATCGGTCACGCCCTGGTAGGCATCACGGATGCGCTGTTGCAGCGCCTGTCCGCCATCGTTCAAACGTCGCTGCACGAACGCCGCGGCCCGCTGCGGGTCGTTCGGCAACCCGGCCGACAGATCCGCCTCGATGGCCTGCGCCGCGTCGAGTTGGATTACGCGATCCGCCGCCTGGGCACCGGCCACCGGGTTGCGGGCGTCCGTCACGATCCAGATCTCCGCAGCCATGACGTTGCCGGCGAGCAGTAGCGCGGGGAGGGCCAGGGTCTGGCCAAGGTGTGCAAGAAAGGCGTGCATGGCTTCGTGTCTCGGGGTGAATCGACCCCGGTAGTCGAACCCATGAGGCAGATGCGCACCACGAACAATGCGCACTGTGGCAATCCCTGTTTTCCGGTGATGCGAGGGAAACGAAAAAGCGCATGGACCTGGGGACAGGTCCATGCGTGGGATACGGCTTGGCGGACGCGATTCGACGCCGCTACAGCAAGCCATTCTCGGCAAAAGAGTACGGTCGGCCCTCGCCGATGATGAAGTGATCCAGCACCCGGATGTCGATCAGATCCAGAGCGTCCTTGAGCCGGCGGGTGATCGCGCGATCGGCTGCACTGGGCTCCGAGTTCCCCGAGGGATGCTGGTGCGCGAAGATGACGGCGGCGGCATTGGCTGCCAGCGCACGCTGGACGACCACCCGGGGATAGACTGATGCGCCATCGATCGTGCCGCGGAACAGAGGCTCGTACGCCAGCACCTTGTGGCGCGTGTCGAGAAGTAGGACGGCGAAGATTTCGTTGGGCTCGCCGACGAGCATCAAACGCAGGTAGTCGCACACCTCGCTCGGATTCCGCAAGGCGGTACCCGCCTTGAACATGCGTCGCTCCAGCAGCGCGATGGCCTGTTGAACGATCCGGTCTTCGTGCGTATCGACGACAACGGGATCGTGTTCCAACTCGGTATGGGAGTCTTCGAGGGTCAGTACGTCGGTCATGGGAACCTCCAGTAGATGAACGGAGGCCCCCCACGGAGGCGGAACCTCCATGGGCGTGACGAAATGAAAAAACCACACATCCACCAGCGCGGACGCTGGCCGTTCGCTTCGGGATGCGTTGCGAACGACGGTCAGCGCAGCAGTGCTGCGCCGTAGCCTCGAAGACCTCGGCTACCTGGGCATGTCGCCATCTTCGATGGCGGACAAACCTGCGGCGTGCGCCGGAGCGGTATCCGGTGCATCACCCATCAGAAGATCCATCGCGGACAGCAGCGCATCGCCTTCGACCGGCCCTTGCAGCAGCAGCGACCGTCCGTTGTGGCGATCTTCCAGGCGCAGGCTGGGGGTGGCGGTGATGCCGGCGTGCGTGCCCTGTTCGGCCTGGGCGCGCACGACGGTCTGCGGGCGCTCGCTGTCCAGGCAGTCTCGCAACGCCGGCGTCAGCCCCGGAAAGCGACGCCCCTCGGGGAGCCCCTGGCCGCCGCTGCGCGTGTGCTGGTACAGCCAGCCGATGGCATCGAAGAAGGCTGCATGCCCGCCGGTTTCGCCCGCGCATTCGGCCACGCCTGCCAGCGCCGAGGCAGCCGGCTCGTGCGCTGCCAGCGGCAAGTGATGCCATTGCAGGGTGACGTCGGTCTGCTGGCCGATCCAGGTCTTCAGGCTTGGGTAGTAGTCCTTGCAGAACGGACATTCCAGGTCGGCGTAGAAGGTCAGCACGAAACGGGCATCGGGCTGGCCGTGGCGCCACGGCGGGCCGGCCGGGTGCTGCTCGGTGGTCGGGGCCGGTGTGGCGTCGGACACCTCGCGCTGCACCACGGCGATGAGCGCGAACAGCAGCAGACCCAGCATGCCGACGGCGCATGCCAACAGGCGCAGGCAGCGCCGACGGCGGGCGGACGGTGACGGGGTCGTTGAGCGACGGGCAGACATGGCGGGCTCCGGCTGTCAGGAGAGCAGATCGGCATAGGGCAACGGCTCGATGCCGCGTGCGCGGTCGATGTCCTCGGACACCTTGAGCGCGGCCTCCAGCTCGTTGACGCCAAACTGCTGCATGAGGCGGTATCGCTCGGCTTTTTCCTCGGGCTCGGTCTGGGCCAATGCCAGGTACAGGCTCGGTGGTACGGCCCTGAACAGCACCTCCATCGACTTCGACAAAATCACCCCCTCGGTGAACTTGCCAGCCTCCTTCCTGGCCGACAGCATCAGCGCCTTCTGCGCGGGTGAGAGTTCGCGGAACCGGGCGATTTTTTCCACCTCGTCCGGGGGCATCGACAAACACAGCCACCACTCGATCATGTTGAGCATCGGCTCTGCGGCCTTGGGCAGATCGTCGATGTTCTGTGTCGCCAACCAGTACCAAGCGCCCAATTTTCTCCACATCTTCGTCACCTTCACCACATACGGCGACAGCAAGGGATTGCGCGTGATGATGTGGCCTTCATCGGTCACGTTGAGGATCGGTCGGCCGAGAAACTGGTCGCGCTCGGCAATGTTGTTGACGGTGTTGATCAGCGAGATATAGGCGATCGAGAGCTGGGCGTTGTAGCCCTCCCTGGCATAGGTGGCGAGGTCGACGACCGTGATGTCCACTTCAGGCCAGGGCGTGCCGGGGCGGTCGAACATTTCGCCGTCCGAGCCCTGCGTGAAGATGTCCATGGCGTCGGCCATCTCCAGCAGGCGCGTGCGCCGGGTATCGGGCAGCGTCGTATCGTGGCCGCGCTCGCGCAACGCATCGCGCACATCGCGCGTGAGCACATCACGATCTGCCGCGACGCACTGGCGGGCGGCATCGAGAATGCACTGCCGGATCAAACTGCGGTCGGCGCGCGTCATCCGCGCCTCTTCTTTATCTTCGCCCCCAGTGATCATCAGGCGCGCGGTGATCTCCAGCTCGCCCAGCACGTCGCGCTGTTCGTCTGTATCGGTATCAGTATCGGCGGGATCGTCGGGCTGTTCATCGTCCAGCGCATCGGCGTCCAGGGTCTGTACATCGCTGGGCGTTTCGATCAGCCGGCGGGCATCGGCAAACGGGGCGAGGCTCACCCCCGAGCCGGGTGCGAGCTTGACCCGATTCACCGTCAGGCCCAGCCGCGCGGCAAAATCAGCCAGCAGGCCGAACGAGTTTCCGGCCTCGACGATGAACATCCTCGGGCGATAGATCGCGGCGACCTGGTTCAGGATGTTGTTGAGCGTGGCCGATTTGCCGCTGCCCGTCGGACCGAACAGGAACAGGTGGGCATTCATCTGCCTGTCCAGCCGGTTGAACGGATCGAACGTGATGACGCCGCCGCCACGGTTGAACAGCGTGATGCCTGGCCGGCCCGTACCCTGGCTGCGCCCCCAGGCCGGCGACAGGTTGGCCGCGTGCTGGGCGAACATCAGTTGCGTGTACCACTGCTTGCGGTCGGTGCCGGGGTTGTAGACGCAAGGCAGCCAGCGCAGATAGGTGTTGAGCGGGGCGACTTCGTCCTCTTCGCGAACCGGTTGCAGGCCTGCGTTGAGCATCACATTGGCGAGCTGCAGGCCGCGCCGGTCCAGCTCGTCCTCGTTGTCGCCGGACAGGTAGAACGCGAGCGAGCCGCGATAGAGCTTGTGGGCGCTGCCGATCAACGAGCGTGCTTCCTGCACGTCCCGCAGCGCCTGTTCCGACGCCAGGGTTTCGCCCACAGCCTTCTTCGCCAGGTGATTGAGGTGCGCTTCGAGCACGTCCTGCGGCGTGGCGACCAGCGTCAGGCACATCACGGTGCCCTCGGGCAACTGATCGAACAGCGTGTTGATCGCGTCGCCCTTGCGCGTTTCGCCGGTGAGATGGCCTGTGGAAGGTGGCGTGCGCAGGCGGTCGGTGACCATGACCCGGTGCGGTACGCCGTCGAAGTACCACAGCCCCGAGTCGGCATCCGAGCGTGGCTGGCCAAAGAACAGCCGCTGCGAAAAGTCCCTGCCACTGGCCAACTCGATCTCGTCGGGCTCCGACGCCTCCGGATAGGCCGCCAGCCGGTAGAAGCGTTCGCGATCCTCTGCCGTCGGCCCGAGCATGGTGGGCCTGGGGTTGAACCAGCGCAGCAGCCAGTCGTGGATCTGCGGCCCTCCCATCCTGCGCGTCTGGATGCCGGCATTGGCCAGGCCGCCAATCAGGCGATCGCACACGACGTTCAGCGCCTGCTCGGGTGTCTGGCCGCGACGGCCGGTCTGGCCCGCTGCGCGGCGATAGACCACCATGCGCACGCGCCGGCTCTGGCCGCGCCACGGCAGGCGCGTGACCACGCTGTCCTCGAACAGTCCGCCGGATTTGGCAACGGCGCGCAGGTGGTGGGCGAACGAGGCCAGGTAGAACTCGGTGAAGCGGCTGCCCTGGGCGCGCGGCTGGACGTAGCCGCGCAGCGTGTCCAGGTACTGGTCGAAGTTGGGTTCGTCCTGGGCATAGAGCTGGAGCACCCACGGGTTGGCATCGAGCTCGTCGAAACTGTCCTGCAAAGCGTTTTCCAGTGCATCGCGCGCCTGGGCCAGCCAGGTGGCCTCGCGGCCCTCGGTGCCCAGAGGCGTCAGCTCGAAGAAAGCGGCAACCGAGACGCCGTCCTCAAGCAGCATGCACTGCGAGTCCGGCAGGTACTCGACCCATGGCAGCAGCGCGACGAATGACGGTGCCACGTCGTACAGCGCCTGCTCGTCGGCCGCCGTGGCCGGACGCTGGTGTGCCACCGCCGCGCCGGGTTCGGGAATGCCGGCCTCATTCAGTGCGCGCACATGGCGCGTCCAGCCGTCCTGCCGGTCTTCGGTTGGTACAGCATCGTCGGCGGCACGCCGGCGCCAGGGCAACGACAAGGCCATCAGTATGCCTCCGTGCGTTCGCCGGGCATGGCGTACTGCACCCTCTGGTACAGGGGGAACACTGTGCTGTAACCGGGCACCGGCACGGGGTCCGTACCGGCAAGATGGGGGAAGACATACATGACCAGATCCGGGTTGGGGAGCCGTGGAAACTGGTGATGGATCTCGTTCGCCGCGGTGCGCGTGTAGCGCATCTGTTCGGCGGGCGCGGCCTGCACATCCGTGTCCGTCAGTGGCCGGCGCAGGTGCTGGCGGGCATCGAGCAACTGGCGGCGGGCGACCTGGCCGCTGCCACCGTCGCCGGCCTGCTGGTGCCAGATGTCCTGCATGGTGCGGCCACCATGCGGCATCAGTTCCTCCTTGCTGGTGGCGCAGCCGGCCAATGTCGTCACGACCGCCACCCACAGCAGCGGCTTAATCCAGATCGAGTGCATGGGCTTCTCCTGCGCGATGGTCGACGCGGCGGCCTTCGGGCTCGTAGTCGATGTGAAGGGGCTTTTCGAGATGCACGGCGACCTGGGCGCCGGGCTGGACATACACAGCGGCGAAGGCCTGCCCGTAGAGGCGGTTCACCCACTGCGACATGTCCTGCACGCCGCCAGCGAGGATGCGTCCGACCGCTTCGTTGGTGCTGATCCCGACCGTTCCGACTGAGCCATCGGCGCCGACATAGGACATCTGGCCGCTGTCGGAATCGATCAGCGAAGCGACGCCAGCGCCCGCGGCGGTGATCAGTGCCTGGGTGCCGAGATACTGCTGCGCGTTGCTGCGGCGCGCGCCACTGACGCAAGGAATCCCGTATGGGTCGCTGATCCAGCCCAGGCCATCCTGCTGGTTGTTCTGCTGGCTGCTGCGCTCGCTGTCCTCGGGAATCGTGCGCACGGTGCCGTCATGAAAAACAAACGTGATCGAGCGGACCTGCCCTCTGACGCACGACAGGGTCCAGTCGCCACTGGCCGTGCCGCTGAACACCGCGCCGGCGACATCGGGGATATCAATGCCATTCGCGGTCAGGTTGTCTTCCCCGACGAGGACTTTGAACGGGAACGGGTCGTTCACGGTGCCATCGACCGGTACGCGGCCAATCAGCGCGGTCATCGCGACCGACCCCATCAGGGTGGAGTTCGTCGGCACGGTGTAGACCGCCCGGGCGGTCTGGACGCCGGCCGCCCGGGCACCGGCATCGGCCACGTGCTCGACGGTGGCCTCCAGCGTCTTCTGCGCCGGCCCGAAGCTGGTGGGAAAGCTCAGGCTCGTGCCTGCGCGGCCATCTGCCTGCCGCGCGTCGTCCGGTTCTACCCAACGGATGCCGCCCTCACCGGCAAAGCCATCGCCGTCGCCCTCGCGCAGACCCAACCCGACGGGCAGGTCGGAGTGGTCTGCGCTGCCGATGTTCTCCAGCCGGCGCTGCAGATCCTGCAACAGGCCTTCGGTCTGCCGGCGCTCGCCGACCAGCCGCTCCTGGTCGCGGCGCAAGGCGGTGCGTTCGGCTTCCAGGGCCGTGTCGATACGCTGGTCGATCGCGCTTTCGCGCTGGCGCAGGCGCTGGTTCTCTTCGCGCTGGGTGCGGTTGTCCGCCGTCGCGGTTTGCAGTTCGGTGCGCAACTGCCGCACCTGGGCCACCAGGGTGGCGACGGTATCGCGGGGCGTGTCGCCCTCGATGCCGAGCGCCTGCATTTCTTCGGCGGTGAGCTGTGGATCGCCATCGGCCATGGGTCGAGGCTGGTCGCCGCCACCGGAGAACAGCCGGATGCCGAAGAACAGCACCAGCAAGGCGACCGGCAACACCAGCCACTTGAGCAAGCCATTACTGCGCATCGCCGGCCTCCTTGTCGTTGTGACCGGGGACGGCCTGCGGCAGCAGCGCCGCCGGATCGAAGCGGTGGATCGCCGGCAGCAACGACTGCGGCAGGCCGCGGCCGCGCGTGACCAGATAGACGACCGTGGTGTCCTCGGACGTGCCGCGCGGGCCGAGTGTCGGGTGCTGGAAGGTGGCGGTGAGGAAATCCCCCTGCAGGATGCGCGGATCGAGGTCGATCCAGCCGCTACCGGTATGGGTCAGCCGCACGGCGGTGACCCACTGATCTTCCAGCCGCCATGCCGCCAGTGCCTGGGCACGTACCGGCAGGGTCGGCAGCAAGGTATCCAGCGGCAGGTCGCGGCGCAGGTTCACACGCATGACGCCCGGTACGGGTTCCACGGTGCGCAGCGGTGCGTACAGGCTCTGGGCTGCGTAGCGGGTCAGCACCACCGCCACCGGGGTTTCGCGCCGGGGCGAGCGGGCCGGATCGGGAGCGGGTGCAGCTGTTCCGGGCGCTTGCGCCTGGCCGTAACGCTGCGGTGTGGCGTTGCCCTCCACGATGCGCACCGGCTCCAGCGGCGGCTCGCCGTCCTGGGCGGGCTCTGCGGCGATGTCCAGCAGAATCAGCGCGCCGCTGTCGGCATCCTGCAGTTGCAGCCGCGTGGGTTCGATCGGCTCGCTGGCGCGCAGATAGATCGCACCACCGGCGCTCTGCACCCGCAGCCGATCGCCCACGCTCGTCGGCACGCCGACGCGCACGTTGCGATCCACGAACACGATGCGTTCCTCACCGACCTGCAGCGGCACGGCCAGCGGCAGGCGCTCCCAGTGCATGATCTCCACGGCATGGGCCATGGGCACCAGCACGCAGGCCAGCATGCCCAGCCAGACGAGAAGGCGGGTCTTCATGGAGAGTCTCCTTGCTGGCCCAGACCGCCTCGGGCCGGGGCTTCGGGCGTGGGTGCCGCGATGCGCTGCGGCGCACCGTCGTAGCAGTCCAGAACCAGGCCGAAGGGATTGCGTGCTGGATCGACGTCCGAGCGCGCCACCTTGATCGGGTAGCGCACCAGTGCGCGCTTGACCTGTTCCGGCCCGTGGTATTCGTCCGCGCTGAGATCAAGCGTCACCACCCAGTTGCGCTCGGAGACCGTACGCACGCGCGCGGTCGGGTTGTCGCCGTAGCCGCGCCCGGGAATCTCGTACACGCCGCGCACGCGCTGGCGCAGTTCGCCGGTGCTGCGGCGGTAGTCGTAGTCGGCCTGCAGAAAGGCGCGGCAGGCAGGCGTGAAGTACGGTGACAGCGAATGCAGGTTGCGGGCGTAGTCCTCCTCGCCATTGGTGGGCCAGCGGTGCAATTGCTGCCACACATAGAAGGTGAAGGAGTAGACGCTTTCTGGCGGCACATCCCACCAGGGCCGAGTGCTGCCCGAGCGCAGATCGGGCGGCACGTGGATGGTCAGGTCGCGGGGCGCACTCCACCAGCCGCCACCCATCACCAGCGCGATCAGCAACAGCGCGCCAGCGGCCAGGCGCAGGGTCTTGATGTGTGCCTGCAGGTGCGCGACTTCGTTCCGGAAGCGGCTCATCAAGTACCCCTCCGGTTCGACCAGCGCCCCGAACGCGTGATCAGCACATGCCCGCCGACCCAGCCCGCCATCAGCGGATGGCGGCTCGCGATGCGCCACTGAAGCTGCCGATACAACCAGGTGTCGGGCCTGCCACGTTTCTGTCGGCGCAGGATGCCGCCGCCGACGAACACGCCGAAGGCGACACCCAGCACGATGAAGGTGGGTGCGATCGCGATGGTCGAGAACAGCCAGGCCAGCGGCGTGCCGATCAGCAATCCGCCTACGCCGGACAGGCCGCAGCAGATCCACAGTTCGTCCGCCGTCAGGCCGCGTACGACCACGGGATGCCGATTGAGCCGGTGCGGCAAGAACGCCACCGTACCGTCCGCCCGGATGTGCTGAAGCTCGGACATGGGCTGGCCCTCAGAGAATCCCGGTGGCTTCCGTGAGCAGCCAGATGCCGATGACCAGCAGCACGGCGCCGATGGCGACGGTCAAGCCAAACTGCCCCCAGGTTTTCCTGCCCGTGTGGATCTCTGCATAGGTGCCGTACGCGTGGTAGCACACGCCGATAAACATGCTGGCGACAACCAGTAGTGCGACCAGCAGCACGATGTCGTAGCCGTAATTCCTGATCGTCTCCATGATCCCGCCGCCCGTGCCCCTTGACGGGTTCTCCAGTTGCGGCAGGCCCTGCGCGAACGACAGCGCCGGCAACGTGGCGAGGCTCAATGCCAGCGCGGCGCGCTGGGCGAGGCGGGTGTGGGGGAAGCGAGCGGTTTTCATGGTCTGACCCTTCTGGTTACGAGAGGAGGAAAAACGTCAGCACCAGGTACATCGCGAGAAAACGCACGATGACGCCGACAAACTGACGCTGGTTGAGCTGGTTCTCCGACCAACCGACGTAGGCGGTGCGGATGGCCCAGGCGCCCCACAGCAGCAGCACGGCGAACACGAGGCCGACGATCACCGTTGCCATCGCGCCGGGCGCGATACTGCTGTTGGCCTGGAAGGCGCTGATCTGCGCGGAGGTCATGGCTGGGCCTCCGGCGTCGAGGGAACGTCGGGCGCGGACTCGTTGCGGTAATCGCCGCTCAGGACGGCGGGGTCGCGCGGCTGGGCGCGGGATGGCACGAGATGGAACTGGATGCCGGCGCGCACGCGCGCGAGGTCATCGAGCAGCTTGGGGTAGTCGAAGTGGTAGCGCTCGCCAGGCGCAATCGAGGTATTTGCCGCGCTCTGCGCGACGAAGCGCTCCAGCGCGTCGAGCTGGCGCAGGGCTGCGGCCAGCTCCTGGCGCTGGGCCGGTGTGCCGGCGTGGGCCGCCAGCGGCAGGCTCGCCGCCAGGGCCGTCATCAGCAGGACGGCTACGCCGCGATATGCGGCGCAGCGTGGAAACGAAAACACCATCGCGCCATTCCTCGGTTCGATCAGCAATGGCTCGATCGTGGCGAGACAGGCGCTTCAACGCCGCAAACAATGGGTACTGTGGGCTGACCGGATTGATGCGCTGGACGATGTCGACCGCATGCTGCGAGCGGTCATAGATACTTCTTGAAGCTGCTCGCGGTCAGCGCCACCGCGAAGCCCAGCAGCGCCGCGCTGGGCAGCAGGATCAGCAGCGGATGGACCGAGATCGGCATTGCCAGGTAAATCACCCAGGGCAGCACCGCCAGCGGCAACAGGCTCGCTTTGGCACGGTGATACACGAAGCCCGACTCCCTGCCGGCGCCGAACTTGCGCACGTCGCGGCGCACCAGGCCATCGACCAGGCCGACGAACACAGCCGTCAGCACCAGCGGCAAGGTCAGCACCAACACCAGCAAGCGCACCATGAAGGTCAAGGTGATGAACGCGGCAGCGACCAGATAGCGCTCGGCCCAGACGTAGACCTGACTGATGACGTAGCGGAAATCACGGGTATGCCCCTGGACCGGCGCACGGGCGCGTTCGGCGGTCTCGCTCATCTTGTCGAGCAGCCCGGTCTTGACGAACACCCACTCGTAGCCGGTCTCCACCAGGCGGTGGGCAGTACGCCCCGGCTCCTGCACGACAAGGCTGCGTGTGAAATGATTTGATAAGTGGCTCAGCTCGTACTGCAGCATCGATTGCGCATGCCGCCAGCCCTGATCCTTCCAGAACACGTGCATACCCACGCACTCGATTAGGATCGAGAGCACCAGCGAGGCGATCAGCACGCCGAACAGGCGCAGCGGCAGGGAGATCGCGCTGGCGAGCAGGCCTTGCCGGCGCTGTTGCTGCCGCTGTGCGGTCGAGGCCGGATCGCTCATGGCGTGTGGCCCTGATCGGCAGATTCGATCGCTTCATCGTCCAGCAGCTCGGCTGGTAGCGGCCGCTCCTGCAACGTCGGGGAGCCGAGGTTCTCCCACCAACGGCCAGCCTCGGTGTAGCTCTGGCGCATGTAGATCGCCAGTTGCTGCAGATCCTCGGGCATGGCTTCGTCCGGATCGGGGGCTGGAAGCGGCATGCGCACTTTCCACAGATTGCCGCCTTGCATCAGCGCGAAACACTGGCCCTTCGGCAACTGCACCACATGCGAGGGCTCGATCATCGGCACGCTCGACATACTGATCCGGTCTTGCGTATTCGAGGTGAAATCCGTCGAACCGCGAATGTCCGAGCTGTCGGTGGCACCGCTAACGATGGTGGTCGTATAAACCTCTACCTTGGGAAGCTGGCGTGTCAGCAGTTCAGCCGTGGCGGTCTCGCGCACTCGCAGCATGAACAGATTGTTGAAATTTCCGACGACTTGCCCGGCTTTCGCCCGGTTACCGATGCGTGCCTCGATGTCGGAGAGCGTCTGGGTGTAGGCGGTAATTTGCAGGCCGGCGCCGCCGCCCTTGTTGACCATGGGCACAAATTCATCGCCCATCAATTCATTAAATTCATCCGCATGGACGTTGATCGGCACCTTGACGTTCGGCTGCGCGCCAGGAAGACCGTCATCGATGCCGAACTTGTAGATGTGGCCAGCCACCGACACCATGTCGCTGAACATCGAGTTGCCGACAGCAGCGGCGACCTCGGCATCCGACAGCGCGTCCAGGCCGACATAGACCACCGCTCTCTTTCGGACCACCTGCATCCAATCAAAGATGGGCCTTGGGTCTTCCAGGTCGGAATAGTTCGGGGCCAGTAGCTGCGAGATTTTTCCGCTGGTCAGCTTTTCGAGCAGCGGCAATAGCGACGCAACGATCTTGTCGAAGTAGGTTTTGTCATACCTGACCGCGCTACGCAGGCCATCGAGCACCGGGTCGTAATTGCGTACCTGGCTCAGATACTGCTCGAGCGCCACCACACGCTTCTCGCGCCCGATCATGTTCCTCGGGATGTTGCGCTCGTTGAGCTTGGCCTCGATCTGGACGATGACGTCCCACGCCTTGGGTTCGGTGCGAGCGAAGAAATGCGCGGCATACTCGATGAACAGCGCATCGATGTTGATCACGTGACGCTGGATCAGCAGGTAATCCGGACGTTGCCCCAGCTCGATCAACGCCCTGGCGACGATGTTCACGAACCTCCAGGCAAACTCGCGAAATGCAGCCGAATTGCCCTCGCCGGAAAGCTGTCCGGCAATGCGCGTGGCGACTTCCGAGATGCGCCCGAAACGTCCCACGGCGTTATAGCGGGCGCTGATCTCGGGCCACCCGAGGTGAAACACATAGAACTCGTTCTCGCGGCCGGCACGCTGGGCCTCGACGAACATGCGTTTCAGAAGATCCGCGTCACCTTTGGGATCAAACACGATCACGACTTCATGTTCGCCCTGGGCATTCTTGCGGCGAATGTCCTGGGTGATGAACAGCTCGGCGAGCCGCGTCTTGCCTACGCGCGTCGTTCCCAGCACCAGCGAATGGCCGACGCGCTCCTCCAGCGGCAAGCCGACGTCGACTTCGTCCGGCTCGATCCCGTGCAGGCGTGGCAGGCCGCCGACCGGCGGCAAGGGCCTGACCGGATTGAATGGCACATCCCAGCGCGTCAGCCGGGGCAGCCGCGACAGCGGGAAAGGCGCGAACTCCAGGCGCGCCTCCAGATGCCGGGCCAACTGGTAGGCGGGAGTCGGTTCGACGTAGCTGCGAAATTCGGGCCGATACGTCTGCATGAGCCGGTGGGTGTGTTTCTGCTCCCAGCGGAACCCCTTGCCGACGAACAGGCGCTGCTGGCTCACCGGCACGTCCCGGCTCGTCATGACGTAATGCGGCAGTCTGCGAATGTTGCGCCGGTAGCGCAGGATCACCTGCGCGTCATGCCAGCGCAGCGCACCATAGGCGATGAACGCCAACGCGCTGCCGATACCCATGGCGGGCGTCAGCGCGAGCGACCACGGGGCCACCAGGCACAGAAACGCGGCGCCGGCGCAGATCGCCACGGTGTATAGCTCCACCGCTGGGCGCAGCAGAACCTCGACGGGCTGCGTCTGCGCCATGGCGTCACTGCTCGATGCCGGTGGCGGTAACCAGCACCGGGTAGTGCCGCAGGCCCAGGCGCTCGGCCAGTTCGTCGGCGGACACCGGCGACAGGTTCAGGCCGGGCGCGAGCGCGCGCAGTTGCGCCAGCGCCTGGGAGGTCTCGACATTGACCACCAGTCCCCAGGCGTTGCGTTCGCGTAGCGCGTCGGCGTTCTGGCGCAGCCAGGCGTGGGAGGCGGCATCGTCGCCGACCAGGAAGAACGGCTGCAATCCGGGCGCTTCGATGACGCGGCGGGCAACCGTTCCCGGCGTGAGCCTGGCGCTGCGCACTGGCAGCATGGCCGTCTCATCGACGGCGGCGCTCGGCGCTTCGGGACTGACGATGGAAGGAAGCGGCTGGTTCGCGGCGCGTGGCTGAAGGTCGAGCGCTTCGTAGTACGGCAGCGCCGAGGCGCCGCCGCGATCCTCGACCACGATAAGGGGTGGCGTGGTGCCCACCGCGGCCATCGGAACGGTCGCGAGCATCACGACAAGAAGGCCGTGCGCGGCCCGGATGGATGAAATCATCGGCTGTTCTCCTGACGGGGTGCATGTGCGGTGGCCTGATGGGGGCCGAGCACGCGCTGGAGGTGTTGGGAAACGCTGCGCCGGTAGCGCGCCGCGGGAGCGCCGCCGGCCGGCCGGTGGTAGCGCCCGATCGCGAGTAGCCAGTCCTCTCCGGGGGTGTGCTGCTCCTTGAGGATGTCGGCGGCAATGCGCAGGTTGTCGTAGGGATCGAGCAGATCGCAGGGCTGGCGATAGCGGTGCGGGTGGTAGCCGAGGTTGATCTGGCCGAGCCCCACATCGATGCGCGTGGGCGGCACTTCGCGCAGAGCGTGGCGCACGCCCGCACACGCCTCGGAACGTGAGGCGTAGCGGCGTGACTGGCCGGCGACGTTGAGCGACCACGGCCACGGCACGATGCGCTCGCCCCGGCGCACGCCGCTCTCTTGCAACGCCACGGCGTACAGAACGGTCGAGGGAATATCGGCGCGCTGGGCCGCCAGCTGGTAGGCCGGAGGTGGAATCTCCTGGGCCTGGACAGGCCCGGTCGCCAGCACGGCGGCCAGCAGTACGCGCCGCGGCCACTTCGGCATCAGGGCTGGCGCCGCCATTGGCCATCCTCCTGACGCACCACCGCAGGCAGCTCGCCGGACAGACCCAGCGCCAGCCAGCGGCCACCGTCGTGGTTGAGGGTGATCGAACCGCTGCGCACGCGCGCCGGATCGATCTGCGCCTGCCTGGCCCACGCCCGGATGCGGGTGTCGTCTTGGCGGCTGCCCACCAGATACAAGTCGAACTCGGCGCCTGCCGTTTGCAGGCGCTGCACGACCTGGGCACACGGCGCGCAGCCGTCCCGGACGAATACGGCGGTGCGGCCGCTCCCGGTCAGCATGCCGCTCCCCGGCAGCGCGTCGGGCAGATTCACCCGCTGGGCGCCGGGGTGCAGGCGTTGCCAGGCGTCGTCGTAAGCTCGCTGATACGCCAGCAGCTTTTCCACACGGCGCGCCTCCACCTGCACCTGCAACTCGGCATAGCGGCGGCGCTCCTCGTCGGAGCGCGCTTCGATGCCGAGCGCGGTGAGCGGATCAAGGTTCGGTGAATGAATGCCCAGCGGGCCTTCCATCAGCTCGCGGTAGCGGCCCCATTCCTCGCCGCGCAAGCCCCAGTCCCGTGCCCGACGTTCATCGTGCGCCTGGTCGATCTGGCTCTGCGTAATGCGGGAAGGCTGCGCGGATGTGGTTTGGCTGGCGGGCTGCTGGGCGAAGGCCGGCATGTTCATCGCGGCCAGCAGGAACAGCGTGGGCAATGTGCGAGCTTGCATGGCGCCTCCCACTCAAGGAATCGCCAGCCGGCGCGTCTGGTCACCGGCCTGGAACACGGCGGTGTTGCCGTCGATGGTCTGCAACTGCCAGCGCCCGGCGCGGTCGCCAGGCATCAGCACCTGGATCTGTTCGGCCGAGAGCGGTTCGGCGGCGGGGGCGACGGAGACGGCGCGCTGTCCGGCGCGCAGCTCCGCACCGATCACGCGAAAGGGAAACGGCTCTGGGACCGGTGCAACCGCCGCCGTGGCCCTGGCGGGACGAGGCGCTGCGGGTGTGCGCGCGGCAGCCTGGCGCTGCGCCTTGAGCTGCTCGATGTCGGCCTGCAGCACCAGCAGGTCTGCCTCGGCGGCGAAACCGGTCAGCGACTGTTCGAGCCGGGCAATCTCGGCCTCGAGGCGCTGACGGGCGTCCTGCAAGGCTACCGAGCTCGCCGCCTCGGGACGGGCCTGCTGCGCCTGCACGTCGTCGGCGAGTTCGGCGATGCGACCTTCGAGCACCTGCAACTGGCGCACGGCCGAATCCAGTTGGTTCTGGCCGGCCAGATCACCCGCGACGCGGAAGTTGACCAGCACCAATGCGCTCAAGGCCACCATCCAGGCCCACAGCAGCAGGTACAGCACGAAGGCCGCGCGCGAACGCGACGCAGGAGCCAGTGCGTTCATGGCTGGCCTCCATCGGCGATGGGGAAGGTCTGCACCGGAGAGGTCACCGGCGTGTCGGTTTCGGGATATGGGGAAGGCTTGCCGGCAGGTACGAAGCAGACCTGGCGCGACCGGTCATCGACCTGGACGTCCCAGGCTGTCCCGGCGAGCGTGAGCAGCGCATCGCGCAGCGTCATCGGTCCCAGATGCAGGTGCGCCGCCGGCAGCGGCAGCGAATACAGCTCGATCACCGCATGGGCGTTCTCGCACAGCTGGTAGCCGCTGCGCCGCAGCGCGTGGCGCAGGCCATCGCCTACCGTGGCCCGCGCATCCGCCGGTATCGCCACGTCGATGACCTGCAACAGCAGGTCGCGCTGGGCCGCGGTTGGGGCAAGCTCGACCAGCGTGTAGCGACCGTAGCGCACCACCGGAATCAGTTCGGGTGGCTGGGGCGCGGCTTCGACCTCCTCGACAGGAGGGTCGGCGTACGGCACGGCGGTGGTGGCGCAGCCGCCGCTCAACATGGCGGCGATCAGCAGGCTGCTGCCGGCCAGGCGCCGTAGAAACTGGGTTGCTGGCATGGTTCGGTTCCCGGTAGCGATGAGCCGATACCTTCGCCGTGGGCAGCATTCCGATCAGCAAACAATGCGCATCATGGTTTGCCCCGTTTTGAAGAAAAAAAAGCCGGCGCCCCGAAGGACGCCGGCATGGGGAGGAACATCAAGCCGCGACAAGCTGCCGGGCCAAGGCGACCTCGATCGAGTCACCATCCTGATTGAGCACGTCGAGCCCGGACTCCGGTACATCGCCAGATGTGCTCTGCGAGACGAGGATCTTCTTCGCCATCAGGGCAAGACACGTCATCTGCGACGTGGCCGCATACCCCAGGTAGATCACCTTCACCGCCAGCTTCTGGCCGATACGCCATGACCGGCGCGCGGCCTGTTGCAGCGTGTAGATGTTCCACCCCGATTGCATGAACACAATCGTGGGGAATTCGAGCAGATCCAGCCCGGTCTTGACGAGCTCCGGATTGGTGATCAGGACATCGATCCCACGGTCCAACTGCTCGGCAATCCAGTCCTCTCGGCGGCTGGCATCGACGCTCGCGCGCAATACCGCCACTTTGAAGCCTTCCTGCTCCAGCAGCATCTTCAACCGGCTCGTGGTGTCCCGCGTGCCGGTGTAGACCGAATAAACCAGGGTCTTGCGACCCGCTGCCTTTTCCTCGCGGCAGATGTCGATCAGTTCGCGCTCCTTGGGCATCAGCGCCAGCTCGTTGAACTGAGCCGGTGTGAAAGCCAGCATCTCGCGCGTGCGCGGATGACGCACGGTTTCCGCTCGGAAGCAGCAGTCGCTCCACGCCAGCAGCACGTTGAGCACCACACCCAGCAAGGTGGTATCCCGCTTGCGCAGGGCCTCCTTGAGCGCTGCCGTCAGGTTGGCGGCCAGGTTGCGATAGGTCTCGGCCTGCTCGGCATCCATCGCCACCTCCCTGAACTCTTCGTCGTACGGTGGCAGAACGCCACCGATGTCCTTGAGCTTGAGGAAGATGGTGTATGGCAGCACGCATCTGAGAACGCCTTTCGGCCCGAACCCTGGGGCTTTGACCGTTCTGACGGTGATCTTCGAGCCTTTGGCGGTCTTGTGGGCCGGCCCGTCGCTCTCGGAGTAGATATCCCGCAGGACACCGTGGTCCCTCATGAACGCCATCGCTGCGGCATTCATGCTGCCGCTGGCACTCGGACGGTAACCGTCTTCGATCATCTTCCCGGGCAAGGCCCGGAACAGCAGATGAAAGAGGTCATCGGCGTATCCGCCCATGAGGGTGCCGGTCAGCAGCAAGGTCTTGCGGACCTGGGATGCGATGACCCCCATCGCCTGACCCTGTGCCGATCCGCCCGTTTTGTATTCGTGGGCTTCATCGGCAATGAGCAGGTCGAACGCGCTCTGCGGCAAATACCGCTTCACATATTCCGAGGGTTGATAACCGCCTTCTCCGAAGCCGAACTCCATCGAAGACATGGCGCGTTCCATGCGCAGGGCCTGCCGGTCGGAAAACACCAACTCGCCGTTGGCGTCCATCAGGTTGATGAAGTTGTGCAGGTTGTCGCCGAGCATCGACGCCAGGAACGAATCGCCGAAGGTCTTCATCAGCTTGTTGGCCGTGGCCTCGCCGATGGTCGGGATTCTCTTCAGCGCACGCAGCACCGCCGAGGACTGATCACTGCCCGACAGGCTACGTGGCCGCATCAGCGTCCAGAGTGCGCCGTCGCAGACATGGCACTTGCGGCGGGTTTCTTCCGCCTCCAGCTCCAGAGCACTGACCGGCTCGCCGTCGAGATCAGTGACCATCGTCCCGCAGTGCGGGCAGGCGCCGACCATGCCGTAACGGGTGCGTTTGCGGACGAAGGCGGGCTTCCAGTGGAATCCCATCCGCATTCTGACCCTGCCGATGATGAAGAACTCCTGCCCTTCGGCCGGCACGTTCAACTGCTCGCGCAGCTTGATCAACTTGAGCAATGTGTCCGGGCCGTTGAGCACCCAGACTTTCGCACCGGCGACGGTTTCGAGGATCTCGCGCCGCCATTTGTAGACTAGATGGGGCGGGCTGAGGACGAGCGTGCGGCGATAGCCTTCCGCGTTGAGCACCGCCCCTAGCGCGATGCCGACGGTGGTTTTTCCCGTCCCCATCTCGCCATTGACGATGGCCGCGCGCTCGCCCTGATTGACGAGCAGTTCGGCGGCCGCATGGACGACCTCGGCCTGGGCGGGGAACAGCTGCCGCTTGAGGCTGGCGAGGACGAGCTGGCGGTTGGCGCGCGGCACACCGTTGTAAACGGGCGGGTTGGCCCGGTTGAGGGAGTCGAGTAACTCATCCCCAAACTCGGTGACGAAATCCTGCAGGCTGAAAGACAGATCGCTTTCGCTGTCCGCAGGGTTGAACAGATCGCCCGTGGCGGGCATGGAAGGTGCGGCGGGGGCCGCTTCGAGTTGCATGGTCATGGTGATGCTCCAAAAAAATGGGGCATGCACCGCCCCCAGGGGCGATGTATGCCCCTGGGGGTGAAGGTGGGTGGACGGCGCGCAGCCGCCCGGAAATCAATACTCGCTGGGTAACAACAGCGTCGTGACGCTGCGGTCCCACTCAGTGATGATCCAGAGTTTCAGATCGGGATCGACCTGGTACGAAGAGAGCAACCGGGCCTCGCCCGATGCCAGCGCGGCATCGTTCGATCGCCGATCGTCCTCGTCGAGGTCGCCCCAGTCGCCGCTGAGGTGGCGGCGAAGGTACGGGCTCGGGTTGAGCCGTCCCTGTTCGACCAGATTGGCCACGCCGACGGTCATGACCGTCGCACCCGGCGAGAAGCGCAGATTGGGGGCCGCGCTGATGGACATTACAGTTGCCATGGTGATAGCTCCTTCGATGAAAGAAAGGGCCATGGCGTCCCCATCGGGGCGACATGACCCCGGTGGGTGGATGAAATGGGCTGGTGCTAGATCGAGGACTGCTCTTCGGGCAGTTGGACCACGGTGGTGCGGTGATCCTCGCTGGTCATCACGATCAGCAGCAGCTGCGGCGTGATCCTGTAGCGAGAGATCATGGGATTGTCCTGGTCGAGTGCCACATCATTGACCTGGCGGGTGGTCTCGTCGACATCGCCCCAATCGCCTCGCACATGGCGCTGCACATAAGGCAAGGGATCGATGAGGCCTTTGCTGGCCAACCAGTGCACCTTCTCGCTCAGCCTCAGCGAACCGAGGGCGAACAACGGACGGGCTTGCGGCTCGCGCCGCGCGAACAAACGCGAAAGCATGGGAGTTCTCCTTCTGGTGGATGAATGAAGCAAGGCGGCGAGCCGCCCGATGCGATCAGTGGATGGTGAGAATCCGGCCGAGGGTGGCCGAGTCCGGGGACAAGTCCCAGGCACGAATCACGGGGACAAACTTGTCGGTGAGGATGCGTGTCTCTGCGATTGAACCGTCATCGCGCTCGCGATATTCGGTGGTCGTCGCCTTCTGCTTGTAGGTGTCGCCTTTCACGGCCAGGGTGCGGCCGTTCTTCGACTGCACGACACCGGAGATCGCGCCGGCCGCGAGGGCCAGTGCCAGGTGCCACTGGGACAATGCGCGCGCCGGGCGGCGCAAGGACTGCTGGGCGGCGCCCAGATGGGTCTCGAACGACGGCCACAGGCCATGCAGGCGCTGCACTTCGTCGGCGAACTGCGCCGGCTCCATGCTCAGACGGTAGAAATGCTCCGGCTCGTGCTGGGCGACAGGGACGGCATACGGAAGCGATGGCCACGCGGGTGGCAGTTCCTCCGCTTCCAGGTCGCCTTGCCCGATCTGCAACAGGCGAGCACGGACGTTCTTGACCTCATCGCCCACCAGCTCGCGCTGGCGGACCCGGCGACCGAACACGACCACCTGCTTGAACTGCGTATCCACCGCTCGGTAGATGCGCAGATCGGCAAAGTGCCGCGTGAGCCAACCGACCAGTTCCTGGTCAAGCACGTAGTGCGGGACGATGAAAACCAAGATGCCGTCGTACTGCAGCAGTTGCAGCGTGCGCTGATAGAACAGCTTTTCCAGCCGTGCGCGGCCCTTGCCGTCGTAGCCGATGTTGCCGTTCGCATCCTTGGACAGATCCCCGTATGGCGGGTTGAGCCACAGCAAACCGAAGCTCTGGCGTGCGATCAAGGTGTCCATGAGGTCGCCCTGGATGCAGTGATCGACGAGCAGACGCGCATGGTTGGCGCGCTCCGGGTCGAACTCCACCGCATAGGCGGTGACCTGGTCACGCCCGAGGGCATGCGCAGCCTCCGCGATGGCGACGCCTTCGCCTGCACAAGGATCGAGAATGCACATCGGCCCGTCGCCGGGCGCCAGTGCGCTGAGCGCTCTTTCGAGCGTGGGCTCGTCGGTCGGAAAATATCCAGCCTTGATGAAGTTGCGGGCGAGCCGCGGGAACATGAGTGCCATAAGAAATCTCCTGTAGCGGGGATGAAGGAAAGCGGGTGCGTGTCGGTCACACGCACCTGCCGTGGGTCAGGCCACCGCTTCCAGCGACCGTTGGGTGGTCGCCGGCTGCGGGAGCGGATGGGCGGTCAGTACGCCCTGGCGGATCAGGCTGCCCAGCGCTTCGGTGAGCGCTGGCACGTCCAGCCCCAGACGAAATCCACGCAGCGGCCCGAGGGCCGTCGGCAGGTCGCGGAGCATGTCGCGGTCTCGCAGCAGTGCCAGCACCGTCCCTTGCCAGTGATCCAGCAAGGGCAGCGGGCACGTCTCCTTGACGAGCAGCCAGAGGCGCGACGTAGGATCGGCCGCCGCGCGCGGCAACAGTGCGAGCGCGCTGGTGGTGGCCTTGTCCGGCCGGATGCAGCGCCGATCGAACAGCCAGAGATTGACGAGCGACCCGAACAGGGTGCGGCGATAGCTGCGGGTCAAGCGCTTTTCCAGACGCTCGACCGAGGGAACGAACACGGGCACGGAGCCGCCCTGGTCGGTGATGAGATGGAACTGGTCCAGTCCATCCTCGTCGCGGCCCAAGGTGAGCCGGGCGAGAAACTGCTGGATCGCGGTGTCCCGCGCCCAGACCGACAGAAAGACCAGATCGCCGTCTTCGCCGCAGACGCAGGCATCGGCCATCACGTCGCCGCATTCGTCGATGCGGTACAGCAGCTGTGGGGATGAAGATGCAGACATGGTGGAGTCCTCAATGAGTGAGGGGCACCACCACCCGCAGGGGCAGTGAATGCCCCGTTAGGGATGAAAGAACGCGGACTACTCAGAGTTCACGTTCGGTGAACGAACCGTCGGCCTGATGCTTGACTACGCGGTTGCCGACATTCCTTTCAGCGTCGTGCTGGACCTCGATGAACAGGCTTTCCGGCACAAGGATCTGAAAATGACGCAAGACCTCACGGTAGTAGTCCAGGTCATGGTTGAACGGATCGCTCTCGTGCAGATTGCTGTACAAGAAGTCGTCGCTCTCGACCTTCATGGTGTCGTCGATCAACTCGGTTGGCTTCTCGATGACCAAGAAGAAGTAGTTCATCGGCCGATCCCAGCCGAGTAGTACGGTGACGGAAAATCCTTTGTGAAATGTGTCGAAGTAGTGCCGACTCATGGTGAAGCTCCTCGATTGAAATAGCCGGGAACCTCCCCATCGGGGCTGCCCCGGCGGGTGGATGAAATGCCGCGGATGCGGCAGGACGATCAGGCAGCCTGCGGTTCGAGTTGCAGGTTCCATTGCTGGGCCGTGGCGTCGAAGGCATAGCCCAACTGGTTGAGCCGCGCGATCTGCAGACGCAGGGTGCGGCGATCGATGGTCGAGTCAAGTTTCACCGACTCTTCCAACGGCCAGAGAATGCCGAACAGCGCCGCGTCGTCGCTCTCGGGACTATCCGAAGCGGCCACGGTGGCGGACGGCGTATCGACGCCGAATGGCGTGGTATCGACCAGCGGGTCCTTCGATGCCTGCACGGGCGCAGGCTCCGGCTTGGACCGGGACTTGGATTTCTCGGCTGTTGCCGGCGTTGTCGCCGGTGGCGTGCCCAGCTCTTCATCGAGCGGATCGACGTCCTGTGCGGCGAAGGCGCGAGCCTCGGCCTTGCTCAGCTTGTCGATGCCCGACAGGGTCATGCCGTCCAGGTTGGCGCGGATTTCAAAGCGCATGCCATCGCCAACCGGATAGGCCTTCGGATAGATGTAGCGGATGACGAACTCACCGTCGTACTTCCCTTCGGGGTACTGCTCCAGTTCCGGGTCTTTCACATGGAACAGTCCAAGGCGGGTCGTGAGGCGACCGACCGTGAACCGACCGTTGCGGCCCGGGATGGTGCGGATGGCGAGTTGGCCGCGGACGATGAGGGGCGGATCGGATTGAACGGCTGCTGTAGCCATGGCATATCTCCTTGTGATGAATGGAACCGTCTTGCGCGGCGCGCAACGGGTCAGGAAGAAAATGGACCCGCCCTGACGGGCGAGGTCCGAGTAGTGGCTCAGGACTTCAACTGGCGCATGCCTTCGGCGAGCATCCAGAGGGCGCGGTTCAGGCGCAGGTTCTGATCGATACCCTGTACAGGGCGGGTACGCTGGCGGCGGCCGTTCGCAGTGCGTCCGGTCAGCCCTCCCTTGACGAGGTTTTCCTGGACGCGGTTGAAGATCGACCAGAGGTCGCTCTTGCGATCGTCCCAGCGTCTGGGAACCAACAACTGACTCTCCGTGACAGGCGCGGGCTTGTCCGGATCGTCGTACTTGAGCGCCAGGGCCGAACGGGCGAAAACGTCGTCCTCCCCAGCCTCCAGCGTGATCGCGCGCATGCTCTCGCGCGCTTCCTGCACCCGCTCGAAGCCTTTCAGGACTTCGTAGGCACCTTCGATGACCTGGCCCGCGACATCGCCCTTGTGAGGCACGCGGATGTCCGCGAACGTGTCGCCGCAGACCAGCCCGTTCTGGCAGACGAATCGAAACTGACCTGCCAGCATCTGATAGCTGCTGGTGCCATCGTGCGAGTTCAACAAGATGATCTCGTTGGCTTCGTCGCCATTGATCTGGCTGGCGTGGCGAAGGCGGATCAGGTGTTTGGTGTACTCGCGGCGGTCCTCGTTGCGGACACGTGTTTGGCACACCATGAAGGGCAGGAATCCCTCCTGACGAAGTTCCGACAGCACGGTGGCCGTCGGGATGTAGCTGTACCGCTGGGAACGGCTTTCGTGCGGTGTTTCCGCAAAGATCGACGGCACCACGGCGCGAATCTGGTCGTCCAACAGAGGACGGTCCGAGCGCAGTACCGGTGAGCGCGGTGCGAAACGGGATGCGAGAGACATGGCATTCTCCTGGGATTGTTATGCAGCCGAATCCGCACGGTGCGGAACGGACTGCGGGGATGAAAAGACGAACGCCCACGCGCCACGTCAGTGGCCTGCAGGCAGGTTGGGGATAAGAAGCAAGACCCCGGAATGGGGCCTTGCGGGGGTGGATCAGAAGGAAGCCGCGAGTGCGGGTTCCTCGGCCTCGGGTGCCGGCACGGGTTCGTCCTGAACGGACTCGGCGGTCGGCGCCTCGACGGTGCCATCGGCGGTATCCGCATCCTCGGTCGCCGCAGCGTCCTCGGAAACGGGCGCCGGTGCGGCGGCCGGAAAGACCTGCTGGCCATCGATCTTGATCAGGCCGATGTGGATCAGCTTGGATTCCAGGCTCGCCGCCGGTTCGCCGGCACGCTCGCCCTTGGTGCGGAGGTACGCATCGGCCTTCATGTCGTTGAGACGGAAGGCGATCAGCACCTTGCGCTCGGCCTCGATGGCCTGTACGCAGCGGCGCACCAGATGCTGGGCGTCCGCAGTGGCGACGATGGTGTTGATGTACCGGTAATCCGGCTCATCGACCGGGCCGGCCAGCGCCCCGATGGAGCACGACAGGAACGGATCGCCATCCTTCGGCGTAACCTCGCGCGGACGGTTGAGATAACCGATACCCCGGGTGATCAGCTCGTACTGCTCGATCTGCGCCAGTTCGGCACGATCGATCAGTTCGGCTTTCAACAGTCGGCCCTTGAGACTGGCCGCCGGCTGATTCTTGCGGTCGCCGCTGGTGCGCATGAAGGCATCGCCCCAGAGATCGCCGATCCGGAACTTGACCAGCGGACGCTGCCTCGGGTCATCGACGCCGATGTAACTCTCGACCAATTTCTTGGCGTCGGCACCGGAGACTTTGACGTCGAAGTAGCGGGTGACGGGGTCTTTGGCGGACCCGACGAGTGCGGCGACAGTGCAAGCCAGGAACGGCTGCGCACGGCGGCCACCACGGACAGGAACCTCCCGGACACGCTGCAAGCGGGCGTAGCCCTCGGTGTGAAGATCGAAGTAGCTCTTCGCGTTGGAAGTCGTATTGGTCATGGTGAATCTCCAATGGGAATGAAGCGGAGACACACCGGACCCGACTGCGCGGGGGGTGCGTAACCCCGCGGTGGGTTGATAAGGCGAATGGACTAGGAAGGTGCATCCACCACCGGCAAGCCGATGGTCGTTCGCACGGAGGGATGCGTTGCGAACTGGCTCGGTCACGCGGCGGGTGCCGCGCCGCAACCTCGAAGACCGATGGTTGCCTGGCATGTCGCTGACAACGTCAGCAAGCATGGGGCAAGCCTCACACCGCGCGGCTTCGCACACCATCGGGAATGAGTACTGTCGCCTGACCGCATTCAATCGCCGCAATAGCAGCCGATGGTCTCTTCGGCAGGGTCGGACAGGTCGTCCTGGCGTTCGGTAAAACAGGCCAGCTAAGTGCGCACTCGCGGCGGAACCGGGGGGCTGAGGCAGGTTCAGTGTTCTGCCGACACGGTCATGAGATATTTCCCAGCAGATAGGCACAGCCCCGGAAGCTGGCGCGAGGCCAGTTTCCGGGGCAAGTGCCGTGGTGGATGAATGCTCCGACAAGGCGGTGCGGAAAGGACGAAATGCCGCCGACGGACTCAGCCGCTTCGCGCAGTCATGCGGATACCGCCCGCGGCTTGCGCCGTGCGGGCTTCTGCACGGTGCTGACGCGAATCTGGCGCCAACTGCCATCGTCGATCAGGCGTTCCAACGTGTTGCCGAGGTCATCGAAGAACACCTCATCCACGCGCTCCACCAGCTCACCGTCGCGGTGCAGTTCCACCGCATAGAGATCGTCGCCTCGTTCGTACAGCACGGTGACGCGCCCCTGGAACTTCGCCGTGACCACGTTGAAACTGATGGCCGGCGGCGTGGCGATGATGTCCTTGGGCAGTGGATCGACCCAAGTGAAGTCGCACGCGCCAGCATCGACCAACAGGTGCGTGATGCGCCGGTAGCCGTCGGGCGCCGGCAGCGTTTCCAACTGCTCGATGAGTTGCTGCAGTTCCAGGCAGCGCGGCTGCGGGACCGGCAGTTTCGCCGGAGCCGAACCGAGCACGAACGTCTGCAGCTTGTAGGGCTGGCCGTCGTGGGTGTACTCGGTGCGTTCCTCGGGGGTATCCGCTCGCAAGCCGTCGAAGCGGCGTCTGGCATAAGGCTCGACCTGTACCTTGGCACCTTCGTCGGGTTCCTCGGTCACGCGCGACCGGTCGAGCACCATGAACTGGGTGCGTCCGGTCTTGACGACAATGGCCTCGTCTGTGCTCGCGATGACCTTGCCTTCAAAAGGCTTGGGATCGATATGGAAGCCCATCGTCGATACCTTGGGCTCACCGTCGAAGATGACGAACTTGAAGCCGCGGGCATTGGACGGCACATGGCCGGAAACCAGCGTCGGGAGTTGTTGACGAATGAGTTGATGGTCCATGGGAAATCTCCAGAAAAAAGGGACTTCCCGGCCACAGGGGGCGGGTTGTCCCAAGTGGGTGGATTGGATGGACGCGGTGCGTCCAGAAGAGGATGAAAGCCAGCACGCGATCGGCATGCCGCGGTCTCGATGGCCTTGACCGCCTGGGATGTTGCCGGCTACGCCAGCGAACATGGCAGCAGGATGGCAGAGCCTGGCCGGCCCGGCCTGCGATAAACCGAACCGGCCTGCACCGCATTCCCGAGGCAGAAAAAAGCCCCTCATCGGAGGGGCTCGGGGGGACATGACTGGTCAGGTGTCCACAGAGGGGGTGTCGTCCTCTTCCTCGAAGACGGTCAGACCGTCCAGCTCGTTGGCATCAGCATCGAATACCAGCACCCTGACGTCAGCCTGTCCGGCCAGCGCCAGTACGTCGGCCAGATCCTCGGGCATGCCCTTGGACAGGTGCTCCCGGCGCAGTTGCTCGGCGGTGATGCCTTCGACGTGCATCAGGTTCTCATCCGTCCAGGGTGTGGCGATCAGCTTGACGCCGATGGCTGGGCTGTACGGGATGCGAAAGGCGACGAACAGGAACCCGCTCGGTGTGGCGATATCCGCCAGTTCGCACAGGTAGCGGCCCGATGCTTCGGTGATGTGGGCCGTGCTGATCTCCCAGGCACGGCTGTAGAAGCCCGTCTCGAACTGCAGATTGCGCACCACCGCTTGGGCATATTCCAGTGTGTAGCTGTCGCCCACATGGATGAAGCCTCTATCGAGGGTTCGGCCATAGATGCTGTGGTACACGGCCTGCACGGCGCCGCTGCCGCCGCACAAGGCATCGAGTTCGGCGGGCACCGTTTGGCCTTCGGTGATCAGCACGAAATCATCGTTGAAGATGCACGCTTGGTACGCCACCTTTTCATCGGGTAGATGAGCCTGCGATGGATGCAGCGGCAGAAAGGTTTGCGGGTGGCGCTCGTCGTAGCTGATGACGGCAAGGCGCCGAATCTCGAAACCGTAGTAGCCGCGGGCGAAAGGATTGGATGAATGGTCCATGGTTTGATTCTCCGGTGAGGGGTGACGCAGGGCCAACCCCCACCGGGGATCGACCCAGTGGGAAAGGAAGTGGTGCCGGCAGGCGGCACCGGTATGGATCAAGCGTCGTATCGCGGCCTGTCAGCTCAACAGCTCGGACAGGCGGTGTTGCAATTGCCGGCGCTGCGTTTCGTCGGTGATGCCGGCGAGCAGGCGTTGTGTTTCCCGGGCGAACAGATTGGCAGCAGCCTCCAGGTTCTGAATCAGAAGGGCTTGCCGGATACGGTTGCCGAGATCGAGCACCTGACCGGAGGCACCGAAGACCGAGAACTCGCGGCTGATGAAAGAACCGTCACCGCCGAAGTTGAAGAGGCGTGGTTTGCTGCAATACCAGCAACCCTCGAAGCGAATCTCCTTGAGGCCGTGACCATCGTCGAGTCGCGTGGCGATCAGGAACAGCGCGTCGAGATCCGAGTCATCCTCGAAACGATGGTGTTCGATCAGGTGCTGCAGATCTTCGTCCTGGTCGGTGCCGAAATGCCTGGAAAGCACGGCCAGAACGTCGTCCATCGTGGGAGGGCCCTCGCTGGGCACGGACAGCCCCAGCGACTGGGCCAGTGCAACGAGGTCTTCGCAGACATCGTCCCAATGCGCGCCGCTGTCTTCGGCAATCTGGGCGATGTAGACCTCGCCGTTGCCGGGGTATGAGGCATCCAGCTTCAAACCGCCGAACAGCGCGGTAATCACCGGGGTGACTTGGTCGAGAACGAGGACGCCGGTGGCGTCGTAGTAGTTGTTTGCCATGGGGGTGGCTCCTGGTTGGTGATGCGGAGCCAGCCCCTGCGGACATGGCATCCGCGGGGATGAACCCGAAACCGTGGCTTCGGGCAATGGTGGGAAAAGCGCTATTCGCCGAAGTCGGTGGGGTCGCCCAGAGACTTCAGCAGTTCGATCAGGCCGCAGTTGGCCAGGACGTAGAGCGCGTTGTAGTCGTCGCCCGTCGGTGCCTGCTCGCTGGTGTTGATCCGGGCATCCAGATCGAGGACGTTCTGCCGCACCCGGCGGGCGATCGCCAGCGGTTCGGGTGCGTCATCCAGGACGGGCTCGCCCAGTGCGGCAAGCACAACCCGTGGTGACAGCGCGTCCGGCAAGGACTCGAACACCGTGGGGGTGTTGCTGCGGCACAGGGCTTCGGCTTCGGAGTTGCCGATGTCGAAGCAGACGATTTCGTCGTCGGCCGCGCCTTCGGTGTCGTAGTCCACTACCGCGAATGGCGGCAGCGGGAGATGATCGGGCCAGTCCTGCACGACGATGGCCTGCACCAGGCCTCCTTCGAGGACGACGGCAAAGGATGGATTTCGGGACATGGGTCGCTCCTGTGGGAAGAATGGAGGGACACCGCCCCGAAGGGACGGATGTCCCTCGCTGGGGGTTGAGAAAATGGCGGTGGTCGGTCGTTCGGACCTACCAGCCGCTGTAGTTGAGTACCAGATCGGCGATCACCTGACGCCGCTCCAGATCCAGGCCACCGAGGTCGGAAAGCCCCTCGAAGCCGCAGCGCTTGAGCATCGCGGCGCCCTCGCGCGAGTTGTAGAAGCTCACCATCGCGGACAGGAACATGCGCTGTCCGCCGCTCAAAACGCCCAGGGCGTCGTTGAGTTCCAGCAGGTTCGGACGCAAGTCCCACTTGCTGGCGGCACGGCGCAGGCCTTCGCGGGTGCCATCGCCAAACCACTCGGGCCCGGCGATTTCCGCACCGCGTTTCCAAGCCTCGAAAAAGGCCTCGGGCGCACGCTCGAAATGGCGCGTTTCACGCATGATCTGATCGACGACGTCGGTTGGTAGAAGCTGATTCATGACGGTCTCCTCATGGATGGGGATCAAGGGGTGGGCAGCTGGGTCCAGCCGCCTCGGTCGAGGGCTCGCTGGGCTGCCGCCGAACTGCGGAAGTACTCGGCCGACTCGCGGGAGACGGGGCCTTCGATGTCGCGCGTACCGATGTAGTGGCCGGCGGCGCTGTGAAGCACTTCGAGGGGTAGGTGTTTGCCTGCGTAGATCAGGGCCAAGTGGCCGAACGAGCTTTGCTGGAACATGGACGGACTCCTTTAAGAAGCGAGGCGGCCCTGCCCCTGACGGGATGGCAGCTCCCGCTGGCGGTGGATGAATCGGCATCGGCACCATGAAGGCGCGCGTCCGCGGACTCGATGCGATGGCGGACTGGTGTGGGTCGCACGGGAGGGAAATCCCGCGGCAGCCTGAAACCCTGGCTGCTGGCATGGTGCTGACCAGGTCAGCGACACATGCAGGCAGATTCAGCCAGCGCCGCGCCGGCGTCATGCGCAAATGGGAATCCGAGGCGTCCCGATTGATGGACGAAAAAAACCCCGCAATCGCGGGGCTGTGGAGGCTCGGGAAGCCTTGGGGATCAGGACGATTCGCCGCCCAGGACATGCTGCTTCCACAAGGCGAAAGCCTCGTCTGGTGGCAGCTCGGCCAGAATGACGATGGGTGTTTCCTGCCGTGCGCGCAGCGCCGCGAAGTACCCGGCGCGGTCGGCGATGGCCTTGAGCTTGATGCCTTTCAGGAACAGCAGCTTGCCGTCCCTGATGAACAGCACCTTGTTGGCGATGTCGCGGGTGTAGGCGGTGCGCAGCTTGCGCTCGGCATGCTGTGCTTCAGCCAGATGATCGACCAGGTAGTCGAGCGTGATGTCGATGACCAGCGGGTCGTCGTCCTCGCCGGAGATGCCACCTTTCAGCATGTCGGGGGGCAGGCTCCTGGCGAAGGCTTCGGCCTCGGCCAGCCGTGCAGCCTGACCGCCGAGTGCGCGGATGAAGGTGGAACCGCCGTGCCCGTCGTTGCGGGCATCGGCAATGGCAACGCCATCGAACAGGACGGTGGCAGTGAAGCACAGCGTCTCTTCGCTGGCGAAATCCGCGACCTTGAGGTGTTTCAGGGTGATGCGGTCTTGCGTGATGATGGTTTCCATGGACATTCCTTGAGATCAGTCGGGAAACGCCACGCCCCTGCGGGACGAAGCGCTCATCCCGTAGGTTGGAGAAAGAGGCATCGATGCCCGCATGGGCAGCGTTCGCCCGAGCGATGCGACGGCGAACTGGCGGGTGGCATGGAGCAAGCTCCACGGCAGCCTGAAACCCTGGCTGCTGGCGAAGCCGACAATGTCGGCAACAGCGGATGCCAGCATCGGTTCTGGTACTGTCCGCGTCATCCGGAAACGGGAAATCAGCACAGCCGGATTCGCCCGCACCCGGTAGCGAGAACCGGTTTTTCGTCGGCCCACAAGAAGAAAAAACGCCCCCGAAATCGGGGGCGTGGAGAGATGGCACCGATCAGGCAGTGACCGCCTGCAATTTGCCGGTGTCATCGAAGACCAGGCGCACGGTGGCGCCGGCCAGCTTGGGTTGCACGCCATGGCGCAGCGCGTACGGCAGCAGCGCCTGGACCACGCGATCGGCTGATGACGAGCAGCCTACGGCGATGAAGGTTTCGATCAGGAGTGCGTCCTCGTCTTCACGATCCTCACCGTAGCGATCGTCGAACACATAGTCGCAGACCAGCCCGGTTCTGGCCCCCGCCGAGGGGGTCAGGTAGAGCGTGTATCCCTTGCGCACGGCCTCCACTGCGTACTCCACCGTCCCGAGATGGCCCTCCAGCCCGACATGCAGGGTATCGACCAATTCCAGCTCCACCTCGTAGTCGGCAAGTCCGGGATTGACCTCTCGATGCAAGGTGGTGCCGGTTCTGATGCGCACCTGCTCAGGGCTGACGACCTTGATCAGACGCTTGAGCCAGTGGCCGTCATCCAGACCGGGCTCGTCGAGTACATACGCTTTGGCCGCTTCCAGGTAGATCTCGGCGGTCGGCGCGGTTTCGTCGTCGGGCTCGATCTGCCAGACACCAAGCACTTCCAGGGCCTGTTGGGCGATCACGCCATTTCCGCCCAGATAACGCCGCCAGTATTGACGATAGCCGGCCGGCTCTTCGTCCCAGTCCCGGAACCAGGACAGAGGAACGAAGGGCACGTCGTTGAGCAGATCGGCGTTCGACGAGTTGAGGCAGACATGCGCGTAGTGCGTGACGAAGTCGCTGGCGGCAAGCGCCTGCTTCTTCTCGATCAGTGCCTCGCGGTAGGCCTGATCGACCGCAGCCTGGATACGTGGATGATCTTCCGTCTCGTTCAGCAGGTGCTGCCGATCCGGGAGCTTCGCCAGCGTGTTGTCAGGCAGCAGGACGACCTGGCGTTCCTGGCTCGTGGGCAGCCTGTCGATAGGTCGTCCGCCGATGGGCAGTCCCTGAAGAAAGCAGCGCCACTGCGTGCGCGTACCGGACAGATTGATCAAGACCTTGCCCATGGACGTCTCGCGCCAGTGCAGATCGGGCTTCGCCAACGGGCGTGGCACTTCAGCGCCGTTGAGCCAGACCGGCACCGGAAAGGCTTCGCACAGACGCTGGAGCTCGTGCTCCACCCAGGTGGGCAGATCCTGCCCGGCCTGCACCGGCTTGACGCCTTCGAGGTGGATGGCGGTGCCCTCCAGATGGGAGCCTGCGATGTCTTCCTCGATCGGCTCGCCGGCAATGATCTCGGCGGTTCGCGCGCTGAACAGTTTGTCGCGCGAATGCACCGTCAGAGTCTTGGCGAAGTACAAGGTCGAGAGCACACCGAGGCCGAAGGCGTTCTCGCGCGCCTTGAGTTGCTTGTCCCAGCCGGATTCGGCGATGAAGATCAAGGTCTGCAGGTCGCTAATGCCGATGCCATCGTCGGTGATGGTCAGGCTGTCCTGGTTCACCGTGATGTGGATCGCGCTGGCCTGGGCGCGGCGGGCGTTCTGTAACAGTTCGCCCAGCATCGAGCCCTGGTTGAACGCATGGCGCAGATTGGCGATGAGGCTGTGCTGGTTGGTCTTGAGACGAAGGGTTCTCATGAGATGACTCCTTGGATAATGGTTTGCACCGGACAGGCACAGCGCTGCCCGGTGCGACGGGGCACTGAACAGGCGGATGCCGGTGGGAAGGGGAATGGGCCGGTCGGCCCGAGGGAGAAGCAGCATCGACGCCCGGAATGGGCGCGTGTCCGCGGCACGATGCGATGCGGACAAGGACGGTCGGCGCGGAGGGTCCGCGACGCAGCCTGCACGACCCTGGCTGCTGGCAACGGCTGACGAATCAGCGATGCAGGCCCGACAATGCGCCTGCCGTTGCGTGGTGTCGCTGATCAATGCGCAGTCGTGCGCCCCGCGTTGTCCAGAGTCTGCAGCAGGCGCCGGCCCAGCCAGGCCATGCACGGCACCGCCATCGAATTGCCAATCGCCTTGTAGCGCGGCGCCTCGGCGGCCGGCTTGTGGTTGAGGATTCGTTCGGGTGTCTCCTGTTCGTGTGACCGAGGCAGAATTGCCGGGTCGTCATGGCGGATGCGCAGGAGAAAACACGCCGAAGGCTGGCCGCCTTCGGCTTGGAGGAGGAAACCACCCGTGTACTGGTTCAGGTTGCGGTCGTCGGTGGAACCGTTCGCTGTCTCAGCATTCACCCGGCCCTTGTCGTGGTTGGGGCCGGCATCGTCTGGCGCACATCCGCGCACAAAGGGAGCCCGTTCTTTTCACCGGTGGGCGCCGGTGTCGAATACCGCCAACCCTGAAGGGTCTCCTGATGCCTCGACCCCCATGGCAGGCAAGGCATCAGGAGACCCTTCGCAGCGGGCGGGACTGTTACTGATCGAGGGAATACGCGGTGCGTGATTCGAGGAAAAAAGGCCTTCTCGCCCCTCGCAAGGGGCGCGCACACCGCAACAGAAGGTATCGCGTGCTGGGAGCCTCGCAGGGCTGCGGGGCGGTGGTCACGTTGCCGGGGGTGGTCAACGCGACGACGGGTTCTCTGTCTTTCAGGAGGCCTTCGGGCCACCGCGGCGCTTGCGCGGCGCGGCACGCTTGCCCGATTCGATGGGCAGCGTTCCCTTGCAGTCGGGGTATTTCGCGCAGGACCAGAATGGACCGCTCTTGCCGCTGCGCTGGCGCGTGGCACCGCCACACTGCGGGCATGCTGGCCCCTCGGGAATCTTGATGGACAGCGAGGTGCCACGGTACTGCGCAATCAACTGCGTGACCCAGGCCGCCTGCTTGTCGATGAAGGTATCGAGCGCGAGCTGTCCGGTTTCGATCATGTCGAGCGCCTGTTCCCACACCGCGGTTGTGCCGGGATCGGCGATCGCGGCGGGCACGGTGTCGATGAGCGTGAAGGCGGCATCCGAGGCGCGGATGGCCCGTCCTTTCTTGATCAGGTAGCCACGGTTCAGCAGGCCGCCGATGATATTGGCGCGGGTCGCTTCGGTGCCGATGCCCACGGAATCTTTCAGCTTCTGTTTCAGGCGTGGGTCTGACACCAGTTTGGCGACGCTTTTCATCGCCTTGACCAACTCACCTTGGGTGTACGGGCGCGGCGGCAGCGTCTTGAGCGCCTTCAGATCGACCCCAGCCACCTGGCACGCCAGCCCTTGGTGTAGCGCTGGCAGCACCTGGCTGCGGGGTGCGGCGTCATCGCCGGCATCGTCGGGTTGCGGCTCGGCCAGTACCAGGCGCCAACCCGGCACGACTACGTGCTTGCCCACGGCCTGCAATGTCTGGTCGCCGCAAGAGAACCTTGCTGTCGTGCGGTCGAACTCGTGCGGCGGAAGAAATTGCGCCAGGTAGTGGGCGCGGATCAGGCGGTAGACGGCCAGTTCCTTCTCGCTCATCGCCGACAGGTTGGCGGGTTCGAGCGTGGGGATGATGCCGTGGTGGGCCGATACCTTGGCGTCGTTCCAGGCGCGCGAGTGCTGGGTGCGGTCGAGCTGGTCGATGATCGGGCGCAGGCTCGGATCGGTCTTGAGCAGACTGTCGAGCACCGTGGGCGCTTCGGCATGCATGCTTTCGGGAAGATAGCCGGAGTCGCTACGTGGATAGGTGGTGGCCTTGTGCGTCTCGTACAGGGATTGGGCGATCTCTAGCGTCTCCTGGACATCGAGGCCGAACTGCTTGGAACACACTTCCTGCAAGGTGCCGAGATCAAACGGCAATGGCGCGCCTTCGCGCATGCGTTCGGTCTCGACCGATACCATCTGAGCAGCGCCAGCGGCGCGGATGCGCTGCACCGCCTGCTGCGCAACAGGCTCCTGCAGGCAACGGCCTGCATCGTCGGTACTGGCCGATGGCGGCAGCCACTGCGCGGTGAATGTCTGGCCTGTGCAGGACAGCGCCACTTCGATGGACCAGAACGGGACGGAGACGAAGGCCGCGATTTCACGATCGCGATCGACCACCAGTCTGAGCGTGGGGGTCTGCACGCGTCCGACCGACAGCACGCCGTCATAGCCGGCCCGGCGCCCCAGGAGGGTGAACAGGCGGCTCAGGTTCATCCCCACCAGCCAGTCCGCTCTGGAGCGCGCCAGCGCCGAGTGATACATGGGCAGCGTGTCGCCCGAAGGCTTCAGCTTGCCGAGCGCGGCATGGATCGAGGCGTCGTTCAGTGCTGACAACCACAGCCGTTGAATGGGGCCGCGATAGCCACAGAGATCGATGATCTCGCGCGCAATCAGTTCGCCTTCGCGATCGGCGTCGGTGGCGATGACCAGTCCGGTCGCCTTGCTCAGAAGGTCTTTGACGACCTTGAATTGCGCTGCGGTCTTGGGTTTGACCTCAACCCGCCAGTGCTGGGGAATAATGGGAAGTTGCTCGATCGTCCAGCGCTTGAGCTGTTCGTCATAGGCTTCCGGCGGCGCGGCTTCGACAAGGTGGCCAATGCACCACGTCACGACAACGCCGGGGCCGTTGAGGCAACCATTGCCGCGCTGCCTTGCGCCCAACAGGCGCCCGATGTCCTTGCCTTGCGAAGGTTTTTCGCAGAGAAATAGCCGCATGCCTGTCCATCCAAATCACATTGCCGATGTATCTGGGCAGCAGCATGTCTGGATGTTGCGAACCTCACCGCAAACAAGAGGAATGTGCAGGCACCCGCTTTGATCACGGAAACGGCGGCATATCCGACCGGGGGCGTTGGGCGTGCGAAGTGTTGATGTGTACTGGAGCTTCTTGCGCTGGGCGCGCGAAAACGCGGTGGATGTTGGTGGAACCTCGCTTCCCGAAGACAGGAAGACGGAGCGAGCCTCGGTAGGCTCGCCCCTGGAGATGCGCCTACTCCGACGGTGGCGGCTGCTCCGCTGATGTCGGCTTCGGGCTGAGCGTGACCGACTCGATCCGGTACGGCAGGATGCCGACGCTGCGCGCATTGATCTGCCAGGTCTCGCGCGGCTTCTCATCCTTGTCCTCCCAGGGTTCGCGCTCCATGCGGCCGATGACCAGAACGCGCATGCCTTTCTGGTACAGATCCTTCCAGTGCTCGGCATCGCGGTGCCAGATTTCGACCGGCGCCCAGAAGCCACCACGGTCCTCGAAGGTGCCGTCCTTCTTGGGCACCGGGTTGTCGAAATAGACGTTCAGGCGCAGCAGGCGACTGGGTTCGTCGTTGCCATTCGGGAACTCGCGGTACTCGGGCGGCGAGCCGATGTTGCCTTCTCCAGAAAAATGCGTGCTCATGTTGTGATCTCCGTGGTGGTTGAAATGCCCGTGCCAAGCCGGCCCCGGGCGCGTGCTGGGATGCCTGGCGCAATCACCGATCGTGCATTGCGGCGGGAATGGATTTGAGCCGGCGCAGATAAGCGTCCTCGGCCTGGGCCATCTTGCCGGCGCAGTCCTGGGCCTGCCGGCCGAGGGTATGCAGCAGACTGATCTGCATGTTCAACGCGATGCGCTGCTGTTCCAGCGCGAGCAGATCCTCCAGCAGATTCACCGGCGTGGCCGTGGAGGCCATGACCTCCTGCCAGAGGGCGACGCCCATCGCCGAGCGGTCGTGCTTGCGCCAGCGCAGAAAGGTCGTGCCTGCGCCGGTACGCTGCTGGGCCAGTTCAATGGACAGCAGACGGAAGGGATAGCCTCGCGCCTGCGCCAGCACGCGCCGCTGCGCCAGGTCAATCAACTCATCCCTGAGCGCGTGACACCGGTTGACCCAGTCTTCGAGATCCCCTTTACCCTTAAAAGCCCTTAAAAGGCCTTTTAGATAGCCCGCCTGTTCCAACTGGATGAAGTCCGCCTGTTCCAGGGGCTGGAAGTGCCGGCGTTGGTTCGGTTCGCGTACTGTCATGCTGACTCACCCTCGTCGGATGAGGCTGCTTCGGCGGGGTCTGCCGCAGCATCCGGCTCGCTGGCTGGTTCGGTTTCGGGGGCGGTGCGCTGCTGCAGGCCACGGCGTGCGATCGGCGGCGCGAAGCGGCTGCGCCGGGTACCTTCGAGCACGTCCTGGGGCAATTCACCGTACTTTTCCAGCGCCGCCCGTGCTGCGGCATTCTTCGCCGCGAAGTCGTCGCGCGTGGTGCCGGAATACCGGTACTGCTGCGCCAGCGAGAACAGGCTGCGCAATGAGTGCGCGCCGTCGTTGAGCCAGCGTTCGAGTGTCGAGCGATCGATCAGCGCGGTGTGGTGGGCCAGGATCAGACGTCGGGCAAGATCGTCGTAGTCCGCCAGCAGATACACCGCCATGAAGCCCAACTGCGAGGACACGAACAGCGGCAGCTTGACCGGCTGGACGTTGAGGTTCTCGCCCAGGCTCAACGCAGGCGGCACGCCGGCCAGTGCCTGGTCTACTTGCTGACGCAGGGTCTGGAGCTGTTCCTTGGTGGTGGATAGCTTGTCCTCGATGCGCAGCATCCACCAGTCCGAATAGGGGTCGTCCTGTTCGGCACCGCGCTTGAGCTTGTTCATGATGGAGACAAAGCCGTTGAGGCCGATGATGCCGGGCCTGCCTTCGGCCGGGGCGCGGCCATGCCAGATGCGGGACGCATGGTGGGTGTGCAGGGTCAGGGACATCGCGCTGCGCAGCGATCCCAGGTTCAACTGAAGGGATTCGGTGGCATTGTTCTCTTGGGCCATGGTGACGACTCTCGGTGATGAATGAGTCGTCAGCATCCGGGTTGGCCGGAAGGCCGTCAGTCATCAAACCGAACCCGCCGCTTGCCTGATTTGTCGGAGCGGCCAGCCGCGCGCATCGTTCGGAAGCACCGTTGCGATGCCGCACCGGAAGGCTGCGTGTTGCGCTATACCCGGGGTATAGGCGTCCATGGCGCTCAGTGGATGCTGCCGGGGGAGCACGGTGTGGATCAGGGCCGCTGCGGGCGGAAGGCGGTGTGTTCCGCTATACCCGGGGTATAGGCGACGGTGGAACACCTTGGACATTGCAGAGCAGCTTCCGGGCTGATGACTCTCGACGCCGTGCCGGCTCGCGGGCGTGTCAGGTCGAGCGCAACAGTTCCTGCAGGCGCGCCAGATGAGCTTTCGCGACTTCCGCATCAGCAGGTGTGGCGGGCGGCGGATCGGGCTCTGGTGTCCTGTTGACTGGCGCCGCAGGCGCCTTCTGTGCAGCCCAGGTGCGAAATTCTCCCCGTAAGGCTTTCTGAATGATGCCGAACAGGTAGCCGGTGGGATTGCGGATCGTCGTGGAGGCGCAACGTGCATCCCATTCGTCCAGCAGGGCTTGCCGCAGATCGTGATCCACTGACTGCATCGCGGCCAGCGCGCCGTTCTGCTGCTCCGCCTTCAGCGCCAGGAAGCGCCTGGGCAACTGCAGTTGCTGACGTTCTTCTTGCGCGCGCGGTACTGTACGTACTTCTTTAATACTTTCTTTTATACGTACTGTACGGTCCGACTTCGGATTCCGAAGTGCGCCGTTTTCCGGGCTTTTCCGGCCTGCTTCGGAATCCGAAGAGAGGTTCGCCAGATTCCGAAGACGGTCGTCGGAGCCGTCTTCGGAATCGTGTTCGCCGCCGCCCTGTGGATAACTCGATGTGCCGTTCCAGCCCTGCGCTGACAGCCGCTGTGACAGAATCTCCAGGCGACTCGGCAGCACTCGGCCGCTGAGCATGGGGTCTTGCGTCAACTCCTGCAGGGTGGTCGCGCCCACGCGCTGGACGGATTTGCTGGCATGCGTCAGTGCCTGGCTGACCAACTCCAGATAATCGGCATCGAGCTGGATGGCTTCGTAAGGGGTGAGCGGTTCGTCGTGCAGGACGTAGAGGTTGCCCTGAATGCGCCCGCTTCTGGGATCACGCCGGCGCCGCACCAGGCTGATCCAGCGCGTCAGTCGCAGCACGGTCAGCGCTCGGGCCACCGTCTCGTGCGATGCCCTCTCGGCACAAGGCATGGAGGCCAGCCAAGGCGCAAGCTGGTCGTAGGTGGGCATGGCGGTGATGCCGTCGTCCGCCAGCATCAGGCGGAACACCTGCCAGCCGTTGCGTTCAAGCGGTGTCAGGCGCCGGTCCAGCAGCAATGCACGCGGCACGCTGTCGTGTCGATTGCCACTATAGAGAAAGCCGTCGGTCGGTGGTGAGACTGCAGATGGGGCCGGCGGCGGCTGTTGAGGTGCCAGTTGGCCGAGCGCCTGCTCGAACAGCTCGCCCAGCCGGACGGGGCCGCGCGTAGGGTGTGGCCCATCCGTCATCAGGTCAGCCCTTCATCGATCCATCCGCGCAAGGCATTCCAGATCACGGACAGAGGCAGCCCAGTGGCCTCGGCGAGATCCGCCGCGACGCCCAGCATTCCCATGTCGTCGTTGCTGTCGACTTCCTGCTCCTTCACTGTCGAGGACCAGCGCTTCCACAGGTCGGTGTCCTGTTCCTCGGTCAATACCGGATGCCGCCCCTTGCGTTTCGGCAGGCCGATGACACTGCGACGCAAGGCGATCTCCTGGTGGGTCAAGCCGAAGAATTTGCTGATCAGCTCCGTGCTGGCGCCCAGGCGCAGTAGCCGATCGATCTTCACCACCTCCTCGGTGACGTCTTCTACCTGGTGCAGCAGACGACGCAGCACATCGCGGTTGACGACTACCGAGCACCACGACACGTTGGCGTTGGCCAGCACGCTGGCCATCGCGGGATGCTTGAGGGCATCCAGATCCTTGTCGTCGAACCCCATCGACTTGGCCCGGCGCAACTGGCCGTTGCGTAGATCATGAAGTGCCTGGGCGATCACTGCCTGGTTAAGTGGGTGAGGTCCGGACATGGCTACGCCTCTCATGATCCGGTGATGGCATGGTCGCCATCGGCGATGCCGGACTCGATGTCCCTCAAGCGACGGGCAAGCCGCAGCAGGCGGAACAGTTTCACCAGGGCGTTGTCGCTGAGCCTGTGTGGCAAGCCTTGCTGCGCTCCGGTGACTGCCGGGGTACCTTGTAGAAGCGCTCCCAGCATTTCGGTGAGAATCGAAAGATCGATGCTCGTGACCGACTGATCGGTCGCCAAGTAAGGCGTGCTCAGGGCATGCAGCAGTGCCAGCGTCGCCTGGGCGTGCCGATCGGGTGTTGGCTCGGCCTCGGGCTGCCGGCATCGAAAACCGATGCCTTCCTGGCACGCCTCGACCAGGTCTTGCAGAGCGGCTTCGCCGGCAATCTCGCGGGCGAACTGCGCGATATGCGTGCGCAGGCGATCGGGGTCGTCCAGCGCGGGTTCGATGTACCAGACGTCGGTAATCGGATAGAGACTTCCTGCCTGAATCGGGATCGACTGCAAGACGTTGCGCTCGAAATCCGGCAACGTCTCGCCGGTGTGATCCGCGACCAGGCGCTGGATGGATTGCAGCCGCTCGGTTGTGCCGGCTGGCGATACGATGTGCTCCTGCAACAGGGTGGCACGCTGCGCATCGTCGGATTCCTCCGGACCCGGTGCGGGCGGCGCGGCTGTCGGCGCCGAAGGCGTCGTCGATGTCTGCTCCGGTGGCGGGGGCGAGGATGGCTGCCCGGTCGACGCTGTCGATGGCGACGACAGGGATGGTGCTGGCGCGGGAGGTGATTCGGGTTCGCCGGCAGGCTCGCTGCTGAGGACCTGCCAGCGCCGATCCGAGTCGGTAATCTCGAAGAGCAGCGTGTCGTATTCCATGTCGAGCAGATCGGCCATCTGGCCGACCAGTTCGTCCTGGACGCGCTGAACGCTGAAGCCGCCCGCCGCACTGTCGAACAGTGCCAACACGTCCTGGAACAACGTGGGGAAATCGAGGTGGGAGTGGGCCTGGCGATTGCGGGCCGACCAGACTCTGTCGGCGGCGCGCCGCAGGCTGGTCAGTTGCTCGACCTGGTGCCGCCCCAGGCCGGCGTAAAGCACGGTCGGGATGGCGGGCAGCAGATATTGGATGGCCTCTTGCATCCGGCTGATGTGGGGTTGCGGCACGGGATAGCCGTCCGCCTTGAGGCGGCGTGCCAGCTCGGATTGGGACAAGGGTTTGCCGGTTTCCTCTTCATACAGTTCCCGGGCTTTCTGCACGCCCAATGCGCGCTCGATGAACGACAGGCCGCCGTGCAGCTCGTTTTCCGCGAGATGGCCCGTCAAGGAAACTATTTCTCCGCGTTCTGGCCATGGCCGGAACTGGCAGGCAATGCGGAAGAAGCGCTCGTCCCGTGTCTCGCTCCAGAGTTCGCGCAGGATCGCCAGACGCGTATTGCCGCCGTTGCGGATGATGTAGTGATCCGCGCCTGGACGCCGCGTGATGGGCGGGGGAGCGTCGAGTCCGCGTTCGCGAATCGACGCCTTGATGTCGTCGTAAAGCGGGTTGCGGGTGAGGCGCGGATCAAGCTCATACGGCCGCAGTTCATCGAGCGTCACGACCATCGGCGTATCCTCAATCGGATCGCTCAAGCTGCTCGCGACGGGGCCGCTGCGCGTGAAGCCATCGCTCAGGAGCTTGTTTGCAACGTCCTGGGGGGAGATGTCAGGCATGGCCATCTCCTTCCTGCGTAGGAAGCTCCGAGCGTTCGAGCCCACGCTGGGCTCGCCGCAGCATGGCGCGGGCGTTGAGCCCCGCTCGGTGGTCGCTGGCGGTGGCGCTGGTGAAGATCGGTGGCAGGCCCGGCCGGGTGAACTTGAGATGTCCACCTGGGGTACGAACGACCTCCCATCCTTCGCTCAGGGCATACTCGATCAGCGGCAGCAACCGCTTGTGGCCGCGGGCCAGTTCATGGGCGTTCGACATGGGCGAACCTCCCTCCGGCCTTGCCGGTGACCGCTGCGAACCGTTCCTGCCACTGAGGGCATAGCTCATTTGCCAGGCCGCGCACGATCTCCAACGCGGCCAATGCCTGACGGCCCGAAGGCCGTCGATGCTCGACGCGATGAACAGGCAGGCCTCGGGTGGCTGCGCGCGGAAAAGCTTCGATCGCAGGAATTTCAGTGGCCAGTACCTGGATGCTGGCCTGCTCCTGGAAGATCAGGCGTAGCGTCTGCTGGATCAGGCGCGCGTTGGACGAGACGGCGGGGACGCGGTTTATCAGCAACTGCAGTGCGGGCGGTTCAATGCCCAGCTTTCGGTACGGCGTGATGTCCTCGACCAATTGCAGGGTTCCACGCCGCAGTTCGCGTGCAGCCAGGATTTCCGGTGTGACGGGCGACACGGCCTGCTGGGATGCCAGCAGTGCCATTTCCAGCAATACGCTGCGCGCGCCCTGGGTGTCTATGACCACCAGATCGTAGTGCGGCTGGAAGGTTGGCATCAGGTTGCGCAACCGCAGGCGTCCATCTGGGGCGTGCAGCAGCAAGGTATTGAGCTGCCGGTGCTCGTCGTTGGACAGCACCAGATCCAGGTTGTCGATGACTGTGCGCGACACCAGGTTCGCCAGGTCGCGTTCGTTGAAAGCCAGAAGCTCGTAGATGCCGCCCGGTGCGCGATGCTTCAGCTCGTAGTAGGACGACAGGGTTGGCTGCATGTCCAGGTCGAGCAGCAGCACCCGCAGACCTGCGTCGGCGATGAATGCGCCGAGGTTGGCCGCGACGGTGGTCTTGCCCACGCCGCCTTTGGTCGAAATGATGGATACGACCTGCATAGGGCTCTCCTCAGACATCGCTCGGGAGAGCTGGCTGCTGCGCACGGTTCTTGAGACGTTCGGTGATCCACAGATCGATCTCGGTGGAATCCCATCCGACAGCACGAACGCCGAGGCGTAGCGATTGGGGAAACTCACCCTTTTTCATGAGCGAGTAGATATGCGCGCGTTTGAATCCGGATTTGGCCTCGACTTCGTCCAGCCGCAGGATGCGGCGCTCGCCGGGCAGCAGTGCAGTGGGCTGCGACATAGTGGTCACTCCTTAACGCTCAGTGGCGTTTGTTGGGGTGACCTCTATTCAATAGACATGGATGCGGAAAGACATTGCAAATGCAATTTCCGGGGCTGCAGATACAAGCTGGAAAACCTCAAGCAACTACGCTAGCGCTGCCCAGCTTCCTCCGTGCGCTGGCGAACTTGCCGTTCAGCGTGCGCTCGGTGATGCCCATGGTGCCGCCACGATGAGCGATCAACGCGCTGACGATGGCCTCCTGGGTGCTGAAGCAAGAGTGCGGCTTGCCCGAAGGAGATCTGCTCAGCATCAGCTCCAACATGCTGCCAATGATGTGCAGGTAGGTGGCCTCCGCACGATCACTGAGAGAACACTGGCCGCAGGCTGGGATTGCCCCAGATTGCTTGAGCAGTTCTTCGTGACGCTCCTTGAGGTTCCGCAGTTCGCGACGACAAAGCTCAAGCTCCGCCTTCATGGCTTGGCGTTCCACCAACATGGCCTGTCCGGCTTCCAGCGTGATGACGGGGTGCGCGATGCGCTCGATGCGACTGAAAAGAAAAGCAGGTCGATGCCCTGGGTAGTGGGTTTGCATCCAGTGTTTGAGATCGAGGTGGCGCACGGTCAACTCATGGGAATCAAGCAGGGATTCATCGTTCAACGTGATGCCGTTTCGACCATAGGGAAGCTCACCGTTGACGATGGCATCGTAGATGCGTTCCGTGCAGAGTCGCAGTTCATCCCATCGGGGGCAATTGAGCGTTCTCGGCAGATTTCTAGGCGACGAGATGGAGGACAGGATTTCTTGCGAGTAACGCCATAATCCTGCCCAGCGTATGGCGGCCTCAATCGGACGATAGAACACCTTTGAAGCTGGCAGCTCTTCATGCATGTCTCCATCTCCTTGCGGGAGCGCTACATCACCGACTCCTCTGCTGCCGATCGACGTATGGTCACGGCATTTGTTGTTTGGCTTCTTGGGCGCACGTTGGCGGGGTATGCCGAAGCATGTTGGGTCCACATGCTCAAGGCCAGTGGCCATTGCCCGCTCGATATGTGAAAATCGCGATGCTTCGACCATCGAGCGATTAGTGACCGCACCTGGTTGCGCTTGTACACGCTTGTCAGCGTCGTCGGCCTTGATTTTTTCATCAAGACTCATTTCGTATCGCGTGTTCTATAAGGGGTCTAACCGACTTGCCTCGGCGCTGCGTCTATGCGGTTTGATTGGTGCTGGCCAGGGGGGAGGCGATGCCGGTGAGACTTCCACGGCATCCTGATAGATCGACATAGCAACTGACTGCCTCGCTCCGCCTTGCGCATGATCAGCTGTGCAAGGCTGAGAGATGCGCACTCAGTTCGCGCACACGTACGCGATGCAGCGGACTGCCTCGGCACGGGGTAGCACGCAGGTGAGCGGATGGTGTTGGCGGCGAGTGGAAATTGGTGGACGGTCTTCGTTGACGACGCCCGAAAACGAGGCTAAAATTGAGGCCTTCGTTGAGACCCTCAGCGAAGAAAAGAGTTGGAAAACATACGCTTAGCGCGTCAGTGCTAGTCCCTTTTCCCGCTCCATGCAAACCCCCTTTCTAAAGTTCTGCTTGATCCCCAGTCTAGTTATTGCCATTCACCGCTGATCAAGCGGCGTTTTTGCGTGCGTGCCGCGGCGCTAATGATAGCGCCCAGGCGCAAGGCCTGAGCGCTGTAGGGTTAATCCACCAGCGTGAAGTGGCCTACCACGCTGTTAAGCGACCGTGAGCGCTGCTTAAGGTCTTGGGCGGCGGTGGCGGTTTGCTGCACCATTGAGGCGTTGTCTTGGGTCGCCTGATCCAGCTGGGCGATGGCCACGTTAATTTGCTCAATGCCACGGGTTTGCTCGTGGGTGGCGGCGGTAATGTCTGAGAACAGGTCGTTTACGCGCTGAATTCGCTGATCAATATCCTGCATACGCTGCTTGGCGGTATCTACCAAGGCGGCACCATTGCTGACCTGCGCAAAAGCCACTGCCGGTTTGCTGCGTATTATCCAGAATGGTTTGGAAGATCAGCGTCCCTATCGGTTAGGCTCGCTTATATGGTCAGCATGTTCCCTTGAAGTGCCGCTGCCTGGGCAGGCGGGCGCTAGGCTAATGCTAAAGTATTAATCGAGGCGCTATCGCAGCAATAGCGTGGCAAAATATCACCTAATGTAGTGCTAAATAGAGAAAAATCAGGGGCATGGAAGTGGTGGTTCAGAGGTTATAAGCCGCAAACTTGAAAAAATATATGCATGCCCCGATATCCTCCCTTCTAGCTCTTTTTGCTCCCCACTTGCTGACAGGACATATTCATGGCCGAACCGGCATTGTCGATCCGTGGCCTTACCAAGGTGTATGGCAACGGCTTCCAAGCGTTAAAAGGTATCGATTTAGACGTCCAGCAGGGCGATTTTTTTGCGCTGCTGGGTCCCAATGGGGCGGGAAAGTCCACCACTCTGGGTGTGGTGTGCTCGCTAGTGCAGAAAACGGCGGGCAAGGTGTCGATTTTTGGAATCGACATCGACAAAGACTTCGCCAAAGCGAAATATCAGCTTGGCGTGGTGCCGCAGGAATTCAACTTCAACCAGTTCGAGAAGGTGCTGGATATCGTACTGGCCCAGGCGGGCTATTACGGCATGAAGCGCGGCGAAGCGCTGCCTCGCGCCAAGCAGCTCTTGACTGACTTAGGGCTATGGGAGAAGCGAAACGGCAGCGCGCGGATGCTCTCGGGTGGCATGAAGCGCCGCCTGATGATTGCGCGTGCCTTGATGCACCGCCCCAAACTGCTGATCCTCGACGAGCCTACCGCCGGGGTCGATATCGAGCTTCGCCGCAGCATGTGGGAGTACATGCGGCGTATCAATCGTGATGAGGGGACGACGATCATCCTCACCACGCACTACCTCGAAGAAGCCGAGAGCCTTTGCCGTAATATCGCCATTATCAACCATGGTGAAATCGTGCGGAACACTAGCGTGCGCGAGCTGCTGGCGGAGTTGGATACCGAAACCTTCCTGCTGGATCTCGCCGAGCCGGTTGCGCAAGTGCCCACCATTGAAGGCTTTGAGCTGCAGCAAATCGAGCCCTCTCAGCTGGCGCTGGTGATTCATCGTGGCCAGCAGTTGAACGATGTGTTCAGTGCGTTAAGCGCGCAGGGCATTCAGGTGGTATCCATGCGTAACCGTGCCAACCGCTTAGAGGAGATGTTTGTTTCCATGGTAGAGAGCAGTCAGCAGGCCATCGACCAGCGTGAAAAGCAGGAGGCCCGCGCATGAATGCAATGCAAACCCTCGTGGCTTTATGGACGCTAGTGCTTAAAGAGATCAAGCGCTTTACCCGAATCTGGCCGCAAACCCTGCTACCGCCGTCGATCACCATGGCCATGTACTTCATCATTTTCGGCAGCCTGATCGGCTCGCGCATTGGTGAGATGGATGGCTTCAGCTATATGGACTTCATTGTGCCAGGGCTGATCATGATGTCGGTGATCACCAACAGTTACTCCAACGTGGCCTCTAGCTTCTTTTCCAATAAGTTTCAGCGCTCCATTGAAGAGATGATGGTGTCGCCGATGCCGAATGGTGTCATTCTTTCGGGCTTTATTTTGGGCGGAATGGCTCGTGGCTTGGGTGTGGGGCTGATCGTGACGCTGGTGTCGCTGTTCTTTACCCGCTTAACGGTTGAGCATCCGCTGCTTACCGTATTAGTGGTGGTGCTCACCTCGGCGCTATTCTCCATTGGTGGCTTTATTAACGCGCTGCTGGCGAACAAGTTTGATGATATCTCCATCGTGCCAACGTTTATTCTGACGCCGCTCACCTATTTAGGTGGGGTGTTTTACTCGATTTCGATGCTGCCGGACTTCTGGCAAGGCGTCTCAATGCTCAACCCGATTCTGTATATGGTGAATGTCTTCCGTTACGGCTTTTTAGGTGTTTCTGATATTCCGGTAGGTTGGGCATTGGCTGCTATTTTTGCTTTTATCGTCGTACTGTTTATGGTGGCGCTGACCATGCTAGAGCGTGGCAAAGGCATACGTAGCTAGGGTCGCCTTCACAGCCTTGATTGAAATACCCTTATAAGATGGCACGACTAAGAGAGTTTTCATGGTACACCGCCCCGATACCTTAGAACATGCGCCCTTGGGGCGTGATTCCGCTTACCCCGAGCAGTACGATGCAGGGTTGCTGTACCCCATTCCCCGTGCGGCCAATCGTGCGCCGCTGGGCATTGAAGAGGGCGCACTGCCGTTTGTTGGCGAAGATGAGTGGCACGCGTTTGAAGTCTCCTGGCTCAATGGCCGCGGCAAGCCGATCGTCGCCGTGGCACGCTTCCGTCTGCCAGCAAGCTCGCCCCATCTGATTGAGTCCAAATCCTGGAAGCTCTATCTCAACAGCCTCAACCAAACCCGCTTTGCCAGCCAAACTAAGGTAGAAGAGACGCTAGTGCGTGACCTCAGCAGCGCTGCCGGTGCCAGCGTAAGCGTTGAGCTTCTGGGGGTGGACGATAGCGAACTGGCCCCCCAGCGCCTGCCGGGCGAGTGCCTGGATGATTTAGATATCGAGGTGAGCGACTACACGCCCAGTGCGGCGCATCTAACTACTGGCGATGAGGTCGTTGAAGAGACGCTGCATTCACATCTGCTAAAATCCAACTGCCCGGTGACTGGTCAGCCGGATTGGGGAAGCGTCTTGATTCGCTATAAAGGCCCCAAGCTCGACCGAGAAGGGCTACTGCGCTACCTAATTGGCTACCGCCAGCACCAGGATTTTCACGAGCACTGCGTCGAGCATATTTTTACGGACGTAATGCAGCAAGCGAAGCCAGAAGAGCTGCTGGTATTGGCCCGCTACGTGCGCCGTGGCGGCCTAGATATCAGCCCCTGGCGAGCCACCCCAGGGCTGACACCCCCCAGCCTGCTGCGCCTTGCCCGGCAGTAACGCTCACCTTTAATGGAGAAGAAGTTATCATGGACGCCCTCACGCTGCTTCACGAACGTAGCTCCATGGGCAAGCTCACCGAGCCTGCCCCCAGCGCCGACCAGCTTAGCGCCATATACCAAGCGGCCCTGCGTGCCCCTGATCACAAAGAGCTGCGCCCGTGGCGCTTTATCGAGTTCTCCGGCGAAGGTCGGGAGCGCCTGGGCGAGCTGTTTGCTGAAGCCGAATTTCAGGAAGACCCCCACGCCAGTGACGACACGCTAAACTCCGCGCGCAAAAAGCCCCTGCGCGCACCGATGATTATCGCGGTGATTGCCAAGGTGACGCCGGACCTTCCCAAAGTGCCGAAAATCGAGCAGGTGATTTCAGCAGGTTGTGCCGCTCACGGCATTTTGCTGGCGGCCCACGCGCTAGGTCTAGGGGCCATGTGGCGCAGCGGAAAATACGCGTTTGATCCCGTGGTGCGCAAAGGCCTGGGGCTGGATGAAGATGACGAAGTCGTTGCCTTTATCTATTTGGGCAGCCTAGCGGGTCGCCACAAGCCAGTGGCAACCCACAACAGCGCGGATTTTGTCGAGCGCTGGGATTAAATCTACGCCCCTGTAATGCCAAGGAGGTCGCCATGAGTCAGCCCCGCCAACCCGGCATTCCACATCCCCGCTTACCGCTACCGGAAGGCGAGGAGGACCTAGTCGCCTTTCAGCACTGGCTGGAAGTGGCCATTCCCATGGTGGAGGCACTTGGCATTACCCGCATGAGCCAAGCCAGCGGCGCGCTCACGTGGCAACTGGCGCTCACACCTAACCTCAACGACAAAGGCACCGGCTTTGGCGGCGCGCTGAGCGCACAAGCCACGCTACAAGGCTGGTGCTGGGTCACTCTCTGGCTTCGCCAGCAGGGCAGGGCGCAGGATGTGGTGGTTGCTGAAGCCAGCCAACGCTTTCTTGCCCCGGTCACGGGTGATTATCGCATGACTTGTGCCCCTAGCCATCCGGATGGCCCTGCACAGCTTGCTGCTAAACTCAGTGAGCGAGGTAAGGGCAGCATCGAGCTAACCCATCAGCTCTATTGCGGAGATTCGCTCTGCCTAGAAGCCATAGGCCGCTACGCTGTGCTGCCAAACGCCTAAGTAGGCAAAAGCTAAGCAGGAAAAAGGCTTGCTATTTCACGGCTTAGACCATAGAATATGCGCCGTTCTGTTGAGAAAGGCAGCGCCTAACAGCAGAGCTAAAATGTGGAGAGGTGTCCGAGTGGTCGAAGGAGCACGCCTGGAAAGTGTGTAAGTCGAAAGGCTTCGAGGGTTCGAATCCCTCCCTCTCCGCCAGAACATCCCGAAAAAGCCCGCCATGAGCGGGTTTTTTTGTGCCCGCTTCCCAGAAAACAATATCTTACGATTGCATGGCATTTTATGCGCTTGCATCGAATCGCACCCAATCACATACTCTATGTTGGGTAGGATGTTGGGTTAGTGTTTTGGGGGAGACAATGCCAAAAAAATCAAAGGTGCTTTCTGCACTTGAAGTGAAGCGAATAAATGCGCCTGGGCTTCACTCAGTGGGTGAAGTGGATGGCCTGCACTTGCGGGTTACGCCTGCTGGCGCACGGTCTTGGATATTGCGCTACACCACCGGAGAAACACGCTACGCCAAAAGCGGAAAGCCCTACAAGGTGCGTCGTGATATGGGGCTTGGAAGTTACCCATCGGTGACGTTGGCAATGGCCCGAGACAAAGCCCGCCTAGTGCGTGAAAAGCTAGATGCAGGCATTGACCCGGTAACTGAGCGTAAAGCCGCTAGCCAAGCCCGCCAAGCTGCTGAGCTAGCCCGCTTAACCTTTGAAGATGCCGCCAGCGCGGTTATTAAAATCAAGCAAGCCGAAGCGCGTAATATCAAACACGGCAAACAGTGGGAAAGCACGTTAGCTGCCTATGCCTACCCTACGCTGGGCAAAATGGCCGTTTCAGATATTGAGCTGGTGCACGTTAAGCAAGTGCTGCAACCGATCTGGGAAGCAAAAACGGAAACTGCTACCCGTGTGAGGCAGCGCATTGAAGCGGTGTTGAATTGGGCCACGGTGAACGGCCACCGCAGTGGCGATAACCCGGCACGCTGGAAAGGCAACCTAGATAACATCCTGCCCTCACCTAACCGGGTGGCGAAAGTAGAACACCACCGAGCTTTGCCCATCGACGATATGCCCGCCTTTTGGCAAACGCTTTCTAAGCGAACGGGCGACGCGGCCACCTGTTTAGCCTTCACCATATTAACGGGCTGCCGATCCGGTGAGGCGCGTGGCGCTACTTGGCAGGAAATCGACCTTGAAGCCGCTACTTGGACAATACCTGCTGAGCGCATGAAAGCAGGTAAAGAGCATCGGGTACCGTTAGCCCCCGCTGTGATTAAGCTATTAAAAGCACAGCCAAAAGGGCATGACCGGGTATTTGTAAGCCCACGGGGGAAACCGCTTTCAGATGCGGCAATGTCTGCCTTGCTGAAACGCATGGGGGAGAGCCGCCGGGCCACTGTTCACGGCTTCCGTTCTACCTTCCGCGATTGGATAGCAGAGCGCACCAGTACCCCCCACGACATAGCAGAAATGGCGCTGGCGCACACCATCAAAAACGGTGCAGAGGCGGCTTACCGTCGCGGCGATATGTTGGCCAAGCGTGCCCGCGTTATGAACCAGTGGGCAGAGTTTGTTACCACGCCTGCACCTGTTGGCGCTGAGAATGTCGCGCCGATCCGTGGCGAGGTGGCTAACAATGGATGATAGCTTAGATAAAATTCAGGCCGACTTAGAAGCTGTATTAGATCGTTTAGAAAACCATCTTGTTAAACAAAGTGATAGTAACGAAGAAATGGCTTCGGTGCTTTACAGCTATGTTATGGGTGGGAGGTCTAGAAAAGGTGCCCGCGGCCTAGGTGGGGCCATATCACTGCATGATTTAATGGAAAGCACAAGGCAGAGAAAAAGAGAGGCCTATAAGTGCGAGTATGAGCATGGAAAGGGCCACATCATTACTGCACTAAGTGAAGTGAATCGGGCTTGCTCTATGAATGTGCCTTTAAGTCGGTGGGCCATTGAGACATTGGCGAGTCCGTCAGATAGGTACGTTCGTAAAATAGACCGCTACTTAGGCGAGTTTGGATCAAAAGATCTTGCAATCCATAAAGGGCGAGGTGAGGTGAGGCCTAATATTGATAAAATCCAGGCCGCGCTGTTTATGATTTGTCGCTGGTGTTCAGAAGATCCCGAGCACAACAAACTGAGCCGTAAAGCTGTGCACGGTAATGTATTTGAGCGTGCTGAAAAGATGTTCAATATAGGTCAGGCGACGCTTGAAAAAGAGTGGCGGGAGAGTATGTATCCTGATCAGTTGAAGCTGAATCGATCACACCAAAAACCATAACCCTAAATTAAGCCTGTTTGTTTAGGGCCAAACCTCCAGTTAAAGCACCCATGCTACTCCTTGCACACACAAGCGAGGCTATAAGCATGGTTACAACCACTCAACCCCAGACAACACCACGCCAAGGCTGCGAGTTTGTAACGGATAAACAAAGCGCAGACCGTTACGGTGTTCACAAGGCCACAATTCACCGCTGGGTAAAAGAAGGTAACTTTCCTAAACCAATTAAAATTGGCCCTAATTGCACTCGCTGGAAGCTGAGCGACCTTGAGGCTTGGGAGAAATCCCAGCAGGAGGCTTGCTAATGCGTCGCTATGCAATTAAGCTAAAAAGAGCTGGCGCAAAATCGTCAGCAGGGTTTCGCAGACCTGAATCACAAAGGCGCAACAGCGCCCCATCCATAGCAGGCGCTTTTTTTATGCCCGCTATGCGTCTATGGCGGCTGTGCGTGGGAGGCTTTGGCCTGCCGGTTTCCTTTGTGACCGGTCTGCGAACCCGCGTACAGTCGCCCCCATTGTTTCGCAGCGATGTTGGCGACTCCGATCACAAAGGAGTCTTACCAATGACGGCATCAATCCGCCTATCCAATCTGATTACCCGCAGTTTATCCAGCCGTGCCGCCGCGCATCGAGCCATGGCAAAAGCCGCTTTGTTTGCCGATTCCAGCACGCGCACCCGCCTTAATCGTTACAACCACCATATTGAAAAAGCCCAACAGCTAGAAGCCCGCGCCCTAGAGACTGCCAAGCGCAGCGTGGGGGCCGTGTCATGAAGTTAACCACCCCACAGCTAAAGCGCTTGCTTGAACTGCTCGCGCCTTTCCGCACCGACCCCATCACCAAGCCCACCATTGAGAAGGCACTAAGCCGCGTGCGTAGTGAGGTGCCAGTATGAGCAACTACCAAATCCCCCAAGCCGAACGGGACGCCATTGCCCATATTCAAGCGTTGGCGCTGCCTGTCAGCACCCACAGCCAAGGTGGCCATTGGGTTAGCGTCAACTTTTCGGGAATGCTGCTTCAACTGAATGTAAGCATTGGTCGCCGTAGTGACCTGCATAACCCTACCGCCGTTTCTCAGACCTACAGCGTGTACTTGCCCCCTTGCCAACGCGCCCCGCATGACGCGCTTGAACAGCTCCAAGCCATTGCCCGCGAACTGGAAGCGCTGCTTCCTGGGGTGGTGGCTGCATGAACCGCCTTTCCCACTACACAACCCTAACGTTGCTCCCCCAGATACTGAACAGCGGCCACCTGCTGCCCCATATGGATGGCCGCATTGAAAAGTCTGTGGTGTGGCTTTCATCGGATTCCTTTTGGGAGCCTACCGCTACCAAGCCATGCCGGACTGACAGCGCCCTGGTAAGCCTCAAATTCTGGGAATACCGCGACCTATTCGGGTGCATCCGCTTTGCCCTGCCTGCCGACGATAGCCGCTTGCTGACATGGCGCGACGTTTGCGAGCAAGCGGGCCTGTCCCGTGTTGAGCGTCGGAAGCTGGAAGCCGACGCCCGCAAGCGCGGTGGCGACCCCAAGCAGTGGTTTGCTGTGCCCGCCGCAATCCCCCTTGCCGATATGTCCCTGGAAATTCTCAGCATCAATGAGTGGAGAACCGTGTCATGACCTTCCCAAGCGCAGCGTTTGAAAAGCAACTGGCAGAGATCCGCGACATTGCCCAAGCCCATGAGCGTCTAGCCGAAATCATGGGGGATATTAATTACCTCGGGCAAGGCATTACAGAACAGCAAGGTGAGGCTTGGTCAGTGGCGTTCCGCTGCATGGGTAAGCGGGCGGCTGATATGGCCCAAGACCTGCTGGAAAAAAGCATTGAAGGTGAAGGCGAAGAGCTGGAATGGGGGCGCGATGCTGACTAGTACCCATGAAAAAGCCCAGCGCAATGGCTGGGCCTTCTCCGCGCCGCTGACCAAAGCAAACGCTAAACCTGAGAATAGCACACGGTACGGGGCGCGCCTACGCTTTGCCGATCCATGCCAACCCGTTGGGGTTGGCGCTGGCGCTGAGAAGCCACGCCCGGTAAGTGGCAAGGGGGAGATATGACCAGCCACGCCGCCTTTATTGATCGTCAAGCCCTTGCTGATTCGCTGCTGAGCTGTGGCCCGTGGAAGTGTAGCAACGACGATCAAGCCTTGATCGACCACGCCACCGCTCAAGCCCGCGCCGTTGAACTGGAAACCGCAAGGCTCAACGACCCTATCTACGCGCTGCAACGCGCCCGCCGCCGTGCCACCCAGCATCATCTAACCCCGCCCACGGGATATAGCTGCACCGGGGAACTGTTGCGGCTCGCTTGCCCATTGTGGTGGCGTCGGCAGCTTCGCCGCTTAACCAGCCGCCGCCGTGAACAGCGGCAACGGCTGTTAGGCCGTACCCAGAAACGGGCGGGTATCTATGTGAGCAACGAAGGCTACCGCCGCCGCATCGACCAAGCCACTCGAAATGCTCGCTTGCTGGAAGCGATCACCGCCACCAACCAAGAGGGCGACCAGTACACGCTGGCAGAACTGACAGAGCTTGGCCTGGCTAACCCTGAGTTTCGGCGGGCAGAGCTGATGCTGCGCATTGCCGACACTGAACGGGAAGCTGACCGGGCCGGGCATTGCGGCATGTTCTACACCATCACCACCCCTAGCCGCTTTCACCCGGTACGCCAGAATGCCAGCCTCAACCATAAATACGCTGGCGCTGACCCGCGTGAAGCACAAGCCTACTTGCAGAACCAGTGGGCCAAGGCCCGCGCCAAGCTAAAGCGTGAAGGCTTGGGTATTTACGGCATCCGGGTAGCTGAGCCCCACCACGATGGCACCCCTCATTGGCACCTGCTGATATGGATGCGCCCAGAAGATGAAGCCCGCATCACCGGGGTTTTACGCCGCTATGCCCTGGAAGATTCACCGGGGGAAGTAGCACACAACACCAGCATCCGATTCAAAGCGGTAAAGATCGACCGGAGCAAAGGAAGTGCAGCGGGTTACGTGGCTAAGTATGTGGCGAAGAACATCAACGGTAAGCAGCACAACCGCCAAGGCGTACCGGGCGATAACCTCGACCATTACGGAAAGCCACTCGAAACCAGCGCACCCCGTATAGAAGCGTGGGCTGCCTGCTGGGGTATTCGTCAGTTTCAATTTGTGGGCCTGCCTTCCGTCACGGTATGGCGTGAAGTGCGCCGCCTAAAGGATGAGCAGCGCGTTGCTGATTGGGAAGCCGCCACCCGGCCAGAGCCAGAAGCCGCCGCGATACTGGATGCCATACGTAAAGCCGCGATTGCTGGCGCTTGGGATAAATACCTTCACCTGATGGGTGGGCCCATGCAGCCCCGCGCCGCTGCCCCTATTCGCCCTTGGCGTGTGGTACGTCAAACCGTTGATCCCGCCAACATCAACCCTATGAGCGGGGAATGGTCAAGCGACACGCTAGGGCGCTATGGGGAACCCATGGCCAGCACCTGGGGCTTGGTGGTCAGCAGCCAGCTAGGGGAAACAGAATATCTGACCCGGTACTACCGCTGGACGTTTGAGCGCAAAGGTGAAGCAGCCGGGGTTGATTTTCAGCGCGTAGGCGAAGCCGCAGCGCCTTGGACTGGTGTCATTAACTGTACGCAAACCACCCCCAAAAGCACGCTTGATGATTGGGAATGGCATATCACCGAGTCGTTTAGGCGCATGTTCCCACCCCTGCCAAGGGAGCGGGTAAACCGCATCCAACAGCAAGCCGCCATAGATGCCCACCACTACCGCGTTATGTCCGTTAAGCGACGCCTTGAACATGAAGAGCGCGAGCGCTTGCGGGCCTCCCTTGAGGAAGGCCGCGAACTGCTGATAGCCATGCTGGCGCGTGGGGATATGTCACCCGCCGATATTCCACCTGGGGTACTGGCATGAACGGTGACGCCTTACTTGCCCGCATTGCCCAACTGCAAGCCAGCGCGGGCGCTTCCCGGTCGCAAGGCAAGCCCGGTAACCGCCGCCGACAACACCCACGGCGGGCCAACGTGAACACCCGCGTAGAGCCATGGCTGACGCTGATAGAGAAGCGGTGTGGCCTGCTGGCTGAGGATCGTCGCTTTATTCGCCTACGGCTGGCCACCCGGCAGCCCGGCGATGCCATGCAACTAGCCGAAGGGTATAGCACTGCCTGGGAGCAAGCCGCCATGCAGGAACAGCGCACCCACGTTAAGAACAACGCAGGCCGTCAAGCGGCTAACCGCTGGCTTGAATGCCAGTTAAAAAACAACCCTTAATTATCAGCAACTTGCCTTGCTGTATTTATCCTAATAATTATTATATGCTGTATATACATACAGCAATTAAACCCGTTGGAGTTGAAGCAATGCCTACATCACAAACTCAAAGCAAGCACCTAACCGTTCACCTTGATGAACACACGGTATCCATGCTGGCGCAGCTAAAGCGCCAAATTGACGCAGAGCGTCACCCATCCGCGCCGCCTTATTCCATGGCTGAGCTGGCGCGGTTGGCGATCCGCAAATGGTGTGACCACCAAGCCGCCCCGGTACCACACCCATGGTTGGGTAAAGAAGGCGGGGAGGGGTAAACGTGGATATCCAAATTTATGACGTGATCGACGGCGTGACCGCTGCCACCGTTAAGCGGCTATTAGCCAGCGGTAGCAACGAACCTATCACGCTGCATATCAATAGCCCCGGCGGTAACGTCACCGATGCCCTAGCGATCTTCAACAACCTACGCGCCTATGCTGGCACCGTGACCGCGTTTGTGGATGGCCTTGCGGCAAGCTCTGCCACCCTGGTCATGCTGGCCGCTGATGAAGTGGTAATGGCTTCGCATAGTCTCATCATGGTTCACAACCCATGGACGGTAGCGATGGGCGACGCTAGCGCGATGCGCCAAAGTGCAGACACCCTGGATAAAGCAGCCGGCGAAATGATCACGCTCTATGCGGAACGTACCGGGCAAAGTGCTGAGGCCATCACGGCCATTATGGAAGCTGAGACTTGGTACAACGCAGAAGAGGCGGTGGCGGCTGGGTTTGCTCAACGGGTTGAAGCAAGCGAGCAAGATAAGCCCCGTATGTCTGCGGTGGCGATGGCTTACCTAGCCAACATCACTACCCGCCCCGAGGCAGCCGCCCAGCGCCGTGAGGCACAGATAGCCGCCATGTGGCAAGGCTTGCCAGACCTCCCCGCCGTTGCCCAACTTAAAAACAGTCAGGACATTAACGCTATGTCAGTTGAACAAATCCGCGCCGCTACCCTTAACGCCTTAGGCCAAGGCACTACGCCCACAGCACCACCACGCCAAGATGCTGGCGCGTATGCTGATAACGGCAACGCCGTTAAGGATGGTATGGTTGAAGCGCTGTTGGATCGTGCAGGCGTTGCCAAGTCTCAAGACAAGAGCAACCACTTCCGCACCATGAGCTTGGCTGAGATGGCGCGGGCATCCCTTACTGAGAAGGGCGTAAGCGTTAGCGCTTTCGGCACCAAGATGCAGATGGTGGGCGCTGCCTTCACCCACACCTCTAGTGACTTTGGCCATGTGCTCATGAACGTAAGTGAGAAGGCCATGCTAAGAGGCTGGGAGAACAGCGGGGAAACCTTCAACCGCTGGGCCAAGAAGGGCACACTCTCCAACTTCCACACCGCGCACCGTGCGGGCCTGGGTGGCTTCCCCTCATTGCCTAAGGTGAAGGAAGGGGCAGAGTACCAGTACGTGACAGCAGACGACCGCTCCGCACCTATCGCACTGGCTACCTATGGCGGGCTGTTCAGCATCACCCGGCAAGCCATCATCAACGATGATATGAGTGTCTTTCAGTCGATCCCGGCCAACATGGGGCGGGCGGCAAGCCGTACCATTGGTGACTTGGTTTATGCCATCTTGATGAGCAACAACAACTTCACCGACGGCAAGCCACTGTTTCACAATGACCATGGGAACATCGTTACCAATGCTGAAGGGTTCGTACCCGCCGCGCTGGGTGAAGCGCGTAAGCAAATGCGTATGCAGCAGGATCGACACGGCAATACGCTGAACATCGCCCCCGGCTTTGTGATCGTGCCCGCTGCCCTTGAGTCTATCGCCATGCAGGTGCTGCGTAGTACCTCAGTGCCGGGCGCTGAAACCAACAGCGGCATCATGAACCCGGTCAATAGCCTGGGTGAGCTGGTAGTTGAAAGCCGCCTAGATGCTCACTCCCCGGATAGCTGGTACGTGGCGGCTGAGCTAGGCAGCGACACGGTAGAGGTAGCGTACCTAGATGGCGTTGATACCCCTTACCTTGAGCAGCAAGAGGGGTGGAGCGTGGACGGCGTAAGCTACAAGTGCCGCATTGATGCAGGCGTTGCACCCTTGGACTATCGCGGCATGGTTCGCGGCAGCAAGGCATAACCCTTAGGGGCATCATCAAGGCAGCCAAAGCCGTGAGGGGCTAACCCTTCACGGCTTTTTCATGGCTTGCGCTGGCGCTCACACCCGCCAGAAAATTAAAAGGTACTCCCCCACCCACCCCCGCTAGTACGGGGGCAATCAGTCGCGGAATTTGCCTATGCACGGCAAATTTTCAGGGGTTGGTTGTTGTTTCTTTATCACACCATCATGCCGCCTATGGCTCTATGCTCTGCATACCGTGGCCACCGTTTCATAAATGCCACATTCAAAGCGCTATCACGCTGATTTAACGGGTCTTTATTCGAGCTGGCGCGAAGCCGAAAAGGTGCCCGCTTTCCGTTATGCTAGCCGTCAAACTCCCCCCCACCGTAGGCACGCGATACAACAACCCAAAGCAACCCGGCGGCATGGCCTGGGGCGCTCCGGGCTGGCGCTTGGTATTCGTGTGATTTTGTCACGATATGGGTTAGGCAAAGGCAGCTAGCTAGGCACCCGGCCAATGGGGTATGGGGCGAAGCCCCATGCAGCGTAGCGGTAACGACAAGGCAGGATAAGCGAGGCGGCTTATTGGTCAACCGTCCACCACCCAGCCGCAAGCACCACCGCGCCTTTCATTGCCAAACAAGGGGTTAATAAAGCGGCTTACTGTTGGGTAAGGGCACCCAATAAGCAGTTTGCTATGTTATATAGGCGTTTAACGTTGCATCTAGTAGCAGCCAAGCACTACTATTTATGTTGGGTAGGATGTTGGTAAGCTTTTATTTTGTTATTTAAGTTATTGTTTTTAATAGTTGAGAAGCGGACTCCCTCTCCGCCACAGAATTTAAAAAAGCCCGCTGAGCAATCAGCGGGCTTTTTTGTGTCCGAGATTTTCGCGAATAAACAAACAGCGCTCATGCCTTAGCGTGCAGAATGCCTCCTCCACCGACACAAGAGTTGCCCTGACAACCCACGATCCGTCTATACTCGAGAAAAGTCACCCGACTAGGCTGCCCATGTCCGTTGATTTGCAGGCGCTTTATCCTAAGCTGATTCATTTGATGCTCGACGCTGTGTTCGTCGTGGATGCGGATCATAAGATTCTTTTTGTCAGCGATGCCTGCGAATCGCTGCTGGGTTACCGTGCCGATGAGCTGGTAGGCACGCTAATTACTCACTATATGCACCCGGAAGATTTGGCTATAACCAAAGCCTCCATTAGGCGGGTGATGAATGGGCAGCCCCATCTCGATTTTCGTAACCGCTACCTACATAAGAACGGCAGCGTGGTGCATGTGCTTTGGTCGGCCCGTTGGTCGGATGAAGAGCAGGTGAGAATTGGCGTTGCTCGAGATGTAACCGCTCAGGTGCAAGCGGAAGACGACCTGCGCTTTCTTGCACATCACGATCCGCTCACCAAACTGACCAATCGTTCATTGTTTTACGGTCGTTTGGAGGCGGCGTTAAGTACGGCAAAGCGCTATCAAAACCGTTTTGCGCTGCTGTTTTTAGATGTAAACGACTTCAAACGAATTAACGATGTGCATGGCCACGCGGTGGGAGATGCGGTGCTTTGCGAGGTAGCTCGCCGTTTGAGTGGCTGCGTGCGTGAGACTGATACGGTGGCACGTATGGGGGGCGATGAATTTACGGTGATATTAACCGACGTTCACTCTAAAGAGGCCGCCATCGAAAAAGCTGCCCAAATACTGGAGGTGCTCTCTGAACCGCTCGCGGCAGAGGTAGCAGGGGCGGATATGCGGGATATCGGCATGCCGTCTTGCAGTGTGGGTGTGGCCACCTACCCAGAAGACGGCAAAGATGCTGATACGCTACTGAATTATGCAGATGTGAAAATGTACCGAATGAAAAGGCGTCGTTCGCGTTAGTAAAGCTACTGACTTTAAAACGGTAACTTTTAAAACGGTAGCCCACCGCTAAAGCCAAAAATTGCCACAGCAATCACAACAACGACAACAACGATGGTAGTGGTAGACGGCATGTTCTCTTCCTCTGAGAAATAAGTGTGCCTTAAGCCTAGCTGCTGGCTAGCGGTTTCGCACATTTTTATCCGCGTGCGTGGTTCAGCGCAGCCCTTGAAAATGCACAGACCAAAAAAATTAATCAAAGTGCTGCTATTTCTATCTCGGGTTAATGTATTGAGTTATTGTCAAATTCTGTGTATGGCCGGTCAGGCGGCAGTCCTGTCTGACTGATCGGTCAAGGGTTCGCCATCCTTGAACTGGACGTTGTTCACGACCAGCTCCAGCTTGTTGAACCCCTTGATCCGCTTCCAGCGCTTCTGGGCGCTCTGAAGCAGCTTGAAGACCATCGCCAGGGTCGTCGCTCTGGAGCCGCAGT